>Ga0209343_10003135_pt1 | contig 20969 bp, 21 predicted proteins | sample RifCSPlowO2_02_FD_184026 | JGI IMG/M metagenome (GOLD analysis project Ga0209343, IMG submission 184026) | Groundwater microbial communities from Rifle, Colorado - Rifle CSP2_plank lowO2_0.2 (SPAdes) (version 2) | ecosystem: Environmental > Aquatic > Deep subsurface > Groundwater | place... | reverse complement strand
ACGACGAACTCGATATGCCGCCAGGCGTCGCCAAACTCAAACAGGGTGGCGGGCACGGCGGGCATAACGGGCTGCGCGATATCATCGCCCAGCTCGGCAATCAGAACAGTTTTTACCGCCTGCGGCTTGGCATCGGCCATCCCGGGCACAGCAGCATGGTCTCCAACTTCGTCCTCGGCCGCGCCCCGCGCAGCGAGCAGGAACTGCTGGACACCAGCATCGACTTCGCCCTCGGCGTACTGCCGGAAATGCTCGCCGGCGACTGGAGCAAGGCGATGCACAAGCTGCACAGCCAGAAAGCCACCCCTTAACTCTTTACCGCCATTCGCGCGAGGGACACACCATGGGATTCAACTGCGGCATAGTCGGCCTACCCAACGTCGGCAAGTCCACCCTGTTCAACGCCCTCACCAAATCCGGCATCGCGGCAGAGAACTTCCCCTTCTGCACCATCGAGCCGAACAGCGGCATAGTGCCGATGCCCGACGCCCGCCTGGCGGCCCTGGCTGAGATCGTCAAGCCGGAACGCGTGCTGCCGACCACCATGGAATTCGTCGACATCGCCGGCTTAGTGGAAGGCGCCTCCAAGGGTGAAGGCCTGGGCAACAAGTTCCTCGCCAATATCCGCGAGACCGACGCCATTGCCCACGTGGTGCGCTGCTTCGAAGACGACAACGTGATCCACGTGTCCAATAGCGTCGACCCCAAGCGCGACATCGAGATCATCGAGCTGGAACTGATCTTCGCCGACCTCGACAGCGTCGAGAAGCAGCTCTACAAAGTGCAACGCAACGCCAAGGGTGGCGACAAGGATGCCGTGGCGCAGAAAGCCCTGCTGGAGAAATTGATCCCCCACTTCAGCGAAGGCAAGCCGGCGCGCACCCTGATGAAGACCCTGGGCGACGATGAGAAGCAACTGATCAAGGGCTTCCACCTGCTCACCAGCAAGCCGGTGATGTATATCGCCAACGTCGCCGAAGACGGTTTCGACAACAACCCGCTGCTCGACGTGGTCCAGGCCATAGCCGACGAAGAAGGCGCCATCGTGGTGCCGGTGTGCAACAAGATCGAAGCGGAAATCGCCGAGCTGGATGACGGCGAAGAAAAAGACATGTTCCTCGAAGCCCTGGGCCTGGAAGAGCCCGGCCTCAACCGGGTGATCCGCGCCGGTTACCAGCTGCTCAACCTGCAGACCTACTTCACCGCCGGCGTGAAGGAAGTGCGCGCCTGGACCGTGAAAGTCGGCGCCACCGCCCCGCAGGCCGCCGCCGTGATCCACACCGACTTCGAGAAAGGCTTTATCCGCGCCGAAGTCATCGCCTACAACGACTTTATCCAGTACAAGGGCGAAGCCGGCGCCAAGGAAGCCGGCAAGTGGCGCCTGGAAGGCAAGGACTACATAGTCAAGGACGGCGACGTCATGCATTTCCGCTTTAACGTCTAAGCGCTTGATCGCGCGTAGAAATTTCGCACCGCAGGGTTGACAGCCAGCCCCAAGACGCGAATAATGCGCGCCACTCGGCTACGTAGCTCAGCTGGTTAGAGCATAGCATTCATAATGCTGGGGTCCGGGGTTCAAGTCCCTGCGTAGCCACCAAACAAAACAAGGGTTTAGCGAAAGCTAAGCCCTTTTTTGTTTTAGCGGGCTATCACCGGGCTAGCACCAGCAGATAATCTGGCAAAATTCCTGCCACCCTCCTTCCTGGCAAATCACTTGCCACCGCAGCACGAAGCAGCCCCCCCCTCGTAAATCCAGCCAAAGCCCACACGGCCAGCTCCCAGGCTCAAAGAATCATTATTCAGCCCCATGGGGACTGGGGGGCTGCCAGGTTGCTGGGGGTATCCCTTATCCCTTGCTCGCACAATTCCTCAAGAAAATTTCCGGCTGTATCAATCTGTCCGCTTGTCGGCTGTGGGCCGCTGTTCGGGGAAATTATTTGTGCATCACGCAATATGCGTTACATTGTAAATGCACTGTATTACGAGGTACTGCATGAAAACGGCAACACTGAATCTACGTATTGATCCGGTTTTGAAAGAGGCTGTGCGCATTGCTGCCAGCCTGGAGCATCGCAGCGTTGCGAATTTGGTCGAGGTGCTGATTCGCCAGCATTGCGAGCGCGTGGGGGTGTCCATACCCGACCAAGCCGAGCTTTTCCCACAAGAGGACAGGGATGATGAATGAACGCGAGTTGAAGCTGCTGCTGGAGGCTGGGGTGGTCAAGTCGATCCTCATCACGGCACAGGGCAGCATGTTTCATGTCGAGGCGAAAACGGGGGGCGTTGCTAAGGTCTTGATGACTGGTCGCGGAGAGGTGCGCCAGTGGCGCTCAATTGATTCATGCGCTAAATGGTTGAGGAAAGCAGGAATTGGTAAGGCAGACCTTGATTTTCAGAATTGGCAGACCAACCAAATTAGAATGGTGTTGTAACTGCATAGGCTAAAGATACATATGATCAACCGTATGCTAACAATCTTAATGCTTGTGTCTCTTAATGCTAACGCGGAGCCATCAGATGACTCGCTTGTAGCTATTTCCTCAAGGACACTAAATTATTTCTTGACCGCTGCAGAGTGCCTTTCACTGAATGCAACGGAGAGTGAAAAAAGAGGCTTTCTAACTGCTCGACTAATGAATCTTGAATGGGATATTAATTCTGGCCAGATCATGAGCAAGGAGTGGTTTTTAAAAAGAATCTCCGCAGAAGATGAAGATAGAGATGAGATATACCAGGCGATTAACAAATATTGCCCACAAACCGCAAAGAGCATAGTTTCAAGTGTAAGTGCGGACGGATTCTCATCAAGCACAGCCCCCGCGTTAGCATTGGCCAACGTGGCGATAAAAGCAATATCAGTTGATATTCTTAGCAAGGATGAGTTGAGATCTGTTTTTGAGGCTGAAAATTCAGCTTTAGGCGTGAAAGATATTTATTGACTTACAAGCGGACCGGCCTAATTTTTAAACGCACAAAGAAGGCGGTACGCATATAATCGTATGCAAACAATATTACTAATATATTAGCGATGTGTGACGGAGTGATTTTGTATGAGTAAATTTTTCTGCATCGTGAGTTTTGCAATCCTTATTTTTTCCGGCAATGTTTTCGCCAGCCAGCAGCTAGGGAGGTTGCTAATTAGTTATGGAAGCCCAATACATTATGATGCTGAGGCCTCAGGTGCTTTAAAAGACCTACCCATTGAGGTAAGGAGGGGTATAAAAGATTTTTCTGCTTACAAAGCCGGCAAGGATGGGGATATATCAATACTGGAGATTTCATCTATACAGCTAGGGGCGGGCGACCCTGTTTCTAGGGATGGATTCATGTTTGCGGTTAATTATTTAATAAATAGGCCGGGCGTGAGCAACCTCAAGTATGATTTCGTTGATACAAATACTTCCGGATATCCATCTGTGAGGGTGAAGTATAAAGGAAAATATAACGGAGCTAATCTGGGCGGAGAGATACTGTACGCCTATGATGTGAGCAGTAACTCAGCATGGATAGTGGTTGTTTTCTACTCGTGGGAGAGCGGTTTCTTTAGCAGCTACAGAAATGCAGCCGAGCAAGCAGAGTCAGTGATAAATAGTGTCGGCATCATATGATCGACACCACGGCAACATGCGAAATAATTGGCGACTGTATAAGTTTAGTGCAACACGGTTATTGAATTGAAGGAGGCGCATCATTTTTTATATGGCAGGGTTACTAGTCTTCGTTGGCGGCAACCAAACCCTCAAATAGCGCCCCTGCCCCTTGCTCCTTTCAAACCAGACTCTTTTGCGCAGCCAGCCTGCATCCAGCAGGGTCTGGCTCAGTTCGCGGGGCGCAATCTTCAAGGCGCTGGCTATTTCGTCGATTGACCAGTGCCGGTGTTTGGAGGCCGGGGGCAAGCTGGCGAACCAGGCGTCGTGTTTTTCCCTGAAAGTCTCTGCCTGGCTTGGTGCTGGTTGTTGCTGCATGTGCTGATCGGCTATCTGCTTTATCAGTCTTGAGGTGTATGCAGACACGGCGTTGCTCCTTCCATAATCATTTTTTACAGGTGGTGGTTACAGACGGGGCTTGAGCTTGTGGCTGCGCTCAGAACGCTGCGCCGAAAGCGAGCTGCCTGCTGCAGATTGTGCAGATTCCGCTGAAAGGCCCGGAACTGCTGTGGCTTGTGCTGCAGACTCATTGCAGATGAGTGCAGAGTCTTGCTCCTGCTTGGCGAAGGTCTGCATGCGCTAGCCTTCCTCTGCAGTAATCTGCACGGGGTCTGCATCGCTTGCCCCCGGTGTAATGGGCCGTTCAGCACCTTCTGCACAATCTGCAAGGGGCTGGGGATTAACTTCAAAATTCCGACCGTCTGCGCTTCGCATCCAGCCAGCCTCAAGAAGAATGCCGAGCAGTTTGTCGCGCTGTTTGGCTCTGCCACGAACGGGGCCGCTGGTGCCCAGCTTGTCGCGATGCAGTGAATCAAGTCCCTTGGCTTTGAGCCAGGCCAGCAAGTCGAGTGCGTCCCTGTTGTCTCTGGTTTCCACACCACTGCCGCCCAGCCAGCGCGCCCACTCACCTAGCGAGTGTTCGACTACTTCACAGGCAGCAGTCATGGTAGGGCCGGTTATCTCCTGCTCGCCAATAAACAGGGCAAAGACTGCCGCAACCCTGCGTGCATTTTCGCCGGCACGGCTGGCAAAGGGTTTGATAGGGCCAGCATATTCAGCGCCCCGGCTCTGCTCGGCCTCTACCCTGTTGTAAAAATCCAGCCAAACACTCAGCGCGTCAGCCGCTAATGCAATCACGGGCGGCCGAACTGCGCCCATCTCGGCAACGTGCCGGGGAGTTGCTGCAATCTCCTTCACGCGCTGCCAGTAACGCTGAATGGCGGGATTTTTATAGGCCGAGTTTTGCAGCGTTTCGGCGGTGATGAATCGGGTGCCCGCGAGTGAAGGTGCCGAGGTCAACAGGAAACGCGGCAGAAAGCCCTGCCCCTGTAGCAGCGGGTCATTAAGCGCTTCCCTGACGGTCACGGCCTGGGCCATCAGGTGCATGGTGAATCGGCGGTCATAGGCAATACCGCCACTCTCACCGGCCCGGTCGCGCTCTACAGTGCCATCGTCATAGAGCTTGACCAGTCCGCCCAGGGTTGCCGCCCGAGTTTCAGCCTGCATGCTGTGACCGCCTAGTACCCTGCCACCTTCATCGGTTGCCCAGGATGCGGCCGGCATACCTGCTACAAAGTCCTTGGCGATCTTCTCAAAGGTCGAATCGGTGTACATGGTGCGCGGGTTGTCGGGCAGCGGGTTGCTGTTCTCAAACTCCTGCAGAGCTTTGCCTTTGAGAAGGCTTGCCTTGCGGGTGTGTTCTGCCGCGATTGTGGCGTGCCGGTCGCGCTCCTGTCGCTCTGCTTCCATCAGTGGTTTGAAGGCCAGACGGTAGCAAGCGCTCTTACGGTCGCCGGAGTCTGCCAGCGCCATCTGATAAAGCGAACAGGGCATGCCATCGGGGTAATGAATATGCGGCGCGTTGATCCGCGTTTGAGCCAGGTATGCCGCTGCCGCTATTACGCATTGCGCGGCCAGAGCTTCGGGTGCGGCAACATGATGGGCAATGGCTTTGACGGCCTCGCACATTAGCGTTGGCAAGCTCGCTGTTGGGTAGGGTGCAGGCTGCGGCTCAGTCAGCAGGGTATCCGGTGCGCGCCATGGCTGCGCAGCATGGGCGGCCTCTACCCAGCCGGCCTGCTTGGCGCGGTGAAACATTGTGCCCAGTGTGACTGCTGACGCTGGTTGGCCAGAGCTCGTGAAGCTGGCCCATTTATCCTGGCAAGCCTGCTCGCTGAATTTATCGACGCTGGTTGCCGACCACTCTAGCCAGATGGTGTATGCCTGCTGAGGTTCTAGCGTGGATCGGTACAGCGCCAGCCCCGTCTGCCACCATGCGTCGTAATCAGCAGCTGGCAGCACGGCAAGGGCGCTGCGGACACGCTCGACCTCATCGCTGCGACCGGCGCTTAGATTGCCTGCGGCCTCAGTGTTTAGCTCTCTTGCCCCGACAAGGTACAAATGGGATGGCGGCGGGCCTAGCTGCGCGAGTTGCGGTGCAGCTTCGTATTGAGCCGCTGGCGCGGCTTTTTGGTTGAAGGTTGCCGCAAGCCACTGGCACCCGGCGTGCAGATCAACTAGGTCAGCGGCCACAGACTGCGGCATTACCTTGCCGGTAATCAGTATGGCGCGCTTGCTGGTGTAGAATTCCAGGCCATCTGTTGTCTTGAATGACTTGCCCGCGCCATAACCCCAGATGTGCAGGCCTGTGCGGCTTTTACTGCGCTCAACCCAGCCGGGCATCTTTTGCAGAATTTCTCCTGCACGCCGTTCGCGCTCAGGGTTGCCGCGCACCTTGTCCAAGTCAACGCAGCAGATGCCGTCACTCTCGACGATGCAGAAGCCCAAGGCGAAGCAATGGCCGGCCAGATAGCCGGCGTGTGCTATTTCAAAGGTCTTATGCTGTGCGGGGTCTGTGTGACTTATCCTGATGCCTGTGTTCGGGTTGAGTGGGATCTTATTCTCGGTGAAACCGATCCAGCGCGGCAGGCGCTTCATTGCCTCGGGCACCTGGCTGTAGTCGAACCGTGTGGCCGTGGTCGGCTGATGTGTATCAAGAGGCTGGCTCATTCCTTTGCCCCTTTTTTACGCCGCTTCTGCAAAACTCGTTGCACTGCAGCGTCAAACTCCTCCTTGCGGCCGGCTTCTGCGTAGGCAATTTCAATCACATGAATGGCGTGGGCGGCCAGGTCGCGGTCTGTACGGGCAGTGCCGCTTTTGATTTCATGCAGCAGCGCCAGAACTGCTTTGCCCTCAATGCTGCCTGGATCTATGGATAGCCAAAGGGGCCTAGTATTTTCCAGATCGGTGTAGCCCAGCACGAGATTTAGAAATGCGTTCGGCGTGCCGCCCTTCAGTTCGCGAACCCCGGTGAAACCGCCATCAAGCAGCGCAAACACCGCGCGCAACAGTGGGTCATCTGAAGGCGTGCCACATGCACAGGGCGGCAGGCAGTCAAGCAGCACTACTGGGCCAATCTGAGAGCCGAAAGCAACACCGTCGAACAATTGGAAGTCGTCCATTACTTGGCCTCCCCGGTGTTGCAGGCGGTACGATTGGCGATGAACTCGGCAAGGTCTGAAATCCGATACTTAACTGATTTCCCCATTTTCGAGTGCGGAAGGTTATAGCGTCCCACTGATCGCCAGACCGACAACGTGTTGGTCTGTAATCCCAACACTGCGGCTGCCGATTTTTCATCTATTTGAACGGGTGGGTGTTTGGGGTCGCAGTTCAACTGCGTCAGGATCTGCGCGGTTATCTCGGCTTTGAGCGCTACAAGCTCTGTGGATTGGGTGGTAGGCATTGGTCTGACTCCATCGAATGTCATCGGAGGAGTCATGCTCTAGCATTGCAGGAGTTAGTAATATTCACAGCCGTAACGAGTACTTTAATACTCGTTACGCTCACTATGGTTTTGAGCGCGTGCGCTTGCCTTTGGGCGCACCTCCTATACGCGCATATGGGGGGGCAATACTGCTAATTATTGCCCTGATACGAGCAAGGCCAGGTGTCCCTTCCGAGTAGTCTCGCTCCACGGCGTCCTTCACCAAACGCGCAACGTCTGTAACCCTGAACTCCTCATCGGTATCGGCGTCCCAAAGCTCCTTGGCATGGCGCTGAATCTCCCTTCCTATGAGCGCAGCCCGTTTATTATGCTCATCGAGACCTCCAACCATGCGCTTCTTGGTTGCCTTCTTTCTATGCGCGCGAAAAGCAAGAAATCCCGCCTTTTGAATTGCTTCTGTAAGAACCTGAACAAGGGCGTCCTGTTTAGCCTCATTTTCTTCAAATACGCATTGCGTCATATCCGAAAGGATTATCCGCTGAGCTGCGATGGTGGCGATGTGCTCAGGAGAATAGGTTTCCAGTAAATTCTGCGCGAGTTGAGCCGTGAATTGGTCAAATTCTTCAGGGCTGGCAACACTCACACCTGGGCTCCACTGTTTCTCAAGGTGAAAACCGGGCTGCAAGCAGGACTGCAAGCCGAGGCGCAGCTCGGGTGTTCCCTTTTCGTCTTCGCTCATTGTTCGACCTCCAAGGTGATTCCTCTACTGAACAAATCGGTTAGCTAGGCAAGAAGAAAATCTGCTTTCACCCAGCCGATGTATGCAGCTGGACTGCGCTGGCTTATTGATTGCGATTGATCGGCACAACGTCCGCAGATTGCCTGATACCTGCAGCCTCTAGCATTGCCTGAGTCGCCGTATTGACCGACTGCCGCACGGGATCAAGGTCAAGCCGTGCATAGATCGCCGTTGCCTGTTGGGTCTTGTGATTCAGGCTCTTGCCAATGATCGCCATAGACGCGCCGGTCTTTGCCTGCCAACTGCCAAGGGTGCGGCGCAAGTCGTGAATGCGGAGGTCGGTCATGTCGTAGGTTGCCGGGTCAATTTCCAGCGCAGCGGCGATGGCCCGATAACGCTTTGCTGCGGTTGCAGGGGCGGTCATCACCAGCTCGCCTGCCTGTATGCGTTCCTCGGCAGTCAGCTTGCCGGCACTCTCTAAATGATCTAGTAGGCGGCGCAGGCTGGCGCGCAGCAGAATGGCAGCCCATGCCTTTTTCGGTTCGACTAGGTGGCCCGTCTTACCCTCGCCGGGGAATACGAATGGTGATGTGCCAGTCGTGCGCTTGCGGGCTGCCAGTGCGGCCACGGCCTCAGGCGATAGCGTGACGTTCTGCGGTGTGCCGTTCTTGGTCATACCGATACGCCAGACACGGGCCTCTAGATCTACGTCGCGCCAGGCCATCGACTGTACATTGGCCCGGCGTGCGCCGGTCAGCAGCGCCAGCATAAAGAAGTCGCGCAGGCTCGACTCGGCAATGGCGGCGAACAGGTATGGCAGTTCAACTCCTTGGGCAAAGCGGTCGCGCGACGGCGCAGGGTTCTTCTGAATGCGACTGGTCGGGCTAGTGCCGGTGAAAATTTCCAAGTCGGCAGCAAAGTTAAAGACCGAGGAAACAACGGCGAGGGCGCGGTCAGCCTGAGACGCGCTTATCTTTGTTGTCTTGCTGTGGATCGCCTTCACTTCGCCGCGCGTGATGTGGGAAAGCTTTTTCGATTTGATCGGCTCCAAATAGTCGCGCAGCACTACCCGATAACCCTGCTTTGTGGATTCAGCCAGGGGAGTACCGTCGCGCTTTTTCTTGCCGGTGAGGAACTGCTCGAACACCTCGGAAAAAGTCGGCTCCTCTCGAATGGCGCGACGGGCTGCGGCTGGATTCGCTCCGGTGGCGAACTCGGCAAGGATCTTTTGCGCTTCGCCGCGCGCCTGCTCGACAGTCATCTCGGGGAAGGTGCCCAGCTTCACCCATGCCATAGAAGCACCTGCACGCTTCACAACGTAAAAGGTGCGGCTACCTGCTGCGGTAATACGCATGGCGAGCTTTGGGGTGTCGGTGTCATAGACGGCAATACGCTTGCCCGCCTCGGGCAGAGCGACCGCCATCAGTGCCGTTTTTGTGAATCTCAGCTTTACCATGCCCGCTCCTCAGGATCGCAGAGGATTGATTGGGCTAGCGACGGGCTATCACCGGGCTAGCACGGGCTATCAAAATTAGTCGAACTTGGTGATAGCCAGCAAGATCAAGAATAGGTCGAAAGCCTTATTCTGTATAGCCTCGTCAGAGATCATAAATGCCAGGGTATCAGCACACCCTAGCATTCATAATGCTGGGGTCCGGGGTTCAAGTCCCTGCGTAGCCACCAAACAAAACAAGGGTTTAGCGAAAGCTAAGCCCTTTTTTGTTGTCTGAGTTTTTTGCCTACTGGGTGATATGACACAACCAGCGGTTGGCTTAAGCGCATCCCTGGATAACAGCCCGGGCCCGCACCTTCAGACCACGCGACCAAGCACCGTGCACCTCAAGCAGCCAGCGGGAAACCTGAGCCAGCCACTCAGCTCAGGCCAAGTTAATCGCGCCGGCGCCACCTCTACAGGTGATAATGCGCCGCACGCTTGTTAGCCGCTCAACAGAGGAGTCCTGCGGGAGTGATGTTCGAGATCAGGCAGTGGAATCCTGAAAAATACCGCCAGCAAACGCGCCGCAGCACCCTGATCCTTGTGCTGATCTTCTTGCTGCTGGGCATGCTGCTATCCACCCTCTCCGTGAGGCTGTTCGGCGAGCAAGGCGGCGATAATTTTCGCTGGAATCTGGGCGGTGTCATTGCCGGGCTGGTGCTGAGCCTGGCGCTGGTCCGCTTCAAGTTCTGGCGGCAGCCCTGGATGGCCGCGGCCGTCTACGGCTGGCAACTCAAGCGCAGCCTGATGAGCATTACCAACGTGATGCACCACGTCAGCGCCGGCGTAGCGGCCCAAGACCCGACGGCGATGAAGCTGCTGCGCTTCTATCATCTGGGACTCGGCCAGATGCACCAGCTGGACGCCAATTCAAGCGCCCTCAGCCAGATGCAGGCAGAGATCGATCAGCACCTGGCCGCCATGCAGGCCCTGGGCATGGATACCGAGCAGCATCAGTTGAATCCCGCCTGGCTGGAGGCGGTGAAGCAGGCCAACGCCGCACAGTAAGAACCCCGCGCCAGCGCGTGCAGAGGATCGGGGACAACGGCGAATGCTTAAAGACTTCATTCGACTCCGCATCTGAGATTTGCCCCTGCGACTTCCCGGCTCCACCCTACCCCGCATCACCCATGACAATTGCCGATCTGCGGCGGGATAACCCCAGGCGCTGCCGCCATTTACCCGGCAAGACGCGAGGCCAGATCGTGCATCCAGGCGTCTCGCCGGAATGGCCGTTTGTCGCTAGAGTGTTGGCCATCAGCCCCACGGCGCACCCGCAGCAAGGATTGCCATGCCGACGTTAAACCGCAGTGATGCCCAGCAACGCGCCGACGATATCGGCGTATTCAACCGCGAACTCGCGCGCCTCGAAGCTGAGCAGGTGTTACAGCTCAGCGAGCCACAACGCGCCAGCCTGCACGAGCATCAGCAGCATCTGCTGCACAGCTACCGCGCCGCCTTCGATATCGATCACAACAGCCAGGCCCGGCAGCTGTCACTGGGCATGCGCATCGCCTCATTCCTCGGCGCACTGGCCCTGGCCGCCAGCCTGTTTTTCCTCTTCTATCAATTCTGGGGGCTATTCGGCGAGATCAGCCAGGTAGCGATTTTGCTCTCCGCCAGCGGCTCTTCGCTATGCCTGACCCTCTGGGTGCAGCGCCGCGACAGCTCGGGCTACTTCAGCAAACTGGCGGCGCTGGTGGCCTTCACCTGTTTTGTCCTGAACATCGTCATGCTCGGGCAGATCTTCAATATCACCCCCTCCGACAAAGCCCTGCTGCCCTGGGCGGCCTATGCCCTGCTGTTGGCCTATGCCTGTGGTGCACGCCTGCTGTTGGCGGCCGGCATCCTCTGCGTGCTGGCCTTTATCGCCGCGCGCGTCGGCACCTGGAGCGGGATTTACTGGCTCGGCTTTGGTGAACGGCCCGAGAACTTTATCCCCGCGGCCTTGCTGATCTTTGCCGTGCCACTGCTGATCAACCAGCGCCGCTTCGAGGGTTTCGCCATGCTCTACCGGGTGTTCGGTTTGCTGGCGCTATTTCTGCCGATCCTGGTGCTGGCCAACTGGGGCGCCGGCAGCTATCTCGACTACCCCGCAGACCCTATAGAAAGCGCTTACCAACTGCTCGGCTTCGTCGCTGCCGCCGCCGTCATCTGGCTGGGCGTGCGCCGCGAATGGCCGGATGTGGTGAATACCGGGCTGACCTTCTTTGTGATCTTCCTATACACCAAGCTGTTCGACTGGTGGTGGGAGAGCATGCCCAAGTACCTGTTCTTCCTGGTGCTGGGGCTGACGGCGGTTGCGATCCTGCTGATTCTGCGCCGCCTGCGCAGTGGCCATAGCCTGCTCGGAGGCACCGCCCAATGAACTGGACACGCACACACGCCCTAGTCTCAGGCCTTGGCCTGATTGTGCTGGTCAACGCCATAGCCCTCACCGGCGTCGCCTGGAACCGCAGCGAGCCCGCCGACAGCCGCCTGCACCTGTCCGAGCGCGAGCTGGACAACAGCTACTCCTACTGGCGCAAGGAAAACAACAGCATCGCCCTGCGCCTGGACTATCGCTGGCCCCGCCGCGAAGCCGACGACAACCGCAGCCCGCCCCTGAACGCCGAGAAAATGGCCGAGCTGGGTTTCAGCGTGCCCAGCGAACTGAACGAAGACAGCGTGCAGCGTTATCGCCGCCAACTGGACCGCGACGCCCTGCTGGTACTGGAGCTCGATGGCCCGAGCTATCAGCGCGAACTAAAACTGGCACGTGACCATTACGAAACAACCAAACACCTCTATGAAATTGCCCTTATTAACAAAAGGCTGAAACGCGAGGTAGAAGACACACGCCAAGCCCTGGAGCAAGAGCAACACAGGGCCAGTCGCCTATTCGCCATCGATGCCGGGCTGGACCAGCACAGGCTGCGCACGCGCTACCCCGACCGCCAGCGCTACGCCATAGTCCGCGGCAAGGTGCGCGTGGCGGCCAATAGTGAATTGCTTGATTGGTCGGGAGAAGGCCCCGACCCGCGCCCCCAGGCACAGCGCTGGGCTTGGCAGATAGGCGGCTATGCAGAGATTCCCGTGGCACACAGCCTCAACCTGCCCAAGCGCTGGCATGCCGTATTCGACAGCCTGCCGAGAGGCAAAGCACTGCCAGGCTTGCCCTATGCGAGCCGAGACAAGGTGTTTACTGCAGAAGTCGTCTTTGGCAGGCGTTTAGAGCCCTGGATTATGCAAGTGCAGGCGGGGCAGCCTTAGGCCGGCTTGCCCGCCCGCTGGGTGCCCAATAGCAAGCCGGCGAAGATCAGCAGCGCCCCCAGCCAGTGGTAGCCCTGCAAGCCCTCCCCCAGCAGCAACCAGCCCAGCACGGCGGTAAATACCGGCATCAGGTAATTGGACAGCGCCGCCTTGGCCGCGCCCAGCACACGGATGGCGTGGTTCCAGGCCAGATAGGCGACCAGGGAGGCGAACACGGCGGCGTAGCCGATGGCGGCGAGGTTGTTGGGGCTCGGCTCGAAGTGCGCGCCCCGGGCCAGCTCATACAGATAGAACGGCAGGATCAGCGGCACGCCCAGCAGCATCAGCAGGCCGAGCAGGGCCAGCGCCGGGATCGGCAACAGGTATTGGGCCCAACGCCGCAGCAGCAAGGAGTAGAGCGCCCAGTCGGCCACGGCCAGCAGCATGATCAGGTCGCCCCTGTTGAACGCCAGGGCGTTGAGGCTGGCCCAGCTGCCCTGGCTGATCAGCACCAGCAGGCCAATGGCCGCCAGGCCCATGCCCCACCAGGCGCGGCGCGGCGGCCACTCGCCGAGCAGCAGGCCGGCGCCGATAAAGGTCATCAGCGGCAGGCAGGTGTTGACCAGGGTGATATTGATCGCCGCGGTGCTCTGCGCGGCGCTGTAGAGCAGGCTGTTGTAGCCGGCGATGCCCATGCCGGCGAGCACCAGCAGGCGCCAACCGGCGGCACGCACCTGCTGGCGATGTCGCCACAACGGCTTGACCACGAAGGGCAGCAACAGCGTCAGGGCCAGGCTCCAGCGCCAGAACGCCAGGGCGAAGGGCGCAATCTCCCCGGCGAAGGCCCGCGCCACCAGGGCGTTGCCGGACCAGCAGAGGGTCGCCAGGAGCAAGCCGGCAATAGCGCCGCGAGCGGAGTCGCGCATGCCTCAGCTCTGACCGAGGGGGCGCAGGCGGTACTGCGGCGGCAACTGCTCCATGCCGCTGACGGTGACGTTGAGGTTCTTCCAGCGGCCGTCCTTGATGCCGTAGATGCAGCCGTGCACCGCCAGCTCCTGCCCCCGGTGCCAGGCGTTCTGCACTATGGTGGTGTGGCTGACGTTGGCCACCTGCTGGATCACATTCAGTTCACACAGGCGGTCGACCCGCTCGTCTTCGCCGGGCAATTGCGCCAGGTGCTCGCGGTGTTCGTAGTAGAGGTCGCGAATACTGCGCAGCCAGCCGTCGATCAGACCGAGCTGAGCGTCCTGCATGGAGGCGCGCACACCGCCGCAGCCGTAGTGGCCGGTGACCAGGATATGTTTGACCTTGAGCACATCCACCGCGTACTGGATCACCGACAGGCAGTTGAGGTCGGTGTGCAGCACCACGTTGGCGACGTTGCGGTGCACGAACAGGTCGCCCGGCAGCAGGCCGACTATCTCGTTGGCCGGCACCCGCGCATCGGAGCAGCCAATCCACAGGTATTCCGGCACTTGCTGCTTGGCCAGTTTGGCGAAGAACTCCGGGTCTTCTTCCTTGATCGCCTCGGCCCAACGCGCGTTGTTGTCGAAGAGGTGTTGTAAGTCACTCATGGCTCAGCTCCCGAATTCGTCGATGCGCACCATACGGAGCACCCATGGCCTTTGACAAGCGGACTATTGCCGCAGTCACAGGCGCGCGGCAACGACTGAGCCAGGCAAACCGGGTTTCTGCAGGGGCTTAGCGCCCGCTACTGCGCCGCCACCTGCCGCCCTTCCAGTAGCGCCGCCTGCTTGCGCCGCAGTTGCCGGCGCAGCAGCGCCATCATCAGCAGCACAGCGCCCAGCGCTAGCCCGCTGACGCCCCACTGCAAGGGCCCGGCGTAACGGTACAGCTCGGCCGGATACAGGCTCGGCGCGCGCCGCATGCGCTGTTCGGCCGCCGCGCCCTGGGTGGGTATATCGGCCAGGCCATCGCCATCGGTGTCTGGCAGGCGGCGGATATGCTCGAGCAGGCCCTGCCATTCCTTGTACTCCTGCACGCCGGGCTGCGCCGGGTCGGAGTCGATGATCGCCGCCTTCAGCTCGCTCAGCGGCCGCCCCTGAGCATCCTTGGGTTGCACGCTGAGCAGGCCCTTGGTCAGGTCGCCGACCAGCCAGGCAAAGCTGCCGACATAACTGGTGGCGCCGATGCTGTAGAGGCGATCATCCTGCAGATCCAGCGCGGCATAACCCTTGCGCGGATCGCCGATCTCGATGCGGCTGACCCGGTCGAACGGCACGCGCCAGGGGTTGTAGCTGAAACGCAGGCCCGAGACCCGCGGGTAATAACTGTCGCTGTCGCGCATCTGGTAGGCCAGCAACAGCACCTCGAGCACGTTCTTCAATTCCTGACCGCTGACATACACCTTGATCAGCGGATAGCCGGGCGCGTCGTCCAGCTCGCCGATGCCCAGCGGGGCGAGGCGAAACAGGTCGGATACGCCCTGCACGCCATGCCGGCCCTCGATCAGGTTGTCGCGAATGGTGCCATTACCGGTAAAGGAAATATCGCTGCCGGTGGCTTCACGCAGGGCGTCGGTCACCAGGTTGCCGAGTATAGGGTCGTCGAATTCGCGGGTCAGGGTCTTGTCGACCCTGGCCAACGGCTGGTCGAAGGCATAGCCCTTGGGCGCCAGCATGCGCTCGCCGACCACCCGCTTGAAGTCTTCGACCTCGGCGGTGATGGCGGCATCGCCGGCGATCCGGTCATCGATAGGGTGCAGGCGGTAATCGATCAGCTGCGGTTTGCCGCTGTCATCCAGGCGCATGTGCAGCTCACCCAGGTGCTGGATTTCCGAACCGGCCTGCATCACCGGGGTGCGGCCGTTGACCAGCACCGGCTGGGCCAGGGCGGTATGGGAATGGCCGCCGACCACTATGTCGATGCCCGGCACCTGCTCGACCAGCTCGACCTCCTCGCCGCGCCAGCTGCCGTCGGCCTGCTGGATGACGCCCATATGCGACAGCAGGATCACCACCTCGGCGCCCTCCGCGCGCAGCTTGGCGACCATGGCCGTGGCGGTGGCCAGCGGATCGGCGAAGTGCAACGGCTTGATCATCGGGCTGACCGCCACGGCGTTATTGCCCAGCAGGCCGAACAAGCCGAAGCGGATGCCGCCCCTGTCGATCAGCTTGTAGGGCAGGATGCGCCCGGCCGCATAGTGCGCCTGCAGGCTGTCGTCGTCCTGGCGCGCCGGGTCGAAGCCCAGGTTGCTCGACAGCAAGGGCAGCAGCGCCTCGCCCTTGGCGCGATGGGCGGCGCCGATCATGGCGGCCAGACCCGCCGGACGGAAATCGAATTCGTGGTTGCCCAGGGTGGCGGCGTCGTAGCCCAGCTCGGTCATCAGGCGCAGTTCGCCGCCCAGCTCGCGCGTCACCGTATGGAACAGCGTGCCCATGCTGAAGTCGCCGCCATCGAGCAGCAACACCGCCTGCTCACCGGCCGCCGCGCGGCGCTGCTTGAGCAAGGTGGCCAGGCGCGCCACGCCGCCGACCGTATCGTCGTCATTGACCGTCGCCGGGGTGAATTCGTTGTTCGGGCCAAAACCGAGCAGGCGCGATTGCCAGTCGTTGGTGTGCAATATGGTAAAGCTGCGCTCGGCGCTGAAGACCTGGGCAGCGACGCACAGGCAACAGACAGCGAGCAACGGGCGAAGCAGTCGCATGACAGATCCTTAAGGCTATTGAGCGGGCACAGTCGCCGCGGCGGACGGCGCGGGCCAGTATGCGGCAGCTCAAGCCTCAGGGCAGCGGCGGATGGCGCCGCGAGTTGTAGCCAATAGAGTCAGCGGCCAAGGTTGCAGCGTGCGTCGTGCCGGGTCGCCCAGAGGCGGCAAGCCTTAGTCGAACAGCGGGCAGACCATGACCAATGCATCCTCGCGCCCACCCGCGGCCGGGTAGTAGTCGCGACGGCGCCCCACTTCGTTGAAGCCGTAGCGTTCGTACAGGCGGTAAGCGCCCTGGTTGCTCGCGCGCACTTCGAGGAAGCAGTCTTTCGCGCCCTGGGTCTGGGCTTGCTGCATCAGGTGCTCGAGCAGCAGCAAGCCCAGGCCACGGCCCTGGCTCTCGGCCTTGACGGTGATATTGAGCAGGTGCGCTTCGTCGAGTATCACCTGGATCACGCCGTGGCCGACCTGCTGCTGGCCTTCGAACATCAGCCAGCAATGGTAGGTTTTCAGGCTGTCGGTAAAGATGCCGCGGGTCCAGGGGTGGCTAAAGGCGGCGTACTCGATCTTCAACACCGCATCGATATCCACCTCGGTCATGGGGCGGAAGCTGATCGCATCAGTCATTCAGACACACTCATCCAGCGTTGGCGCACCCGGTGCATGGCCTGCCACAGCTCGCGCTTGCGCTCCGGTTCATCCATCAATAGTTCCAGGCCGGGCAGTGCCCAGGCGGCGCCCAGGCCTTCGACCTGCAATTCGCGGTTATAGGCCGCGGCGTCGGCCTCGCCGGCAAAGCGGATGGCCGGCAAACCGACCAGCCACAGGCAGCGGCAAGGCTCCTGCTCTTCCAGGCGCGCGCCGACAAAGCTCTGCACATAGTCCAGTGCCGCCTGCGGGCCTTGATCAATCTGCCCGCGCACCAGCAGCGGCCAGCGCACTGGTTCGCCTATCAGTTGCGGGCTGTCCGGCAGGCCGGCGGCGCGCAGCAGGTCCTTGAGCAGCAGATAGGCCGGGTCGCGGCCTTGCAGCGCCTCGCCGGTGGGCAACTCGACCAGCACCGCGCAGGCCCCGGCGCGCAGCAATTGCAGGGCGAAACGCGGCGGCGCCACGGAAGCGGCCTTGGGCGCAGCGGCTTCGGCCTCAGCGTCGACGGCTTCCGGCTTGGCGTTACGGGCCACCAGCGCGGGGCGCGGCACTTCGATCTTCGCCCGCGGCTCGGCCTGAGCCGGGGCCTCTGCTGACGGCGCCTGGTAGGCCGGTGCGGCTTCGGCCACCCGCTCCTGGGCGGACAGGGGCTGCGGCTCGGGCTCGCCAGGCGCTTGCAGCAGTTCCGGGCGCGACGGCGCGGCGAACGGCAGCTCCACCCGCGGCAGCCAACTGACCACCTGCATGGCGCTCAGATAAGCGCGGCGTCGCAGCTCTGCGATCAAACGTCAGCCACCTGGGGATGGGCCTTCAGCCCGGCCTGCATCAGGTTCAAGGCATTGATATAGGCCTTGGCCGAGGCCACCAGGATATCGGTGTCGGCGCCGTTGCCGTTGACTATGCGCCCGCCCTTCTCCAGGCGCACCGTCACCTCGCCCTGGGAGTCGGTGCCCTGGGTGATGGCATTGACCGAGTACAGTTGCAGGCTGGCGGCGGAAGCGGCGATCGCCTCGATGGCCTTGAAGGTGGCATCCACCGGCCCGGAGCCCTGGGCACTGCCGCCCTGCTCGGTGCCGTCGACGCTGACCACCACCTTGGCCTGCGGCACCTCGCCGGTCTTGCTCGCCACTTCCAGATAGACCAGTTTGAAGTGTTCGGGGGCTTCCTCGGCCAGGGTGTCGGACACCAGGGCCTGCAGGTCCTCATCGAAAATCTCGTGCTTCTTGTCGGCCAGGTCCTTGAAGCGGGCGAAGGCCGCGTTCAGTTCGACCTCGCTGGCCAGGGTGATGCCCAGTTCCTCCAGGCGGCTACGGAAGGCGTTACGCCCGGAGTGCTTGCCCATCACCATCTTGTTGGTATTCCAGCCCACCGACTGCGCCGACATGATCTCGTAGGTTTCGCGGTGTTTGAGCACGCCGTCCTGGTGGATGCCCGACTCGTGGGCGAAGGCGTTGGCGCCGACTATGGCCTTGTTCGGCTGCACCGGGAAACCGGTGATGCCGGAGACCAGACGCGAGGTGCTGAGGATATGCGGGGTGTCGATGCGGGTGTGCACGCCGAGCAGGTCTTCGCGGGTCTTGATCGCCATCACTATCTCTTCCAGCGCGGCGTTGCCGGCGCGCTCGCCGAGACCGTTGATGGTGCACTCGACCTGACGCGCACCGGCCACCACCGCCGCCAGGGAGTTGGCCACGGCCAGACCCAGGTCGTTGTGGCAGTGCACCGAGAACACCGCCTGGTCGGCGTTGGGCACGCGGTTGAGCAGCTGACGGATGGTCTCGGCGTACTGGTGCGGAATGGCGTAGCCGACCGTATCTGGGATATTGATGGTGCGCGCGCCGGCGTCGATCGCCGCCTCGATGATGCGGCAGAGGAAGTCCAGCTCGGAACGGCCGGCGTCCTCGCAGGAGAACTCCACGTCGCTGCACAGGTTGCGTGCGCGCTTGACCGCGTGCACCGCCTGCGCCACCACCTGATCCGGCTGCATGCGCAGCTTGTACTGCATATGGATCGGGCTGGTGGCGATAAAGGTGTGGATACGCCCGGAGTTGGCGCCCTTGAGCGCCTCGGCGGCGCGGTCGATATCGGCGTCCAGCGCCCGCGACAGGCTGCACACGGTGCTGTCCTTGATGTGATCGGCAATCGCCTTGACCGCGGCGAAGTCACCCGGGCTGGCGATGGCGAAGCCGGCCTCGATCACATCGACGCGCAAGCGCTCCAAGGCCTTGGCGATGCGCAGCTTTTCTTCACCGGTCATGGAGGCACCGGGGCTCTGCTCGCCGTCGCGCAGAGTGGTATCGAAAATAATGACGCGGTCGTTGCTGCTCATGCTGGTTTCCTCACGGATGCGCAGAAGCACAGGCCCAACGTTGGGGCCCATGTCGATAAGCCGCGATTGTCGCGTGAAATGCCGCGGGCGGGAAGCGCGACGCACGCCGATGCCGCGTCGCGGCTAAAGCTGCAGAAAGCAAAACGCCCACCAAAATGGCGGGCGTTAGGCTGATTGAGCGAGCTAGAGTCCTGCAAGGCAAAAACAGGCGAAGAAGCGGAGTGTACTTTTGTACATGAGCATTCTGAGCCTGTTTTTAACGCAGCAGGGCCGACGCGCAGCCAATCAGAGGGCTTGATCCCAGGGACGGTCGCCGTTGGCGTCCTTAATCCGGGTCGGCAGGCCCATTATGTCCAGCAGCTTGAGGAAGGGCTCGGCCGGCAGCTGTTCGACGTTGGCCATATGCCCGACATCCCAATCGCCCCGGGCCACCAGCAGGGCGGCGGCGACCGGCGGCACGCCGGCGGTGTAGGAGATGCCCTGGCTGTCGGTCTCGACAAAGGCGTCCTCGTGGTCGGCGACGTTGTAGATAAACAACTCGGCCGGTTTGCCGTCCTTGCTGCCCTTGACCAGGTCACCGATGCAGGTCTTGCCGCTGTAGCCCGGCGCCAGCGAGGCTGGATCCGGCAGCACGGCCTTGACCACTTTCAGCGGTACCACTTGCAGGCCTTCGGCGGTGGTCACCGGCTGCTCGGAGAGCAGGCCGAGGTTCTTCAGCACGGTAAACACATTGATGTAGTGCTCGCCGAAGCTCATCCAGAAACGCACGTTGGGCACGTTCAGGTGCTTGGACAGGGAATGCACTTCGTCATGCCCGGTCAGGTACAGACTCTGCTCGCCGACCACCGGCAGGTCGTCGGTACGTTTGACTTCGAACATGCTGTTGCTGGTCCACTGGCTGTTCTGCCAGCTCCAGACTTGCCCGGTGAACTCGCGAAAGTTGATCTCCGGGTCGAAATTGGTGGCGAAGTACTTGCCGTGGGAACCGGCGTTGACGTCGAGGATGTCGATCGACTCGATGCTGTCGAAGTACTGCTGTTGCGCCAAGGCGGCATAGGCATTGACCACGCCCGGGTCGAAACCGACGCCGAGGATGGCGGTCACGCCTTTATCCTGACACTCGGTCAGGTGTTGCCACTCGTAGTTGCCGTACCAAGGTGGCGTTTCGCAGACCTTGCCCGGTTCTTCGTGGATGGCGGTGTCCAGGTAGGCGGCGCCGGTCTCGATGCAGGCGCGCAGCACCGACATATTGAGGAAGGCCGAACCCACGTTGATCACGATCTGCGAGGCGGTTTCGCGGATCAGCGCCTGGGTTGCTTCTATATCCAGCGCGTTCAGGGCATAGGCCTGGATCTCGGCCGGCTGCTTGAGGCTGCCTTTGGCCTTTACGCTGTCGATGATGGCCTGGCATTTGGAGATGTTGCGCGACGCGATAGCAATACGACCGAGTTCGTCGTTGTGCTGCGCGCACTTGTGGGCCACCACC
>Ga0209343_10003134_pt1 | contig 20973 bp, 22 predicted proteins | sample RifCSPlowO2_02_FD_184026 | JGI IMG/M metagenome (GOLD analysis project Ga0209343, IMG submission 184026) | Groundwater microbial communities from Rifle, Colorado - Rifle CSP2_plank lowO2_0.2 (SPAdes) (version 2) | ecosystem: Environmental > Aquatic > Deep subsurface > Groundwater | place... | reverse complement strand
AGTTGATGCACCATAACATATGGCTGCTGCACCATGCTCTCCTTCACCTGGAATTAACAATATATCGTGTTCACCTTCAGCCTTCATCTCGTCCAGGTTCTCTGCAATTTCTGTAGATGGTGTAATCGGGTAATAACCCATTACATGAAAATCTATCTGGCTCGCAGCGAGTGAAGCCATTTCATTCCCGCTTAAAAAATCTGTCTCCTGTTTTATATCTTCTCTTGTTTCCGTATCCATCCTTCCTCCTGGCTAACCTCCTATTTTGTTAATTTCTTCCTAAATGGATGAGGAACTGTTATCTCATCAACATTGTAATCACTCTCTTTCACTGTTGTCAGGGCCCTGGGTTTACAAATCCATACGCATTGCAGACACCCTTTACAGTATTGATAATCAATCCCTTTCAGGAATATAGCCTTTTTTCCTGTCTTTGATACACCCTTCTCCCATACAAAGCAGTAATCAGGACACGCATAATCACATTCACCACAATGGGTGCATGTCTCAAGATCTAAAACAGGAATAAATCCCATGCGTGAGGGGCTTAGATCCTTTTCTTTTGTAATCCCTGCACTAACAATAATCCCGCCAATAGGCTGGTTCATATACCCAAGCCGGGATGGATTTCTAATAAAAGGCTGGTACGGGTATTTCCCATCAGGCGGAAAGAATTCTACCTTAACTTCATTATATCCCCTGTCAAAGGCCTTTAAATTCCCAGGGACTGTCTGGGGATATTTTCTTCCAAATACATTTTTTATCGTTCCCCTCAGGGCATCCGGGTCAATAAAACCACTGAGCTTACATATAGCCCCGAGCATCGGGATGTTAACCCGGCTCTTTTCAGCCATAGCAATACCGAGTGCATCAAGGCATCCCAAATAACCACCGTGGAGTTTTAATATTCCCCTGGTCTCATTTGGGGTCTTTGTGGTATTCATCATAACAGTCGAATCAGGTCCTACACCCTGAAGGACAGGTACTATTTTGATGAGTGATTCATGAAATATGGCAAGTATATGCGGATTTTCTACAGGACTGTTATTCCTGATAGGGGTATCGGAATCGCATAGCCTCACATGGGCCTTCACAGGTGCCCCTTTTTTCTCTGATCCATAGGACGAAAAATTAGACCCGTTCAGCCCCATCCCGAGGACCCCTGCCTCTGCCAGTATCTTCCCTGCAACATTTGCACCGAGTCCCCCTATACTCTCCATTCGTATTTCAAAGAACCCCTGCTGGCTCTTCTTAGGAATAATCACACTGGTTGTCTTCCCGCTCTCCATATCTAATCTCCTGTGGAATAATAAGGATTATTCATAATAACCTTATTTGTCCTATTTTTCAACAGAAAAATTAAATATGAAATTTTTCTGTTGACAAAATCAATTACATCGGTAATACTAACATATTACGAACAAACTACAAATGAAATGGAGCTAATATGTCACTAAAACCGATAACATTGCGATTAGATGAGGAAGAGTACGAGAAATTAAAGGAATACCTCCACGAATTCGGCGATCCGGATATCAACGTCGCTTATGTCTTGAGGGCCTATATGCGGGATCTTAATAGAGCCTTGCCATACTTAGTGAAATCAGGTTGGGATTTGAAGAATTGTTTCGGATTGCTCGGTTTCTGGCTCAAACAGTTCGGCTCAATGACTGAGTTTGATATGTTCGCAAAAATGAGTGTCAATCCATGGGCATTCTGGAACGCCACAAGCCCACCCTCCGAACGAGGTGCAGATATGGGAGACAATACTGCTGAAGGAAAAAATGGTAAGAATTCTAAGGAAGAAGGAGGGAAGAGTTGATAATAATTAGGCGCTGTCAAATGGAGTTTATAGCATTCTACAATTATGAGGAGGCCCCATGTTTAATAACGAAATGAATAAAAAAATGATGGATCTTTTTGCTAATCCGCTGTTTAAGAAAGGTTTTTTCGACTTTTTCCTCAAGATGCAGCAGGAGGGCATAGAGGCGGCCCGGAAGCTCTGGACCACTAATGCCAACAAGAATCTCTTTCCAGACGCGATTGACATGTACGAGCGGATGGCAGATTTCTACATCATCTTCGGCTTCGTTCCTAAAACAAAGTATGATGAGGCACTCAACGAAAATAAAGGTTTGAAAGAAGAGAACAAATTCCTCAGAGATACGATTCGGGAACTTCAGTTAAGCCTTTTCACCGAGGGTGGAGAAAAGGTCCAGCAGATCTGGCAGAGCAGCATAGACAAACAGCTTGAGATGAACAAGGATATCTCCAGGAACTTTTTTGAACTCTTCAGGCAACTGAAGTCAAGCGTTTCATAAAGGCAGCAGGAAGACAACCACGTATCAGCATTAGCTGATACAATAACACAAAGGAGAATAGTATGGAAAAAGGACTGGAGTTTTTTGATGCATGGGTAAAATCACAGAAGGGATTTCTCGAGACAGGGTTGAAGTCGCAGAAGGAATTTATGACCAACTGGACAGAGTCTATTCAGAACCTGCAGGCATCATTCTTAAACCTCGGAGGTTTCCAGGAGGGTCCAGGTAAGGAGATGCTCAATCTGTTTAATCCATGGTTCAATACCATGGCCAATTCAACAAGGGTTTTCAGTGACGAGGTGGTGAAAATTCAGGAGACATGGAAAGGCGCCTTTGAGAAGCAGATGGAGATGAGTAGAGAAATGGCGAAGAACTCCTTCGAGTTTTTCTCAAGCAGGCTGGCGAAAAAAAATGGAGACATTGACATTGAAGAAAGAGAGCAAGTTGCTAAGAGACATGATTCGGAAACTTCAGTTAAGTCTTTTCACCGGGGAGGGAAAAAGTCCGGCAGATCCGGCATAGTAGCATAGATAAACAGCTTGAGATGAACAAGGATATCTCCAGGAATTATTTTTAACTCTTCAGGCAACTAAAGTCAATCGCTTCATAAAGGCAGCAGGAAGACAACCACGTATCAGCATTAGCTGATACAATAACACAAAGGAGAATAGTATGGAAAAAGGACTGGAGTTTTTTGATGCATGGGTAAAATCACAGAAGGAATTTCTAGAAACATGGTTGAAGTCGCAGAAGGAATTTATGACGAACTGGACAGAGTCTATTCAGAAGCTGCAGGCATCGTTCTTAAACCTCGAAGGTTTCAAGGAGGGTCCAGGTAAGGAGATGCTCAATCTGTTTAATTCATGGTTCAATACCATGGCCAATTCAGCAAGGGTTTTCAGTGATGAGGTGGTAAAAATCCAGGAGACATCGAAAGGCGCCTTTGAGAAGCAGATGGAGATGAGTAGAGACATGGTGAAGAACTTCACCGAGCTTTTCAAGCAGGCAGGTGAAAAGAAATAAGGACATTAGACAGTGAGAGAGGAGACGTTTCATGGAAAGTGCTAAAGACTTTTTTAATAACTGGCATAAATCTCAGGAGAAAACCTTCGAGGACCTGATGGAGACAATGAGGAAGATGCAGCAGGCCTTTTGGGGTCTCGGAGTATCTGGGGGAGGTACGCAGGATCCAGGGGGGTTTCAAAATATTTATACTTCCTGGACAACGGCAATACTGAATGCCCTGGGTGAAATGGGCACTGAAAAAATGAGCGTCATCAATGATACCATCTTCAGGACCATGAGCAGTTCCAATGCCTACCTGAAGCTCTATGAAATATGGCTTCCTCTCTTTAGGGCAATTCAAGAGAAGACACTGAACCCGGATTCCTATAAAGACCTTGCAGACCCGGCGAAATACAAGGAAGTGCTGGACAAGATCTTCGGTTTTTATCCTGATTCGATCTCGGGATTCTTCACTCAGGCTGCAAAGTTGCTGGAGACCTTTGCAGGTTCTGCGCAGGAATTTATGAAACCCTGGGCAGAGGCAACCGGGAAAAACTTCAAAACCTTTCCTCAGTTCATGGAAAGTTACCCCGTATCGGGTATGAATATCTTCCATAACATGTTTAATGCCTTTGACAGCACTATCGGACGGATTTTTCATGTCCCTCCAGTAGGAAAGGACAGGGAAAAAATCGAACTGCTCCTGAGAAGCTTCGATGACCTCTCTGTTTATATTGCCAGGAGCATAGCATATCAGCACATGATGTACGTCACAGGCTTAACAACTATCGAAAAGGTGATAGCGACTATTGCTGAAAAGATAAAATCAGGAGAAGAGATTAAGAAATTTGATGATTTTTTCGATCTCTGGACCGACGTGAATGAGAAGACTTACTATGCACTCTTCCAGACAGAAGACTTTTCGAAGATGCAGGGGGAACTGCTCGAAGCGGCACTGAATGTGCGGAAGCATTTTTTCAAATTAATGGAACTCCATCTCTATGACTTGCCCATAGCTCTTCGTTCCGAGATGGATGACCTCTATAAGACGATCTATGAACTTAAAAAAAGGGTGAAGAGCCTCGAAAAACAGTCCACGGAGGCTCGAGCATTATGAAGAATATCGCCAAAGAAATGGGTGAGACCATTACGAAACTCATCAAGGGTGTAGAAACCCTAACCGGGATAGAAGAAATAGACGTCGGAACTACCCCGAAAGAGCTCGTTTACGAGGAAGATAAGCTCAGAATCTACCATTATAAGCAGGAAGGAGAAGTAACCTGCAAAGTTCCGGTACTTATTGTTTATGCCCTGGTAAACCGGCAGTACATGCTTGACCTTCAACCGGACAGGAGCATAGTGAGGAACTTGCTCCAGCATGGACTGGATGTTTACATTACAGATTGGGGATATCCGACAAAGTCCGATATGTATCTCACCCTTGATGATTATATAAACGGGTATATGAATAACTGTGTGGATTTTATAAGGAAGGCCACAAAAAAGGATGCAATTACCCTCATGGGCATCTGTCAAGGAGGAACATTCTCTGCTATATATGCATCTCTGTATCCGGAGAAAGTGCAAAATCTCGTCACCATGGTGGCACCCTTTGATTTCTCCTCCAATGAGGGGTTGCTTTTCAGTTGGTCCAAACACATAAACGCGGATACCCTTGTGGACACTTACAGGGTTATTCCGGGAGAACTCCTCAATGCAGGTTTCTTAATGCTGATGCCTTTTACCCTTAATATCAGAAAATATGTGGATATGCTCAAGGTGTTAGGGGATAAAGATAAACTTCTTAATTTCCTCAGAATGGAGAAATGGATCTTTGACAGCCCTGGCCAGGCAGGTGAATGTCTGAGGCAGTTCATAAAGGACTGTTACCAGGAGAATAAGCTTGTGAAAGGTCAATTAAAGGTTGGTGACAAGTTGGTGAATCTTAAGAATATTACCATGCCTCTTCTCAATATCTATGCCAGCGCCGACCACCTCGTTCCCCCGAGCTCAACAAGGCCTTTAAATGATCTGGTAGGAAGCACTGACAAGGTACTCTATGAATTTAAGGGCGGGCACATTGGTGTCTTTGTGGGTTCAAAATCACAAAAGGAGCTTGCCCCGGCCATATCAAAATGGCTTCATGAAAGGGCAGCCGGGAAAACAGTAAAAGAATCCTTAAGAGCGGAAAGATCCATGTCAAAGGCTAAAGATGCCAGGAGAAATCAGACAACCCCGGAAACAAAACCATCCATTAGAACAAAGAGTACCAATAAGAGAAAAACGACTTAAAAACAAACAGAACAATAAGAAATAACTTGACAGGAAAAGGGAGAAACTCTTCCCAAAATAACTATTAGTGAGGGATATTATTTATGGAACTTACAGGTAAGAATGTGGTAGTAACAGGCGGCGCAAGGGGAATGGGAAAGATGTTCGCTGCACACTTAAAAAATCTCGGCGCAAAACCATATATTGTGGACGTTATTCAGGAAAATCTTGATGCTCTGAAGAGCGAGACGGGGATACCAGGCCAGATGGTGGATGTGAGCAATGAGAAGAGTGTGGAAACGTTTTTTGAAAACTATACATTGGAAAATGGTGCGCCGGATGTATTGATTAACAATGCGGGTATTACCGCCGATGCCCTTTTTATCAAGCAAAAGGGAGATGAGATAACGAAGTTTCCCTTTTCAAACTGGGAGAAGGTGATTAATGTTAATCTCACAGGGGTATTCCTGTGTGCAAGAGAAGCAGCCTTTCACATGGTAAAGCACAAAGCGAAGGGCGTGATCATTAATATTTCATCCATCAGCCGTGCAGGAAACACGGGGCAGACCAATTATTCGGCCACAAAAGCCGCTGTTGATGCAATGACTGTGACATGGGCAAAAGAACTTTCCCGATATGGAATAAGGGTCGGTGCCATCGCACCTGGTTATATTAATACCGAGATGGTTGCAAAGATCAGACCCGATGTGCTCGAAAAGGTCATACAGAACATCCCCATGGGAAGATTGGGCGAAATGGAGGAAATTACGCAGGCCGTCCAGTTCATTATAAGAAACGATTTCTTTACTGGCAGGATTATAGAAGTCGACGGAGGTATGAGGATCTGATTTTTATATATCGTTTTGATAAATTTTGGCGTTCATGGTTTTGTGAACCCGTAACTTAGGAGGAGTAAATATGGAGGCGTATATAGTGGGTGGCGTGAGAACAGCCATAGGAAGATTCAATGGTTCTCTGGCAACGTTGGATGCTATTGAGATCGGTTCGACAGTAATCAAAGAGGTCGTTAGAAGAACCTCAGTAAAAGGAGATGAAGTTGATGAAGTGATTATGGGGAATGTCCTTCAGGCCGGATTGGGACAGAATCCTGCGCGACAGTCTGCCATCCGTGCAGGCCTCCCGGAGAATACCCCTGCCTTTACTGTAAACAAAGTGTGCGGCTCGGGATTGAAGGCTGTTGCCCTTGCAGGTCAGGCCATCGCCTCAGGTGAGGCAAATGTCATTGTTGCCGGAGGAATGGAACATATGACCGGCGCCCCTTATGTGGTAAGGTCTGCGCGGTGGGGGCAGCGTCTGGGAAACGCCGAAATGATAGATACGCTCATCAATGACGCGCTGTGGGATATGTTCTATGGCTATCACATGGGAATGACAGCTGAAAACGTAGCCGAGAAATATCATATTACGAGGAAGGATCAGGATGAATTTGCCGCCTTTTCACAAAAGAAGACAGAACAGGCAATCAAAGAAGGCAAATTCAAGGACGAGATTGTTCCCTTGATGATCAAACAGGAAAAGGGTGGGGACAAGATTTTTGATACTGATGAGCACCCCCGTTTCGGCACCACTGTTGAGACACTTGCAAAACTGCTGCCAGCGTTCAAGAAAGAAGGGACTGTAACAGCAGGGAATGCCTCTGGAATTAATGATGGTGCATCTGCTGTGCTTGTTGTTTCTAAAGAAAAGATCAAGGAACTGAACCCTGCCTGGGCATTCAGGATTTTAGGATCAGCAACCGCCGCCATAGACCCTGCATACATGGGGCTTGGTCCTATAGATGCATGCAGGCAGCTCATCGCAAGGGCACATTGTACGGTGAAAGCTCTTGACCTTATAGAGATCAATGAGGCATTTGCTTCTCAGTCGATCCAGGTTCATCGGGAAATGGGATGGGATATGAATAAGGTTAATGTCCTTGGCGGTGCTATCGCCCTCGGACACCCTGTAGGAGCGAGTGGAACAAGGATCCTCGTAACCCTCCTCTACGAAATGGTGCGAAGGGATTTGACTCTGGGTCTCGCTTCCCTCTGCATAGGCGGGGGACAAGGGATCGCAATGATCGTTGAAAGGGTTAGATGAAGTTCAGCTTCAATCTCTATTGCATCATCCCCTTCTTCATCATATCATCGTGCATCTTCATCATGTTGTCCATCTTATCCATCATCTCGTTGAGCCTTTTTTTCTGATCAGAAGATGGCATATGGGACATATCTTTGATAATACCCATTACATCTTTCATCATACCCATCATATCCTGCATCATCTGATGTTTCTGCATCATATCCTGACTCATCATCTTATCTCCCATCATCTGTCCCATTTGTCCTTTTTCTGCAGCAATTGCCGGGACAATAGTAAATAGTAATGCTGTCAGGATGGAAACCAAAAAGAGTGTTTTTTTCATCTTCATCACCCCCTTTCTATGGGATTTATCTGAGAAAGAAATAGATCAGCCAGCCTGTCAGGGCAACATATATCCAGACACCTGCTGTATAGGGAGCAACCTTCTTGTGACGGTCAAACCGATTTTTAAGCGCCTCATAAATCGTTATGATAACCATCGGGAGGTTTATCAGGGATAGGGCTGTATGAGACCAGAGTATAGAGAGGTATAATGTTCTATGGTTCCCTGTATAACCCTTTGTATGCCGATTGTCCCAAGGCCCCCATAAAGCAGGAGATTATAAAAACTCAAACTACAATCTCCATGCAAGGATAGTCATATCAATGATATAGAATACTACCAATGCAAAAACTAATGCAACAACAAAAAAGAGCCGCTTATTTTTATGTTATACAGGCTATATTTCTTGATACTTTACGTAAGTCCTTAAGGATATTTGCAATATGAAGAAAGATTGGAATTCCAAGGCCAACTGCATATATTATCTCTGCTGCAATACGTGATACCCTGTCAACAGGATCAATAAACATCTGAATCAGAAAGAGAGAGCATGCCGATAATAATAACAGGATGTTTGCAAATCTAAGTATCTTCCATGGTTCAAACTCAGCGGCGGCTATCAGCCGTCAGATGGCATGATTTGTTATGCCGTACTCTTCATAAAGAAAAGGTGAAATGTCCATCAAAACTGAGTGTGAGCGTACCCCGACAAATGATGTCTCGTCCTAAAAGTATCTGGAAAGGGGCAGTGCCTTCTGGAATAAATTCCATAACCTGTGCACCCTGAATAATAAATCCAGCGGCACCAAAAGGAAGGAAAAGATCGACAAGATAAACATTGACGGGAACTGAGTGTGTGGCCGAAACCATGGGACGCATGCCAATAGGCTGAAGGCCAACTGTTTGAACAACACCTTGTGAAATGCAAGTAATAGAAGCACCCGTATCAATTAATGCAGGAAATGTAGTTACCTGTCCGGAGAATGATGGTGTAAATACACCGGCTGGGATAACGCCAATGTTGATTAGTGGCCCTATGCTAAGATCAAATTTACCGCTGAGACATGGCATGAGAGAAGAACCCTAAATCTACAGGAGTTTCAATTACTTCTTGAACAGAGAAGAGTTGGTCTTGTTGGAAAATCTTCTGACCCGCAACATATGCGTCTCGCGCGGTGTCAAAGAATTCAATAATCTTACCATCCCGCATCAGGGCAAACTTCCCCCGATGTGCTGTTAAAATGGTCGGCAGCTTTTCCTGAAATGCTTTGTAATTGATTTCAACCTGCTTTTTAATTAAATCAGCCATAGTTATATTCTTTCCAATGGTTTTATGAAGATACTTTACCATATATATCCATCAAGTTCAATTGCAAAACATGATTTCAGAAAATATGGGCAGTTTATTTAATTGTTATTTGATTGCAGCTTGAATATAAATAAAGTAGGATGTCTCCGGAATTCTGGTCAATGAATCCATTTGACACAAGAATATGCTTTTGTTAAATTTAACCCGTCTTTGACGCCACAGAAAATAATCGTTACAAGAAAGTTGCGAGGGTTATTGTGTTCGAGAGAATTCTGAAGGAAATGAGAGACAAAATTAGAGAGCGGGAATATGTAATGGCGATTCATGCAGAAGAAGAAATGAATAACGATTGTTTATCAATTTATGATATTGAACGTTGTATACTTACTGGAAAGATTGTAGAACGCCAGAAAGACAAGGTGACTGCAGAGTGGAAATACCGGATAAACGGGCAAATGGTTGATGACAGTGAAGTCGACGTTATTGCCAAATTGAGTCCAACAGGCAAATTGGTTATAATAACAGTGTATGTACCGTAACATATATGAAAGGAGTGTATTAGATGATGTGTGAAATTTGTGGGAAAGAAGGTGCCCGTGTCCATAAGGTTGCCAGAACTTATGGCAAGGGAAAAGATATTCTGATCATAGAAAATATCCCTATCGTGACCTGCCCCCATTGCGGTGAAAGCTATCTGGAGGCAGAGACGCTTCACGAAATTGAGCGTATCAAGCTTCATAAGAAGAGTTTTGCTGAAAAGCGCACTGTCTCAGTAGCGGATTTTGCAGCAGCCTGAACCGCCCCCGTTTTAACAGGCGAGATTTTCCTTGATACATAAATCTAATTTGCATTACTATTGGAGCTGTAATTATGACCTCTCATTTCATGTCTTGGCATAGCTACAGGGATTTTGAACAGGCAGTAAAGTATAGTAACCGATACATTCGCAGCATAGAAACCGAGAAATTCCTCCAAACTCTTCTCGCAACAAGTGAAGAATTTAAAGAAAGAATCGAACCTGGAATTATATTTTGGAGAGCCCAGCTCGGTTATAAGAAAAATGAAGCTGTACATAGCGATAGTGTTCACTTTCCCCATGCATGTTCCCCATATCCTCCTGAACGAATGAAACCACGATATCGAGAGGCATTTGCAGGGAGAGTGAACCCGAAGGGTATACCCTGTTTGTATCTGGCAACTGACCAAAAAACAGCAATATCTGAAGTTAGACCTTGGATAGGTTCAATGGTTTCTGCAGCTCAGTTTAAAACGCATAGAGAACTGGTAGTCATTAACTTTACAGAGGCTAAGTTTGACCCTTATAAATATAAAAACTTGGAAATTATTAGTTATGAAAGAGAACCCGAACCAAATGTGAGAAAGGACATAGTATGGACAGAGATTAATGAAGCCTTTTCCAGACCAGTTATACCTAACGACCAAGTCGATGATTACGTTCCCACGCAGATTATTGCAGAGTTATTCAAAGATGCAGGGTTAGATGGTATTGCCTATGCGAGTTCTTTGGGGTCTGGCCACAACTTGGCAATATTCGACATTGAGGCTCTTAAAATTGTTAACTGTTTTTTATGTAAAGTGAAAAAGATCGATGTAGATTATTATGAACCTGGAAATTCTTACTTCATAGAGGATGAAGAAGAAAACAAAGATGAATAGATTTACACATATTTTAAACAAGAGGCCTAATCAGTGTAATTCTTCGGCACCTTTTTTACCGTGCCATCCGAAATATTTTCTGTTCAATATACATTATAGGAAAATGGGGTCTTTAATCTTGATATTATGTTTTTTAAATTTCCTATAGGTACCCCCTTGATGGGGAGAGCCGGTGGGGGGTAAAAGAATGACTACGGGAATTTGTCGTCTTTGTGGTGAACATAAAAAATTGTCATTTGAACACATACCTCCAAGGAGCGCATTTAATGATCACCAGAGAGTTTTCCAGACAATTGAGGATCGTTTATTAAAGAATAGATCACATTCAAAATTTCGAAGAGGATTGGGCAAAGTCACTCTTTGTGAAAGCTGCAATAGTAATACAGGAAGTTGGTATGGAGAGGCTTTTGTCAACTGGACGAAGCAAGGATTCGAGTGGTTTAATAAGATAGGTGAAGGCGCGTTGATTAATCTTCCATACAACATTAAACCGCTTAATGTTTTAAAGCAAACTTTAGTAATGGCATTGGCTATGGCACCTGAAGGTTCTCTGAACTACCACGAAGATTTAAGGCGATTCGTTCTTTGCAAGAAACTGAAATATTGTCCGCCTCACTATCGCGTTCATGTGTATTTTTGTAAGGGAGGACAACCTCGATTTAGTTCAGGAATGGCAATAATGAAAGTTGGTGTAGGTGGTGGAGCGAGTTATATCGAAGGGGAAATTGCCCTGCCTCCCTTTGGTTACTCTATAACCACACCATTTGGCAGCCACAGATCTTTAGCTGATGTCGAAAACTTATGCGAAATTACATGGTTCGCAAAATACAATTATGACGAAAAAAGAAATATTTACCTACAAATTCCAATACGTGAAACTCATGAGCCTTTTCCATTAGATTATCGAAGTACTGAGGATATGGAGAAACATCGGAGGAAAAGATAATATATCCTTTCTTTCGCTCAAATAAATGAGCCATGAAGGTCTGAAACTGGTTAAAAAAGTTGTCGGCCCCTCCCGAATTGTGTATCCGCTTCAGTCTATTGCTGAAAGCCAGCGGGTGATCAGGATACTCCCTCTCAAACAAGATGTCATCAGTGAGATGTTCTTTTTGTGAGATGTTCTTTTTTCTGCAAATCTACTCTATCAATTGCATATCTATACTCAGACAATGTCATGAATTTCCAATTCAAGTTTTTAAGGAGGGTCTGAAGAGTTTCTGAGAATTCTTTCATATTCATATACCACAGATACTCAGTCATCAACTTGGGCTATCGCATACCAACTTTCAGTCCTGTTGGTTTGACTTGCCATTAACAAGTAAACTAAAAAAAATCCCAAATAACTTACTGTCCGGAACGTACCGGCCACGCATAGTAGTTGAAGGTATAGCTGTAATCGCTGGACTTAAGGCCGGCGCTCTCGTCGCCATAGTACATGTAGACAACCCACGCATAACAGGAGTTACAGTCCGACGAGTAGCTGGCATGGGTCGTGGACGACCAATAAAGGGAAGAATAAGACTGCACATTAGTAAAGCCCTGGGTATTAAGCCATGCGCCGGGATCGGTCTGTTCTTTATTCACCAGACTTTTAAGCTCATTGATATTAGGTAGGCGCCAATCCGTATAACCAAGGTAATTGTTGGTATTCAGACAGGCCACATAATTCAGTGCTCCTTGCCATGTTTTCGGAGTGGCAGGAGAACATGCAGCAGGCCCAGGGGCATTGGCATCCTTTGTCCAGATTAGGCCGGTCAAATTGTCTGTTATCGCCCCATTCCCATTATCTGTAAACCGCGGGATAGGCCATGGGGAACCCGCCTGGATGTCTCCATCCTGTCCTGTACCGGCACAGGCAATTACATTTCCGCTGCTATCATAACAAGTCGTTTGACCTGTTTTTAGGAGCTGAATCACCCCAGACTGTCCGGAGCGCACGGGCCACGAACCGTAGTAGCCGCCCTGGCCGGACTTATAATCGTTACCCACCCAGCCAGTATCCATGCTGACGATCAATGCCCTACCTTGGGAGTACCCAGCGCTGGTAGTAGACGACCAGAAGCTGCCCCAGACCGACAAACCTTGGGTATTAAGCCATGCGCCGGGATAAGTCTGTCCTTTATTCACCAAGCTTACAAGCTCATTGATATTAGGTAGGCGCCAATCCGTATAACCAAGGTAATTGTTGGTATTCAGACAGGCCACATAATTCAGTGCACCCTGCCATGTTCCTCTTTTCGGAGTGGCGGAAGAGCATGCAGCAGGCTCAGGGGCATTGGCATCCTTTGTCCAAGCCAGACTGGTCAAGTTGTCTGTTACTGTGCCATCTCCATTATCCGTAAACCTAGGACTGGGCCAAGCAACACCTCTCTTTAAATCTCCATCATCCCCTGTGGCATAGCTTGTGGTCTGCCCAGTTTTAGGGAGACGGATTGGTGCCTGTGGTATTGCCGATACCTGACTCGACTCCACACTTTCTCCAAAGTCATTCACCGCCGTTACAACATAGTAGTATGCTGCGCCATTAGTCCTTCCAGAATGAGTATATGGGCTTGTGACGTTCGAAATCTTTGTCCCTGTACTCTTTGTCACCCCAGATGTGGTTGACCAGTAGATGTTATAGGATGTTGCACCTGAAACGGCATTCCAACTGATAGTCACTTGCCCATCCCCGACAGAGGGAGTGACACCTGTGGGCGCTGAAGGAGGTGAACCCAGTATTATGCTATCATTTGCCGCAGATGATATATTCCCTGCTGCATCCTTGAACCACACATAAACCGTTTTTGTCCCCTCCCCGCTGCTTAATGTAAAGGTAGCACCCGCTGAATAAGATATAGTGGATGTGATTGAAGTCCAGCACGTATCATTACCCGGAGGCGCTGCTGATAACTCTTTTGCACAATACCCTGTAACCACTGTATTATCTGTAGCGGAGAGGGTCAAGGTAACAGTAGTTGAGTTAGCCGATGATGCGCCACTGTCAATGAAGTTGCTCCCTGTTGTATTAGTCGGACCTAATGAATCATATTGGTATGTAAATGCTGTATATGTATCTGCGGCTATATTGCCTGCATTATCCCTTGCCTTTATCAATAGATAGTATATAGAACCGGAGGTTAAAGAGGTACTGACCGTGTAGTTTGCCGATGTTTGGTATGTCCCTGATATAGCAGGGTCCGCAGTAGCATCTATCCCGAAATATACATAGTAGCCCGCTACACCTGAACTGCTATCAGATGCGCCATTCCATTCAAAATAGGGGGTGGCATAGTTATACCAATTACCTGATGTAAGTGCAAGAGTCTTACTTGTGCTGCTATAGCCAGTGGTAGAAGTGGGGTTATTGGGAGTTGTGGTATCTGTTGCCTGCGGTGTTGCCGATACCTGACTTGATTCACTACTCTCCCCATAGCCATTTATCGCTGTTACCACATAGTAATAGGTTGTACCATTGGTAAGGCCAGTATGGGGATATGGACTTGTAGCGCCAGTAATCTTGCCTGTATAGGAAGTCTTTGATACCCCTGATGTGGTTGCCCAGTAGACGTAGTACGATGTCGCTCCTGAGACGGCATTCCAGCTTATGGTGGCCTTTCCATCATCGGCAGCAGCAGCTACATCTGTGGGGGTAGCAGGTACGGTACCGCTACTGCTTACTACCATGACACCGTAGGTGCTCAAATGACTGGTGGTGCCGCTAACTATATTTGCTACAGTATCGACGACTGAGTTGGTTATTTCCTGCCATTGATTGTTTGTAACCATTCCTAATTTAATGTCCAATTCACTGACATCGGACGGAAGAAAGGTTTTATTATAGGTGATGGAGATGGTCACGGGTTCGTTAAAAGTTGTGCCATCAGGCCCAAACTCATAAGCAGTGCCTATATTTCCAGATGGCGCATTAGAAACGGCTGCCACTGTAATGCCTGTATCCTGACTGAGTGATCCAGGAGATATAACTATCTTTGCCTTTCCATCACTACTTGTTACAGTGCCACCATTAGGACCAATACTATTTGATTCATTATTATTAGTCGTGTCCGAATCTGCATTCCCACCCCCTCCACCAGCACCACAGGCAGTTAAAATAATAACAATAATTAAGGGCAAAAAGGATGAAACGAAAAGGGATAATATTCGAACATGCTTTTTCCTGAACATGAAGAAATCCTCCGCCTTAGATTTTAGCCTAAATTTTACAGTAAGAAAGATGGAAGATACAAGATAAAAAAGAATTTTTATCACACTATCCTCAGTATTGGCTACACAGACCCCCATTAAAGTCTTTCTACTCTTTAACTTAGCTCGCGATAAAACCTGATCTATATAAGTTGTTAAAGCAGTAAATACTGTTTTTGGTAATGCAAATTCTATACCCTGTTGCCAAATAGTTGGCTGATATCAAGAAAATTATAACGCCAGGATAGATTCAAGACAGTACCTCTCTATATCTGACTTAGAACTAAACAGGGTGTTCTATGTAGAAAAGAGATCTGACGCAGTGGTTACAGGCTGAAGTTTGTAGGTAAAATTAGAAGTTCTTCTCCTGCTTGGCCTTCAGGTATAGTTTCTTCTAGAGTCCCCATATCTTTACTGAGGTTTCCAGTGTTGCAGCCTTCCCCCATTTCCTAAAGGGTCGGCAACTTCTTTTATTTCGTTACGATGCTACTTATAGGCTCGCTTACTCTACAACCCGCGGGGTTGCTTATCTCCCTAATGGAGACTTTGTCAGAGAACTTAACGCTCCGGGTTTCACTTGACGCCTCTCTCAAGCTACATGGGTGAACTGCCTGATTTTATTGCATCATCCCCTTCTTCATCATATCATCGTGCATCTTCATCATGTTGTCCATCTTATCCATCATATCGCTGAGTTTCTTTTTCTGGTCGGAAGATGGCATATGGGACATATCTTTGATAATACCCATTACATCTTTCATCATACCCATCATATCCTGCATCATCTGATGTCGCTGCATCATGTCCTGACTCATCATCTTGTCTCCCATCATCTGTCCCATCTGCCCTTTTTCTGCAGCAATTGCCGGGATAGTTGTAAACAGTAATGTTGTCAGGATAGAAACCAATAAGAGTGTTTTTTTCATCTTCATCACCCCCTTTCTTTAGGATTTATCTGAGAAAGTTGATTAATGGACCTATGCTAAGAATTTACCGCTGAGACATGGCATGAGAGAAGAACCCTAAATCTACAGGAGTTTCACTTACTTCTTGAACATAGAAGAGTTGATCTTGTTGGAAAATCTTCTGACCCGCAACATATGCGTCTCGCGCGGTGTCAAAGAATTCAATATTCTCATGAACATAATCTCTCAACTTATCAAGCAGCACCGCTACTTGATATTACGGTATGTCTCTTAGAAGTAATTATAACTGCATGTTTGATCTGCAATCCAAAAAAGTTACTATCCTTAATCTCGACTTTACCATGTTCCACGCTGACAGATTTATGAACAGCCTCCAGGGCTGGGTCGTCATTATCCACCAAAACAATTCTCGAAAGGGTCAGCATATCTTGCGAGCGGAGATGCGACCTAAGTTCATTTGTCAAATAAGACAATGATTCTTTTTTGTTCACTTCAAGCCATGGAGCGGATACAACTAAGTCCCACTTGTCTTGTGCATCTTCGCGCAGGAATAGTGCGAAAAGCACAAAATCGCCTTTCTCGGCAGAAATAGACTGTTCAAGTATCGCAATTTTTTCTATAAATTTCTTCATAATGCCCTCAAGAGTTTTGAAGCTTTGAAAATTCTTAAATTCATTGCTTGTCATCGGATATCCATTCCAGCGTAGAGTTGAACAAATTCTGGCCTTCAATGCAACCTCTACAGCATATCCACAGAGATATATGCCCCCATCATACCTCTTGGAGTTAAATAATACTTTGGCATCTTTCAGTCTTGCCTCTGCAATTTTCAGCAATTCAGATCTTGTTAGCATGTGAATCTATTATCTCATTAAATCATTTTGTCGTACTCATCAATGGACATTTCAACGAGTGTATTTACTGCACCACACCAAGTACTAATAGAATATCCTTACTCCAAAATTATTAGATAGACAATATTAATTTATAATATTCCATCAAAATCTACAATCATTAAAAAATTTACATTATTAGGTTATAACAGCATTTATAATCCTTTGCTTCTCCTCTGCAGCAATAGCAAGTTGTTCAAAATCACATCCTTTGAGATATTCCAATAAAATCCTCTGTGCCTCTGTCCATGCATCGTGAACAGAACATACCTTATCCCGCTCACAATAACCTTCATAAATAAGACAATAATTCAGATAAAACGGCCCTTCCATTGCCTCTATAACATCAAATAAACTAATCTCTTTTGGGGGCTTAATAAGTAAAAACCCTCCTTTTTGTCCTTTAAAAGACTTGACAAACCCTTTTCTTGAAAGTGACTGTAAGAGCTTTGCAAGGTATGCAGGAGGAATACTCTGGGCTTTTGCTATCTTATCTATATCAATCACCCTATTTTCACTATAATGGATCGATAAATGTAGGATTCCCCTTATTGCATACTCTGCCGCCCTGCTTAACCTGAACATTTATGACCTCCTTATTACCACATTTGCATAATAGATTTGAAGACCGTCATAGTCCTGATTCATAAACAAGACAATATTTATCTCATTTCAAAATATTTGTCAAGCATTTTTTTATTATGTTTTTTTGTTATTTTAAAATTAGATGGGCAAACTAAGAGTGGAAACTTATTTCTCTGAACTCCGGGATTTTTAAGAACACATCTACTACCTTCGAATCAAATTGTGTGCCGGAACATCGCTTTAATTCAGCTACGATAGAAACTTTTGACTTTCCCTTTCTGTATGGCCTGTCTGCTGACATTGCATCAACTGTATCAGCAACCGCAAGGATCCTGGCAAATAAAGGGATATCCTCTCCTTTTAAACCTTCGGGATAACCTTTACCATCATAAAACTCCTGATGATATTTAATGGAGGGAATGATTCCTTTAAGCTGTCTTATCGGTGAAAGTATTTCAGCCCCCCTTATGGGGTGTTGCTTCATGATCTCCATCTCTTCATCGTTTAGCTTTCCAGGCTTATCAAGTATAGACTCGTATGTCCCTATCTTGCCAATGTCATGCAGAAGACCGGCCAGTTCAAGGTCTTTTAACTCCTTTTGGGAAAACTCCATTCCACGCCCTATTTCAAGTGCATACTTCGTAACCCTGTCTGAGTGACCTGCAGTCCAGGGAGATTTGGCATCTATTGCAGAGGATAGGGATTTTACAGTACCAAGAAAGAGTTCCTCAAGGTCTTTGACAAGCCTCGCATGCTCAATGGCTACACCTGCCTGGGCAGCAAATTTTTCAAGTAATATCAGGGCATCAGAACTATAGGCAGATGGCCTTTTTGCACCTACTGACAACAACCCTATAATCTCACCTTTGGCAACAAGGGGAACCCTTATGTGTGATATATAACCTTGTTCGATAAGCATCCTTTCAATAAGAAGTGGCTCTTTTATCTCACGTAAATCAGCTACATACTGTGGTCTTCCTGTATATACTATTTCTCCTGCGTCTGTATCACAAAAAGGGACAAAAGCCCCTTTTGGAATTCCGGTAACTCCAAAACCTGAGACCCATATAAACCCCTCTCTTTCTTTGTCAACAAATGAAATGGTTACCCTGTCGCACGGAATTAGCCTTGCCACCATCCTCGTTACAGTTTCCATAATCTCCTCTTGTTCAAGAGTCGAGAGGATGCTTCGGTCTATGTCATGCATGACCTGTATGGTCTCAATCTTGTGGGACAATTCCATCGCCCTCTCAAGGGACTCCCTGTAGAGCTGTGCCTGTTCGAGTGATATGGATACCTGATGAGATACCCCTTGCATGACCTTTATATCCCTGTCAGTAAATTCCACCAGGCCCTTGTAAATTCCAAATATCATGCCAATGATATGTTCCCTAACGCTTATAAGAGGGATAGTAACAACAGTATTTACCCCTCCAAGCCAACTAATAGATTTTGTTATTTCAGGTGTTACATCTGATATGGAAGGCCCTTTTGTTTCAAACGCGTCTTTTATAAAATCTACTGATTTACCTATAACTTCCGCCCTGAACAGAGGGATCAAGACCCTATCCAAACCGTATTCCTGCGAGGGGCGGAAGACATTTTTTTCTTTATCCCACAGGTAAAAAAGGGATGCATCGCAACGCAGGATATTGGTGATACAGTGGGTCACCTCCTCCATAAGCTTGTCAACATCCGATATACTGCGGGTGGCATCGGAAATCATCAGCATATGTGTAGTTATATCAATCTCATGCTGTAAATTCTGCTCTGTTCTTATTACCTCGGTAATATCCTCCAAGACATGGATAGAATGCCCCTTTTCTTTCCTGGCATATTTCATGGGATAAAATTTCACCCTGTATATTCTACCCATGTCAGCAAGTGAAATTTCCTCTTCCGCTTCTTCTTGAACTTTAAGACAGGTCTTATGCGGATTATCCAGCTTTGGGAAGACCTTATAATATGGCCTTCCTATAATCTCGATAAATGGCACGCCGGCAATCTCCTGGTATGCCCTGTTAGCCCTTACTATGTGGAACTCACTGTCATGTATAAATATAGGGTCGGATATAGAATCAAAGGTTGAAGTCCATTCCTTCTCTGCTATCTCTGCCCTGGCAGTTGTCTCGTTAATATCCTCCAGCATGTAAAGTAACGCCTTACGTTCCTCCCCATACTCTGATTCCATTTCCTGAAATCTCTTAAGATCGCTAAGCTTTTTCCCAAGTTCTGTCCTTAATAAGGTGTTATCATTCTCTAATTTTAATATGCGGCTGTTAATATCATCCATATTGTATTACCCCTCTTTTTTCATTCCTTCCTGTATGCCCCTGGACTCCATCTCCAGCTTTTCTAACCTGTCTTTTAATTCCCTCATCCTGAACTCCCTTTTCAGGGTTAGTTTTCTGAACTGTTCAAGTTCCTCCACATGCTCCTGAAGTTTTTCAGTCTTCTCCAGAACTTTACCCTCAAGATTGGAATATAAGTCATCGAGCTTAGCTGCCATCTCATTTACTGCATTGGCAAGTTGTTCTAACTCATCTCCTGACTTTATATGGATTCTTGTCTTAAACTCACCATTCGCAATAGCATCAGCCATCTTATGGATTGTCATAATCGGTCTGAAAAATAATCTCGAATAAAAGATGGCAAATGTGATACCAATGACAATAGCCATTGTAAAACCTATATACCTGCTGATTATATAATTTCTCCATGATATATTTACATCTTCAGTAATCCTGTTGTAATCCCCTTTTAGTATCTCCCTGTAACTCTCAATATGTAAGGTTATGAGATTATAACCGATGCCATCCATATCCTTCATCAATCTTGCTGCAGTATTTGAACCCACAGGTTGCTTTATTTTGAATATCTCATATCCTATCTTTTTGATCTTATTAAATCCGTCCTCTAATTCCCTGATGATCTTTAGCTTCGCTGGTACTCGCTGCAAGGTTTGTTGTTCTCTCTTAAGAATCCGGTCAAGATACTTTTCAACCTCTAAGGAAAGATGATTAAACTCCTTTTTCTCCTTATGGTCTACGGTTATTATGTAATCATTAGCCGGCATAAGCAGCATGTCAATATAGACCTGTAAGCTGGCAAGATCCTCTAATTCACCATTGATATCCTGAAGTCTGTGCACGCTATTATAAGCGGTTACTGAAAAGTGATAACTGACAACGTATGCAGCCATGAATGGGACAATCATAGCCAGAAAAGCAATAATGAGTTTACTCTGAACATTTATTTTCATTTCTATATCTACAGTATGAATTTTTATAGTCAAACATAGACAGACCATAAAAACCCTTTAACCTGTGCCAGAGAGTCCCACCCAATAATAAGGATTCTTTGACAGTAAGGT
>Ga0209343_10003128_pt1 | contig 20986 bp, 10 predicted proteins | sample RifCSPlowO2_02_FD_184026 | JGI IMG/M metagenome (GOLD analysis project Ga0209343, IMG submission 184026) | Groundwater microbial communities from Rifle, Colorado - Rifle CSP2_plank lowO2_0.2 (SPAdes) (version 2) | ecosystem: Environmental > Aquatic > Deep subsurface > Groundwater | place... | reverse complement strand
GAAATGCATGTGGTGGGCCGCATCCGCCCCTCCGTGCTGCAAAACAGCACCGGCAAGAACCACGGCACGCCCATGCAGTTTTACCGCACGCGGCCGCAAACCTGAGGCTATTTCCCGTGGTTGCACCCTCCGACTGGCACCTGCGCGAAGCACACGAACTGGCGCGTGAACACGGGGTGGACCCCGTGCATGGCCTGCACGACGCCGAGGCCGAAAAGCGCGCCCAGGTGCATGGCGCCAATGAATTGGAGGTCGTGCGCCAGCGCAGCCCCCTCGCCCTGTTGATCGAGCAGTTCAGCGACTTCATGGTACTGGCACTGCTGGCGGCCGCAGTGATCTCCGGCGTGATTGGCGACCTGACCGACACCCTGGTGATTCTGGTCATCGTGGTGCTCAACGCAGTGATCGGTTTTGTCCAGACCTGGCGCGCCGACCGGGCCATGCTGGCGCTACGCCAACTGGCGGCGGCACAGACCACCGTGTTGCGAGGCGGCCAGCTGAAGGTGTTGCCCGCCAAGGCACTGGTGCCGGGCGATATCGTGCTGCTGGAAGCCGGCAACCAAATCCCGGCCGACCTGCGGCTGATCGAGATTGCCCAGTTGCAGGTGGACGAGTCGGCACTGACCGGCGAATCCATCACCACGGCCAAACACACGGCCGCACTGCCTGCCGACGCCCCCAGCGCACTGGGCGACCGGCTGAACATGGCTTTCAAAGGCACTACTGCCACGCATGGGCGGGCCCGCGGGCTGGTGGTGGCCATCGGCATGTCCACCGAACTTGGCAAAGTGGCCCGGTTGCTGGACAGCGAAGACCGCAGCACCCCCTTGCAGCTTCGGCTGGCCGCCTTTGGCAAACGCCTGGCCCTGGCGGTGCTGGCGATCTGCGGCGTGGTCTTTGCCGTCGGGGTGCTGCGCGGAGAGCCCCCGCTTCTGATGGCCCTGACCGCCATCAGCCTGGCCGTGGCCGCCATCCCCGAGGCCTTGCCTGCGGTCGTCACGGTATTGCTGGCACTGGGCGCGCGGCGCATGGTGGCCGCAAATGCCCTGGTCCGGCGCCTGCCTTCGGTGGAGACCCTGGGCTCCATCACCACCATTTGCTCCGACAAAACCGGCACCCTCACCCAAAACCGCATGCACGCGGAGTTGCTGCTGGCGCAGGGCTTGCCCTGGGTGCCGGGCGACGCCCTCCCCGGTGAAGTGCATGCCGAAACCCTGCGCGCCGCCGCGCTGTGCAACGACGCCAGTCCGCAAGAGGACGGGCTGTGGGCCGGCGACCCCACCGAGACCGCCCTGGTACTGGCCGCCCTGAGCGCCCAATTGGACAAAACCGCGCTGGATGCTGCGTGGCCGCGTGTGCAAGAGCAGCCCTTTGACGCAGAGCGCAAGCGCATGACCACCTTCCACCAAGGGGGCGAAGGGGAATCCGCCGGTTATGTGGCCTACACCAAAGGGGCGCCGGAGTCGGTTTTGTCCTGTTGTGTAGCCCAGTGGACGCCGTCTGGCCCCACCCCTCTGGATGGACAGGCACTGCTGGACGCCGCCAACACCCTGGCCACCCAGGGCCTGCGCGTGCTGGCGCTGGCGCGGCGCAGCTTTGCGCGCCTGCCCGACACCAACGCGCTGGGCGATGTGGAAAGCCAACTTGAACTGCTGGGCCTGCTCGCCCTGATTGACCCGCCCCGCCCCGAGGCCATGGCGGCCGTGGGCGACTGCATCAGCGCCGGCATCACCCCCGTCATGATCACCGGCGACCACCCCGCCACCGCACGCGCCATTGCCCACCGGCTGGGCATCGTGGACGACGCAGACGCCCCGGTCTTGACCGGGCCCGACCTGACCGCCATGGACGACGCGCAACTCCAGGCGCGCGTGGCCCAGGTGCGCATCTATGCGCGTGTGGACCCGGCGCAAAAAATCCGCATCGTGGCGGCCCTGCAGGCACAAGGCCAGTTTGTGGCCATGACCGGCGACGGCGTGAACGACGCCCCGGCCCTGAAGCGCGCCGACATCGGCGTGGCCATGGGCAAAGGCGGCACCGATGTGGCCCGCGAGGCCTCCAGCCTGATTCTGCTGGACGACAACTTTGCCACCATCGTGGCGGCGGTGCGCGAAGGCCGGCGCATCTACGACAACATCCGCAAGTTCGTGCGCTACGCCATGACCGGCAATTCGGGCGAGATCTGGACCATTTTTCTGGCCCCGCTGTTCCTGCTGCCCATCCCCCTGCTGCCCATCCACATCCTGTGGGTCAATCTGGTGACCGACGGCCTGCCCGGCCTGGCACTGGCGGCGGAGCCGGCCGAACGCGGCATCATGCAACGCCCACCCCGCGCCCCGAATGAGAGCCTGTTTGCCCAGGGCATGTGGCAGCACATTCTGGGCGTCGGCCTGTTGATTGGCGCGCTGTGCCTGGGGGTGCAGTACTGGGCCATCACCACGGGCCACGCCCATGGGCAAACCATGGTGTTTACCGTGCTCACCCTCTCGCAAATGGCGCATGTGATGGCGATCCGCTCCGAGCAACTGCCCCTGTGGCGCGTCGGTCTGCGCAGCAACCTTCCCTTGCTGGGGGCGGTGCTCTTGACTTTCGCCTTGCAGATGCTGCTGATTTACGTCCCGGCGCTGAACCCCATCTTCAAAACAGAACCGCTGAGCGCCGCTGAGCTATTGCTGTGCCTGGCGGCATCCAGCGTGGTCTTGGTGGTGGTGGAGCTGGAAAAATACTGGCGGCGCCGCCAAGGAAACACAGCATGATAAAAAACAACCCGCCAAAAGCATCCTTCACGGCTCCGACGTATCTATGACAACGACCCGACACGCCCCTTTTCTCCCGGTAGCAGGCCCAAAATGAACACTATTTTGGCTTGGATGCTGCGGCTGGTGATGCTGCTGGCCGCAGCGGTGTTTTTGCTCAGTGTGCTGGCAGCACTGGTGTTGATCCTGGCGGTTTGGCTGGTGGCGGCACTGTGGGCCAAGCTGACGGGGCAACCGGTGCGGCCCTGGACTTTCCATTTCGACCGCCAAACCGTGTGGAATCGCTTTTCCCGGGCAACCCGGCCGGGCCACGCACCGCGACGCGATGACCCGAACGTGATTGACGTGGAACCCAAGGACCCCAACCCCCCTCAAGACTGAGGGGGGGTACCGAGGGGGGCTTGTTACCCCACCCACTTGCGGGCGTTGTGCCAGAGTTGCATCCACGGGCTGTGGGCGCTTGGGTCCAGATCGGTCCAGCTCATCTGGATGTTGCGAAACACCCGCTCGGGGTGCGGCATCATGGCGGTGAAGCGCCCGTCGGCCGTGGTCACCGCCGTCAGGCCGCCGGGGCTGCCGTTCGGGTTGAAGGGGTAGGCCTCGGTGGCGGCACCGGTGTTGTCGGTGAAGCGCATCGCGGCAATGGCCTGGTCGGCATTGCCCCGGTACTTGAAGTTGGCAAAACCTTCCCCATGCGCCACGGCAATCGGCAAGCGGGCACCCGCCATCCCGGCAAAGAACAGGCTAGGTGACTCCAGCACTTCGACCATGGAGAGGCGCGCCTCGAAGCGCTCGCTCTGGTTGGTGGTGAAGCGTGGCCAGTCTTGGGCACCGGGGATGATGTCGGCCAGTTCGGCAAACATCTGGCAGCCATTGCACACGCCCAGGCCAAAGGTATCGGTACGGCCAAAGAAGGCCTTGAACTGGTCCGCCAGGGTCGGGTTGAAGGTGATGGAGCGCGCCCAGCCAATGCCGGCGCCCAAAGTGTCGCCATAGCTGAAACCACCACAGGCCACCACACCCTGGAAGTCCGCAAGTTGGGCGCGGCCTGTTTGCAGATCGGTCATGTGCACGTCAAAAGCTTCAAAACCGGCTTCGGTGAAGGCATAAGCCATCTCCACATGCGAGTTGACGCCCTGCTCGCGCAGCACGGCCACCTTGGGGCGGCTCAGGTTCAAGGCTGGCGCCACTATGGATTTGATAGCTGCTTGCGCAGGTTCTACGGGCGTTTCAGCCCTGTTTGGCATATAAAAATGCATACCAGGGTCGGCCAACGCACCGGCCGCCGCGTGCTCCGCATCGGCGCAGGCGGGGTTGTCGCGCTGCTGGCAAATCTTCCAGCTCACGCTGTCCCACACCTGGTGCAGGTCGCTCAAAGGCGCGCTGAAGATGGACTTGGCGTCGCGCCAGATTTGCAGTTCGCCCTTGCCGGCCGCGATTTCACTGCTGGCGGGACGGGTCTTGCCGATGAAATGGCTGTGTTTGGCCAGGCCATGGTCACGCAAGGTCTGCATGACTTCGGAGCGCTGCGCGGTGCGCACCTGCAGCACCACGCCCAGTTCTTCGTTGAACAGGGCTTTGAGGGTGAGTTCTTCCCGGCGGGCGCTGACCTGGCCTGCCCAGTTTTTGCTGTCGCCCACGTCCATGCGGCTGTCGCTGATGCCGTCGCCTTCCAGCACCAGCATGTCCACGTTCAGCGCCACACCCACACGTCCGGCAAAGGCCATCTCGGCCACTGCGGCCAACAGGCCACCGTCGCTGCGGTCGTGGTAGGCCAGCACCTTGCCCTGCGCGCGCAAGGCGTTGACGGCGTTGACCAGGTTCACCAGGTCTTTCGCCTCGTCCAGATCAGGCACTTGGTCGCCGACCTGGTTGATCGTTTGCGCCAGGATGCTGGTGGCCATGCGGTTTTTGCCGTGGCCCAGATCGACCAACACCAGAGTGGTGTCCTCCAGTGCATTCAACTGAGGGGTCAGCGTGCCGCGCACATCGGCCAGCGTGGCAAAAGCGGTGACGATCAGGGACACCGGGCTGGTGACCTTTTTGGCCCCGGCTTCGTCCTTCCACTGCGTGCGCATGGACAGCGAGTCTTTGCCCACCGGAATGGAAATACCCAGCGCCGGGCACAGCTCCAGCCCCACGGCCTTGACCGTGGCGTACAGCGCGGCGTCTTCGCCGGGTTCGCCACAGGCGGCCATCCAGTTGGCAGACAGCTTCACACGAGGCAGCTCCAGGGGCGCCGCCAGCAAATTGGTGATGGCCTCGGCCACCGCCATGCGGCCCGAGGCCGGGGCGTCGATGCTGGCCAATGGCGTGCGCTCGCCCATGGCCATGGCTTCACCGGCAAAACCCTTGTAGTCCGCCAAGGTGACCGCGCAATCGGCCACCGGCACCTGCCAGGGTCCGACCATCTGGTCGCGGTGGGTCAAGCCCCCCACGGTGCGGTCGCCAATGGTGATGAGGAAACGTTTGGATGCCACGGTGGGGTGGGCCAGCACGTCAATCACGGCTTTTTGCAGGGCTACACCGGTCAAATCCAGCGGCGCAAAGGTGCGCTCCACCGTTTTTACATCGCGGTGCATCTTGGGCGGCTTGCCCAGCAAGACATTCATCGGCATATTGACCGGGGACTCGGCGCCTTCGTCGACCAGTTCCAACTGGCGCTGCTCTGTGGCCACACCGACCACCGCAAACGGGCAACGCTCGCGCTCGCACAAGGCCTGGAACATCTCCAGCGATTCAGGGGCAATGGCCAGCACATAGCGTTCCTGGCTTTCGTTGCACCAGATTTCCTTGGGCGCCATGCCGGACTCTTCCAGCGGCACTCCGCGCAAATCGAAGCGCGCACCCCGGCCCGCGTCATTGGTCAGCTCGGGAAAGGCGTTGGACAAACCACCGGCGCCCACGTCGTGAATCGCCAGAATCGGGTTGGCGCGCACGCCATCGCCACCCTGCCCCAGCATCCAGCACTGGTTGATCACCTCTTGCGCCCGGCGCTCGATCTCGGGGTTGCCGCGCTGCACCGAGTCAAAGTCCAGCTCGGCGGCGTTGGCGCCCGTGGCCATGGAACTGGCCGCGCTGCCGCCCATGCCAATGCGCATGCCGGGGCCGCCCAGCTGGATCAACAAGCTACCGGCGGGAAATTCGATCTTGTGGGTTTGGGTGGCATCGATCACCCCCAAGCCGCCCGCAATCATGATGGGCTTGTGGTAGCCGCGCTGCACCGTATCTTGCCCGCTGACCACGGATTGTTCGTACTCGCGGAAGTAACCCAAGAGGTTGGGCCGGCCAAACTCGTTGTTGAACGCCGCGCCGCCCAGCGGGCCTTCGACCATGATTTGCAGTGGGCTGGCAATGTGTTCGGGCTTGCCGAAGGCGGGCACACCGTCCTGTGGCCAGAGTTTGGACACGGTAAAACCGGTCAAACCCGCCTTGGGCTTGGAGCCGCGGCCGGTGGCACCCTCGTCGCGGATCTCGCCGCCCGCGCCGGTAGAGGCGCCGGGGAAGGGAGAGATGGCGGTCGGGTGGTTGTGGGTTTCCACCTTCATCAAAATATGGTTGGTTTCGCTATGCTTTTCATAGCTGGCTGCGCATATTCCATCGGGGCCAGGACCCGATTGTCCCTTCATTCCTGCCGATTTGGCTGTAAAACGCTCGACCTGCACACCTTCCATCACCGAGGCATTGTCCGAGTACGCCACCAGCATGTGCTGCGGATTCGTCTGGTGCGTGTGGCGGATCATGCTGAACATGCTCCCAATCTGTGGCGCACCGTCAATGGTGAACTGGGCGTTGAAAATCTTGTGGCGGCAATGCTCGCTGTTGGCCTGCGCAAACATCATCAGCTCCACATCGGTGGGGTTGCGCTGCAGTTGCGTAAAGGCGGTCACCAAGTAGTCAATCTCGTCGGCGGCCAGTGCCAAGCCAAACTGGGCATTGGCGGTTTCCAACGCCGCCTTGCCACCAGCCAACACGTCCACATGGGCCATGGGTGCGGCTTGCAGCACGTTGAACAGGCCCAAAGCCTGCTGGCGCGAGAACATGGCGCTTTCGGTCATGCGGTCGTGCAACAGGGCGGCTACCTGCTCCAGTTGCCCAGGCGTCAAGGTGGTTTTGGACAACAAGCCGTGTTTCAGGGTCAGGCGGTACTCGACCAGCCGCTCAATGCGTTTCACCGCAAAACCGCAGTTGTGCGCAATGTCGGTCGCCTTGGACGCCCAGGGCGACACGGTGCCAAACCGGGGGGTGACCACCAGCAGCACCCCATCCGTAGGGCCCGCATAGGGATCACCGTAGGTCAGCAAGGCGTCCAACTGGGCTTGCAGGGCTTCGCTGGGAACGGCTTCGCAGGCCACCAGGTGCACAAACCGGGCGGACACCGACGTAATCTTGTCGTGAATGCCTTGCAGGCCGGGCAAAAGTTGTTGAACGCGAAAGCTACTCAGGGCGTTGCTGCCCTCGAATTGGGAAATGTGCAGGGTCACTGTGGTGGCCTAGAAAGTGGACGGAGGGAGGACGGCAATTTTACCCGCCATGGCCAGCATCGCCGCCAAAATCCCTTCTCTCCACGCACAAAGGCGCCCAATGGGATAATTGCGGCCATGACTATCACTTACAAAGACGCCCAAGGCATTGCAGGAATGCGCATTGCCGGCAAACTCACCGCCGAAGTTCTGGACTACCTGACGCCCTTCGTCAAACCCGGTGTGACCACCAACGAAATCGACAAACTGGCGCACGACTACATCACCCAGGTGCAGCACGCCATCCCCGCGCCCCTGAACTACACCGGTGGCGGCAATACGCCCTACCCCAAGTCCATCTGCACCTCGGTCAACCACCAGGTCTGCCATGGCATCCCCAATGACAAGCCGCTCAAAAAGGGCGACATTGTCAATGTCGATGTGACCGTCATCAAAGATGGCTGGCACGGTGACTCCAGCCGCATGTTCCATGTGGGCGAGGTGTCCATCGCCGCCAAGCGTCTGTGCACCCTCACCTACGAAGCCATGTGGCAAGGCATCATGATGGTCAAACCCGGCGTGCATTTGGGTGACATTGGCTTTGCCATTCAGAAATTCACCGAAGGCCAAGGCTTTAGCGTCGTGCGTGAATTTTGCGGCCACGGTATTGGCAAAGGCTTCCACGAAGAGCCCCAGGTGCTGCATTACGGCCGCCCCGGCACCCTGGAAAAACTCGTGACCGGCATGACCTTCACCATCGAGCCCATGATCAATGCCGGCGCCAAGGAAATCAAGGACGGCCCCGAGAAGGATGGCTGGAGCATCGTCACCAAAGACCGCTCCTTGTCCGCCCAGTGGGAGCACACGATTTTGGTCACGCCCACAGGTTATGAAGTACTGACCCTGTCGGCCGGCAGCCCGCCCATCCCAGCCTTTGTGCCCACGCAAACTGCAACTTGAGCCAATTCCGCGTTTCCTAAAGAACCTCCGCCATGACCCATCTGCAGGCGCTGCGCGCTGACTACCGAGCGCAAAAAGCGCAACTCCTGCAATCCATAGGCGCGCCCACCGCCAACGCCCGTTCGGTGCGCAAAACGCTGCATCGGCTGGCCCAGCTGGCCGACGGCCTGCTCATCCAGCTGTGGACACTGGCCGGTCTGCAAGAGCCGTTTGCCCTGTTGGCCGTGGGGGGCTTTGGCCGGGGCGAGCTGTTTCCCTACTCCGATGTGGATGTGCTGGTCCTGCTGCCCAACGGCTTTTCGGCCGAGTCCGACACCGAACTCAAAGGCCGCATCGAGGCTTTTATTGGCAGTTGCTGGGACGTGGGTCTGGAAATAGGCTCCAGCGTACGCACCCTGGGCGACTGCCTGGCGGAAGCCGAGAAAGACGTCACAGTGCAAACAGCACTGCTGGAATGCCGCCTGATCACGGGCAACGCGGCATTGGTGCAGCAGTTTCAAACCGCTTTTTTTGAGGCCATAGACCCCCAGGCTTTTTTTGTGGCCAAGACCCTGGAGTTGCGCCAGCGCCACACCAAGTTTGAGGACACGCCCTATTCGCTGGAGCCCAATTGCAAAGAGTCTCCGGGTGGCCTGCGCGACCTGCAGGTGATCCTGTGGGTGGCCAAGGCGGCAGGGTATGGCGACGATTGGGACGCACTGGCGACCGGCGGTCTGGCAACGCCGTTTGAAATCCAGCAAATCCACCACAACGAGTCGCTGTTGTTTTTGATCCGTGCACGCCTGCACCTGCTGGCCAAGCGACGCGAAGACCGGCTGATTTTTGACATGCAAAACGCCGTGGCCGAGTCCTTCGGGTACACATCCACCGCACCCAGTGCCCACTCGCGCTCGGTGGTGCGTGCCAGTGAGCAGTTGATGAAACGCTACTACTGGGCGGCCAAGGCGGTCACCCAGCTCAACCAGATCTTGCTGATGAACATTGAGGAGCGGCTCAACCCCTCCACCCATGCGCCGCACCGCATCAATGACCACTTCAACGACAAGGCGGGCATGATCGATGTGGTGAGCGACGACCTGTACCAGCGCGAACCCCACGCCATTTTGGAAACCTTTTTGGTCTACCAGACCACCGTCGGGGTCAAAGGCCTGTCGGCCCGCACCCTGCGGGCGCTGTACAACACCCGCGAGCTGATGGATGCGCGCTTTCGCAGCGACCCGGTCAACCGGGCAACCTTTCGCAAAATCATCATGGAGCCCGAAGGCATTACCCATGCCATGCGGCTGATGAACCAGACCTCGGTGCTGGGACGCTACCTGTGGGTGTTTCGCAAGATCGTGGGGCAGATGCAGCACGATCTGTTCCATGCCTACACCGTGGACCAGCATATTTTGATGGTGCTGCGCAATATGCGGCGTTTCTTCATCGTGGAGCACGCGCATGAGTACCCGTTTTGCTCCCAACTGGCCTCCGGCTGGGACAAGCCCTGGCTGCTCTACATTGCCGCCCTGTTCCACGACATTGCCAAAGGCCGGGGGGGCGACCACTCCGCCCTGGGTTGCGCGGAAGTGCGGCGTTTTTGCAAGCAGCATGGCTTTGTGGCCGAAGACGCGCAGCTGATCGAGTTCCTGGTGCGTGAGCACCTGACCATGAGCCGCATCGCACAAAAATCCGACCTGAGCGACCCCAAGGTGATCGCCGACTTCGCCCAGCGGGTGGGCAACGAGCGCCAGCTGACCGGGCTGTACCTGCTCACCGTGGCCGATATCCGCGGCACCTCGCCCAAGGTCTGGAATGCCTGGAAAGGCAAGCTGCTGGAGGACCTGTACCGCTACACCACACGCGCCCTGGGTGGCCGCGCCCCCGACCCCGACGCCGAAGTGGAACTGCGCAAGCGCGAAGCCCTGGTGATGATTGCGCTGTACGCCATGCCCTTTGAGGCCCACAAACCCCTGTGGAATACGCTGGACGTGAGCTACTTCATGCGCCACGACGCGGCCGACATTGCCTGGCATACCAAGCAGTTGTCACGCCATGTGGCCACGCAGCAACCCATCGTGCGCTGCCGCCGCTCCCCCGTGGGTGAGGGGCTGCAGGTGCTGGTCTACACTCAGGACCAGCCCGATTTGTTCGCCCGCATTTGCGGCTATTTCGACCAGGGTGACTTCAGCATTCTGGATGCCCGGGTGCACACCACCCTCAAGGGCTACGCACTGGACACCTTCCAAGTGGTCACCAGCATCGACATGGACGAACACTACCGCGAGCTCAACAGCATGCTGGAAAACGGCCTGAGCCAGGCCATCGCCACGGCCGGGCCGTTGCCAGCCCCCAGCCGGGGCCGGGTGTCGCGCCGGGTCAAAAGTTTCCCCATTGCGCCACGGGTGACCTTGCGCCCCGACGAGAAGGCCCAGCTGTGGTTACTCAACATCTCCGCCAGCGACCGCATGGGTCTTTTGTATTCGGTCGCACGGGTACTGGCACGCCACGGTATTGCGGTGCAGCTGGCCAAAGTGGCGACCTTGGGCGAGCGCGTGGAAGACACCTTTCTCATCCACGGCCCCCAGTTGCAGCACAACCGGGCCCAGATCGAGATTGAGACCGAGCTGCTGGACGCCTTAGCGGCTTGACGCCCGCAGACGGCAGGCCTCACCAAAGGCCTGGTACATCCGAATGGAAAACGGGTTTTGCGCCGCCCGCCATTCCGGGTGCCACTGCACCGCCAGTGTGAACTGGGGCATGGCGGGCAGGTGAACCGCTTCCACCAAACCATCCTCGGCATGGGCAAGCGGCTGCAGGCCCGTGCCAAGTCGATGGAGTCCTTGCCCGTGCAGGGAGTTCACCGGGATACGGTCTTGCTGCATCAGCTTGGCAAACCAGGTGTTGGGCACCAATTGCACCGAGTGAACGTCCGCGTACTGCTGCGGCACCGCATCGGCACCGTTTTCGCGGTGGTCATTGAAGCCGGGCATGCTGTAGACCTTTTGGTGCAAATCGCCCCCCAGCGCCACATTGAGCTCCTGCATGCCACGGCACACGCCGAACAAGGGCAAACCCCGCTCCAGCGCGGCGTGAATCAGCGGCAGATCAAACAGGTCGCGGCTGCGGTCCAGCTCTTTCTCCGGGGCCAGATTGTCCTGGCCGTACAGGGCGGGATCGATATTGCTCCCCGCGCCTGTGAGGTAGACGCCGTCCACCATAGACAGGTACTGGTCCAGGTCGTCGGTACCAAAGCAGGTGGGCACCAGCACCGGTACGCACGCTGAAAATTCGACCAGTGGGTTGATGTATTTTTTGGTCATCACCTGGTAGTCGTGCCCCTTGCGCTCCTGGGCGCCCATGGACATCAGCACCACGGGCTTGCGCGATACCTTGGCGGGTGTTTCGCTGTGTCTATCGATCATGTATCACCTTGGCGCCGCGTCCCTGCTGCCAATGCACCCGCGGCGGTTGTTGTGGGAGCCACCAGTATCCCCGAACAGGCCGTGTGCGCCGGTGCCATATAGCCCCTAGCGGTAGGAGCCACACAGCACACAAATGGTTCTCTCTGCAAGCTGCCAACTGGCTCCGGGCAACAGGGTCCTACGGCGGTACCTTAGGCACTCACTTTTTGATCACGCACCATGCCATTGATTCCCCACGCACCGTCCTACTACGCCGCATCCGCCAATGCTTCACCCCCACGGGCCCCACTCCGGGGCCAAGTGGAGGCGGACGTCTGCATTGTGGGTGCGGGCTATACCGGGCTTTCCGCAGCCATCGCCCTGTCCGAGGCCGGCTACAAAGTCGTGGTGCTGGAACAGGCCCAGGTGGGCTGGGGCGCTTCCGGGCGCAACGGCGGCCAGATCGTGCACAGCTACTCGCGCGACATCGATGTCATAGCGGCCAACTTCGGAAGTGCGGTAGCCCAGCCGCTGGGCCAGATGATGTTTGAGGGAGCGCAGATCATCCGTGAGCGGGTGGCCAAGTACCACATCGCATGCGACCTGAAAGACGGCGGTGTGTATGCGGCCATGACCCGGCGCAAAATCCACGCGCTGCAGGAGCAAAAGACATTGTGGGAAAAATGGGGGCACCGTGGGCTGACCCTGATCGACACACCAGCCGACGTACGCAAAATCGTCAACAGCGACCGCTACGAAGGCGTTTTGGTGGACACAACCGGGGGGCATTTCCACCCGCTCAACCTCACCCTGGGCGAAGCCGCCGCACTGGAACACAACGGTGGCGTTATTTATGAAAATTCCGAGGTCAGCCGCATCGACCGGGGCGCACCGGCGGTGGTTCATACGGCCCAAGGGCAGGTCAAGGCCCGCTTTGTCATTGTGGCGTGCAATGCCTACATTGGAGAATTGGAGCCCAAGCTGTCCCAGATGTCCATGCCCTGTGGCACCCAGGTGATTGCAACCGAGCCCCTGGGCGCACTGGCCGATACGCTGATCCCGTCCGACTACTGTGTGGAAGACAATAATTTTCTGCTGGACTACTTCCGCCTGTCGGGGGACAAGCGCCTGATTTACGGCGGTGGCGTGGTGTACGGCGCGCGTGACCCCGAAAAAGTGGAGTCCATCATTCGCCCCAAGATGCTCAAAACATTTCCCCAGCTTAAAAACACCCGCATCGAGTTTGGCTGGACCGGCAACTTCTTGCTCACCTTGTCGCGCTTGCCCGAAGTGGGCAAGTTGTCGGACAACATCTACTATTCACAGGGCTGTTCGGGCCATGGTGTGACCTTTACCCACCTGATCGGTCGCCTCTTGAGCGAGGCGATTCGGGGGGATGCGGAGCGCTTTGGCGCATTTGCCCGCCTGCCCCACTACCCGTTCCCGGGCGGTCGCTACTTTCGGGTGCCGTTCACCGCGATGGGGGCCTTGTGGTACGAGATGCGGGACCGCTTGGGGGTGTGAGCTTCAATCACGGCCCAGGGTCAGCCAGGCCGCTTCATTGGCCCAGCGTGCAGACCATTCCACAAATTGTGCTGCGGGCATGGGGCGTGCGATTCCATAACCCTGGGCCAAGCTGCATCCCATGCGCACCAAGGCACGTCCATGCTCCAGTGTCTCCACACCCTCGGCAATCACCTGCCGATTGAATGCACCGGCCAGACGAATCACGCCCTCCACAATGCCAAAATCCTCCGCATCGTTGAGCATGTCGCGCACAAAGCTTTGGTCTATTTTCAAAATATCCACCGGCAATTTACGCAGATGGGTCAGCGAAGAATAGCCGGTACCGAAATCATCCAAAGCGAAGCGCACCCCTAACGCCCGGCAACGGCACAGCACATCCACAGCCTGGTCCATATCCGCGATAGCGGCCGTCTCCAATATTTCCAGCTCAAATCTGGAGGCAATGTCCTGTGGATAGTGGGCCAACGCAGCGCGCAAATGCCCATAAAAATCTGGCTGCAAGAGATGGTTGGCACTGATATTGGCACTGACGCAAACCTTCAACCCGAGGGCACTCCAAGCGACGGACTGGGCCAACGCGCTGCCGATGACCCACTCCCCCAGGGGCTTTTCGAGATCACTGCCGTTGATATGGGGGAGAAATTCTGCGGGAGGAATGAGTCCGCGTTCTGGATCTTGCCAGCGAAGCAGCGCCTCCACGCCCACAATTTCGCCACTCACCAAATCCACTTTGGGCTGGTAATACAACACAAACTCCTGTTGCTCCAACGCGGTGCGCAGGCGGTCCAGCTGTTGACGGTGTTTCTGGGCCTTGCGGTCACTCTCTGGGTCAAACAAATGGTAGCGATTTTTGCCCGCTTCCTTGGCCAGGTACATCGCCTGGTCTGAATGGCGCAAGAGGGTATCGGCGTCCACATCGTCTTCGGGAAACAAACACACCCCAATGCTGCCTGACACACTGACCTGCATGCCTTCAATCAGAATCGGGCTGCTGACTGCGTGGAGTACCCGGTCCAGTATCTGGGCGCATTCTTCCGGTGAAGCGATGTCCGCCAACAGCAGCACAAACTCATCTCCCCCCAGCCGTGCCAGCGTATCTTCCGCGCGCAGCACATGTTTGAGGTTCCCGGTTATGCCGATCAACAACTGGTCGCCCGCCGGGTGACCGTATTGGTCATTGATGGACTTGAACCCGTCCAAGTCCAGATAACACACGGCCAGAGAGGTTCCATTGCGTGTGGACCTTAAAGTAGCCTGCCCGAGGCGGTCCGCCAGCAAACGCCGGTTGGGTGAACCGGTCAAGGGGTCGTAATGTGCAATGCGGTCCAACTCGGCTTCGTGCGCCTTGAGCTGGCTGATATCGGAAAAAACACCGACATAGTGCTGCACCACGCCGCCTGCGTCCCGCACGGTCGAAATGGACAACAACTCCGCAAACATCTCGCCATTTTTCCTACGGTCCCAAATTTCCCCGCGCCAAAAATCATGCTCATGCACCGAATTCCACATCTCCTCATAAAAGGTCACCCCATGCTGCCCTGACGAGAGAATTTTTGGCGAATGGCCAATCGCTTCTTCGGGTGCATAGCCCGTGATCCGCGTGAATGCCGGATTGACCTTGGTAATCAGTTGTTCCGGGCTGACCACCATGATGCCTTCATAGCTGCTGGTAAATACCGTCGCTGCTTCCCGCTGCGCCAGTTCAAAAATCTTGTGCTCGGTGATATCGGTGTGGGTACCCGACATGATCAAAGGTTTGCCATCGCGGCCGCGTTCCACAATGCGGCCGCGTGACAAGATCCAGCGCCAGGTTCCGGCCTTGGTGCGGCAACGCACCTCCACCTCAATATTCTGCGACTCGCCCTCAACATGGCGGCGAATGGACTCCATGGCCAAGGAAAAATCGTCTGGGTGAATGAGTTGGGGCCAGCTGTCTACCGTGACATGGCTTTCACCGGCCTCGTATCCCAGCATATTTTCCCAGCGGGCACTGACGTCAAAGGCGTTGCTCGCCAGATTCCACTCCCAGTACCCCTGCTCAGATCCCTCCATCACACGCACCAATTGCCGCTCCCGCTCGCGCAGGGCGGCGGCAGTCAATTTCTCTTGGGTAAGATCACGTCCGAACGCCATGTAGCGGCCATCCTGCATGCGTTCGGTGGTGAGCTCCACACAGATCGCGCGATCATCCTTGTGTTTCAGCATCCATTCCCGGCGGATGAATTTTTCGGTTTGCAAACGCTTCAAATGCAACACCAGTTCATCGGGGCATTGTTCATACACCAGGTCCGGAATATGCAGGCTTCGCAATTCTTCAAGGCTATGACCCGTGAGCTTGCACGCGGATGGGTTGGCAAAAGTGTACTGGCCTTGTGAATCGGAAATCCATATCGCATCGCCCGCTTCGTTCAGCACAAACCGGAGATCGTCGTCGGTGCGTTTTCGCTCGGTGATGTCCGACACGGTACCAATGATTCGGATCGGCTCACCATGGGGGTCACGCTCCACAATACAGCCCTTGTCCCGCATCCACTTGATTTCACCAGACGCGGCCACTAGACGGTAGTCATACTCAATTCGGTCGGTTTCCCCCAGCCGGTGCGCCTCGATATTGCGCAGTGCATTGGGAAGGTCATCTGGATGCACCATGCGTTTGAAAAACTCAAAGTCATGGGTGTCTTCGCCGGCCCCATAACCGGTCACCTCGTAATACTTGGGCGAACGGTAGACCGTACCGCTGCGTACATTCCAATCCCACAGTCCATCACTGGTGGCCTCAATCGCCATCTGGAGTCGCTGCTCGCTGAGTTGCAGCTGTATCCAGGTCAGTTTGCGCTCGGTAACGTCTTGCACCGTACCGTGCAGCCGAACCACCTTGCCTTGCTTGTCCACATCTGCCTGACCGCGGGCGGTGATCCAGCGGTGCGTCCCATCAGGACGCACCAACTCGGCCTCACACTCCCAAGAGCCGCCAACCGATACGCAATTTTTCATCGCAGCAGCCATATTCGACCAACTCAGCGGTGTGAAATACTGCTGCACCTCTGGGTAACCCGCGGGCGCCAAGGTGGTGTCCCGACCACAGATCAGATAAACCTCCTCGGACCAAGTGGGAATGCCGGTTTGAAGATCCCAGTCCCAACTCCCCACGCAAGCCAAGCGCTGCGCAACCCGCATTGCCGACTCACTGCTTCGGATCGCGGCCTGCGCTTGTTCACGCTCCGTGATATCACGCGCAATACCGAACAGCCCGGAGACCCGTCCGGCCTCACCAAACACCGGTCCTTTGGTCACTAAAAACACCACCTCTTTGCCATCGTGGGTGGTAACCCGCTCCTCGATCGTTTGGGTTTTCCCATCCGCCATGATCATTTGGTCCCTGGACCGAATGTCCCGCGCCGTGGCCTCAGGAAAAAGAAAGAAATCATCACGGCCCGTGATGGCATTGGATGGCATGCCGACAAACCGCGCCACGGCCGTGTTGTGCAGTTGGTAGCGCCCTTGCAAGTCTTTCACGAAAACGGCATCTGACGTCCCGGACACCACTGAATCCAGCAAACGGCGGTTGATTTCCGCCTTCGCCAGGGTCCGTCGCAACAATCCGCTCAACACGCTGACGGCTACACCATTGACGATAAAGAAGGCCCATTGCAACAAATCGTGGCTGGCAGCAATGCGCAAGCTGTAGCTGGGCGGAATCCAGAAATAATCCACCCCCAGTGCAGCCACCGCTGTAGACACAAGCCCGGGCCCCACCCCTCCCAAAAAAGCGCTGAGGATAATCGGAAACATGAACAAAATGAGCATGGACCGATCACCATAGTCCACTGCCATGCTCTGGCGCACAAACAACATGGCTATGGTGATCACCAGCGTAAACACATAGGTCAGCCAGCGCGGTTGTCCACCGTGTATCGTGCCTATGGCGAAAGATTCAAGTACCGTCTCCCGCCCATCCGCATCAGTGGGCGGAACTGCGTGCTGCGCAAAAAAGAACATTCCGGCCGTTGCAACCACAAAAAAAACACCTTTTGCCGTGGACAGCCAAACCATGGAATCGACGTCTGCGAACATCGCCAATAACTGGTCTGACAAGAAAATCCAGGCAAGCGCCAGCACCGCATAACTCGCGGTGGTAAACACAATAAAGCGTCTACGCGCAGTATTTGTCATAGGCGTCCACAGTGCTTCGCAAGGGAAACACCAAAAATTTTACGGGATGTGCAGATGACGCATTTTTAACCCTTGAAGCAGGGTTGGGTCCATGTATACCAGAGAAACCGCCCACCACAGCGGGTCTTCGGTGCGCTTCAGTCGTCTTGGTCTGCTGCGGTGCCCGGGAACAACACTTCGGTGTAGCCGAACTTGGTGAAGTCCCGCATTCGCATCGGGTAAAGCGTACCGATCAGGTGGTCGCACTCGTGCTGCACCACACGGGCGTGAAAGCCATCCACCGTGCGGTCAATGGGATCACCGTACTGGTCAAAACCGGTGTAACGGATATTTGACCACCGGGGCACCTCTCCGCGCAAGCCGGGCACCGACAGGCAGCCCTCCCAGTCCATCTCCTGCAAGTCACTTAAAGGCGTGATCACGGGGTTGATCAGCACCGTTTGCGGCACCAAAGGCCGGTCCGGGTAACGCGGATTGCGCACATTCGAGCCAAAAATGACCAACTGCAGGTCCACCCCAATCTGCGGCGCTGCCAGCCCGGCGCCATTGGCCGCCAGCATGGTGTCCAGCATGTCGGTGATCAGCAGATGCAGCGCGTCCGAATCAAAGTCGGTGACGGGCTGCGCCACACGCAGCAGGCGTGGATCGCCCATTTTGAGGATTTCACGCACGGTCATGGACCATCTCCAGCAAAGCCGACTCATCCAGCACCGGCACGCCTAATTCCTGGGCTTTGTCCAGCTTGCTGCCTGCTTCTGCCCCGGCGACGACATAGCTGGTCTTCTTGCTCACCGAGCCGGACACTTTGCCACCGGCTGCTTCAATCAGGTCTTTGGCTGCATCACGCCCCAAGGTGGGCAGGGTTCCGGTGATGACGAAGGTCTTGCCCGCCAAAGGCTTGGGCCCGGCCGATGTGGGATCGCCCTCAGGCCAATGCACACCGCAGGCCCGCAATTGCTCCACCACCTCGCGGTTGTGCGGCTGCTGAAAAAAGGTGTGGATGCTTTCGGCAACGACAGGACCCACATCGTTGACCTGCTGGAGCGCTTCCGCCGAAGCGTCCATGATGGCGTCGAGTTGTCCAAAATGCTTGGCCAGCGCCTTGGCGGTGGACTCGCCCACATGGCGGATACCCAGGCCAAACAAAAACCGGGGCAAGGTTGTTTGCTTGGACTTTTCCAGGGCTTGCACGATGTTCTGCGCCGATTTGTCGGCCATGCGGTCCAGACCGGCCAGCGCCGTCAGGCCCAGGCGGTACAGGTCTGGCAGGGTGTGGATGATGCCAGCGTCCACCAATTGCTCCACCAGTTTGTCACCCAGCCCCTCCACCTCCACCGCGCGGCGCTGGGCAAAATGCAAAATGGCTTGCTTGCGCTGGGCGCTGCAAAACAGGCCACCGGTGCAGCGGTAGTCGGCCTCGCCCTCCTCGCGCACGGCAGCGGAGCCACACACCGGGCAAACGTGGGGCATGGTGAACAGTGGCCCACGCTCTGCCTCCGCCTGGTCGGCAGGCAGCACCACACTCACCACTTCGGGAATCACGTCACCGGCCCGGCGCACGACCACGGTGTCGCCCACCCGCACATCCTTGCGGCGGGCCTCGTCTTCGTTGTGCAAGGTGGCATTGGTGACGGTGACACCACCGACAAACACCGGTGCCAGCTTGGCCACCGGCGTAAGTTTGCCGGTGCGCCCGACCTGCACGTCGATGCCCAGCACGGTAGTGAGTTGCTCTTGCGCCGGGTATTTGTGCGCCACGGCCCAGCGCGGTTCACGCGAGACAAAACCCAGGCGCTGCTGCAAGGCAATGCTGTTGACCTTGTACACCACGCCGTCGATGTCAAAGGGAAGCTGGTCGCGCATCGCACCAATGTGCTGGTGATATGCTATCAATTCAGGAGCACCTTGCGCAGTATCCACCTGGGCTGCAACCGGAAAACCCCATTGTTTTAAAGTTTGCAGCAACTCCATATGGGTGGCAAACCGGGAGTCACCCGGTTTGCCGTTGTGCACCTCGCCCACCCCGTAGGCGAAAAAACTCAAAGGCCGCTGTGCGGCTATGGCCGGGTCGAGTTGGCGCACCGCCCCTGCGGCGGCATTGCGGGGATTGACGAAGGTCTTTTCCCCTTTCTCGCCCTTGGCAATGCGCTGGCGTTGCCGCTCGTTCAGGGCCTCAAAGTCGTCGCGCCGCATGTAGACCTCGCCCCGCACCTCCAGCACACTGGGCACACCGGAGGGCAAACGCAGGGGAATCTGGCCGACGGTACGGATATTTTGGGTTACATCCTCACCGTTCTCGCCATCCCCTCGGGTGGCGGCCTGCACCAGCACGCCGTGCTCGTAACGCAGATTGATGGCCAAACCGTCAAACTTCAGCTCGGCCACGTATTCGACGGCCGGATCGGTGTCTTTCAGTTCCAGCTCGCGACGCACCCGGGCATCAAAAGCCTGTGCACCCGAGGATTCGGTATCCGTTTCGGTACGGATGCTGAGCATGGGAACCGCATGGCGCACGGAGGCAAATTGCTCCAGCGCCTTGCCGCCCACCCGTTGCGTGGGGGAATCCGGGGTTGTCCACTCGGGATGGGCCGCTTCCAGCGCTTGCAGCTCTTGAAACAGGCGGTCGTACTCGGCGTCGGGGATCAGCGGGCTGTCCAGCACGTAGTACTGGTGGGCATGGTGGTGCAACTGGGCACACAAGGCCTGTAGGCGCAACTGGTCCGGGTGCGCAGCAGGCTCGGCAAATAGGTCGGGGGTAGTCATGAAAAAAGTCGACGCGCCAGCGGAGAGCCCGCCGCCAGATCCCGCTGCTCCAGCGTATCGTGCAGCGTGAGCAGTTCAACCCCAATCACATCCATGGTTTGTTCGGTCAGCAGCTGTCCGTTGTCATCGGTCACCACACCGTCCATGGTCTCGGCCAAGGCCGTGGCCACCTTGCGCATGCGCTCAAAGGCATGCTCGCCGCGGTCCACCTGGGCCACATCCAGATGCAGGGCAATGTCGCGAATGGCCGATTGCGCAGGGTCCTCGGACAAGGCGGCCTGGGAATCAAAGCCCAGCACCAGCACCGGTGGCAAGCCTTCGGCCACCGCTGGCAACACCATCCGCCCAGGGATCACCCCGGCAACAAAGCCCAGATGCGCCGCATTTTGTTGCACATAACCAGGGCTCCAAGACGCATTGCGCGCACGGATGGTAAAGCCCAGTTGGGCATCGTGCGCGCTGGCAAACTGGTCCAGCTCACGGGCCCGGGCCACCTCGTCGCGCATTTCCGGGAATTCAGGCGTTGCATTGATCGCGTCCGCGAAAGCCTGCGTTTTGACGACAAACTCAGAATATTCAATTTCGTTCAGCGCCCCTGTGCGGTTGGCCAACTGCACTCCGGCCTGAAAACCACCGTAGCGCTGCCCAGCCACCGGGCTTTCCCACACCAGCTGGTGAAGGTTGTAGCCTTCGATGGCAAATGGCTTGCTACCGGCCCGGCGCGTGGCCGGCATGGCGGCCAACGCTGCTTCACCGGATACGACCGCGCCCGGCGCATCCAAAGCGATGGTGGCAATCACGTCAATCAGCGAATCCATCACCGGACGACGGGCGACCGGCGGCAACGGGAAATGGTCGGCATCAAACTCCGAATCCACCAGTTCCGGCTCCCTACCGTCCGCATGGGAAGAGCCTGTACGGGCCTCGGGGAGCGGCTGGCGTGGCGAGTTCCGGCGCGACG
>Ga0209343_10003127_pt1 | contig 20988 bp, 16 predicted proteins | sample RifCSPlowO2_02_FD_184026 | JGI IMG/M metagenome (GOLD analysis project Ga0209343, IMG submission 184026) | Groundwater microbial communities from Rifle, Colorado - Rifle CSP2_plank lowO2_0.2 (SPAdes) (version 2) | ecosystem: Environmental > Aquatic > Deep subsurface > Groundwater | place... | reverse complement strand
GGCCTTGAGCCGGTCTTCAAATTCGCCGCGATACTTCGCCCCCGCCACCAGCGACCCGAGATCCAGCCCGACCACGCGCTTGTTCTTCAAGACTTCCGGGACGTCGCCGGCCACGATGCGTTGCGCCAGGCCCTCGACAATGGCGGTCTTGCCGACGCCCGGCTCGCCGATCAGCACCGGGTTGTTCTTGGTCCGCCGCGCGAGCACCTGAATGACGCGCCGAATCTCAGTGTCGCGGCCGATCACCGGATCGAGCTTGCCGCGCCGCGCCAGCTCGGTCAGATCGCGGGCGTAGCGTTCGAGCGCCTGATACTTGGCTTCCGGGTTGGGATCGGTGATGCGCTGCGTGCCGCGCACGGAAGCCAGCGCCTTCAGGATGGCTTCGCGCGTGGCTCCGTGGCGGCGCAGGATTTGCTCCGCCGGGTCGCCCGACAAACGCGAGACGGCCAGCAGCAGATGCTCCGTCGAGACGTACTCGTCTTTGAATTGCTCGGCTTCCTCGGCGGCCATCAGAACTACCCGGTTGAGCGCCGGGGAAAGATACTGTTCCACGTTTCCGGAGACCTGCGGAAGGATACCCAGAGCGCGCTCCGCCTCGAGCGCGATGCGGTCCGGGGGGATGCCCATCTTCTCGAACGTAGGACTGACCACTCCCTCCGGCTGGACCGCCATGGCCCAGAGCAGATGCACCGGCTCCAGAGATTGATGATGTTCTTTGAACGCCTTTTGCTGCGCTTCCTGGATGGCTTCCTGGGCCTTGGCAGTGAACTTGTCAAATCTCATCCGCGCTCCCTTTCAAGATTGCCACAGAGACACAGAGGCACAGAGAAAAAAAGCAGAGGATAGAATTCAGAAGGCGGAAAAAAACATCTGCTTCTTAATTATTTTGACTCCTGTCTTTCGGCTTCTGAATTCTTCTTCTCCGTGTCTCTGTGCCTCTGTGGCAGGCCAGTTACTTGCCGTCGCCGTTCACTTTGACCTTGATCTGCTTCGGCTTGCTTTCCTCTCGCTTGGGCAGCGTCACCTTCAGCACGCCTCCGGCGAAGTCCGCCTCAATTCTGTCAGCGTCCACGCTGCCGGGCAAGGTGAAACTGCGGGAGAACGCGCCATAGCTGCGCTCCATGCGGTAGAAATCTTTCTCCTTCACTTCCTTTTCCCGTTTGCGCTCGCCGCGAAGGGTGAGGACGTTGCCCTCCACCGAAATATCCACTTCCTCCTTTTTCACGTCCGGCAGGTCGGCCTTCAAGACGATGCTGTCTTTGGTCTCATAAACGTCCACAGCAGGATTCCAAACGCCGGCGGTAAGGCCTTCCTCGATCGGCCAGCCGCGGCCGGCAAAATCGTCAAAGAGCCGGTCCATCCGGTCCCGAAGTGAAACCAGGTCACGGAACGGTTCCCAACGTATCATTGAGGACATGGTGCACCTCCTGAAGGTAATTCGAACGCGCATTGTTTAGCGCAAGATCATAATAAAACATGAGTATTGTATTGTCAAGTAATTTATCTTGTTTAATTTCATTAAGATAGTATAAAAAATCCGAGATCTGAGACTTGGAATTCTACATGTGAGAACACCGAATCGCATTGTGTTGGGTTTGTTCGTTGTGGATGTCAAGCCCATGATCTTGCTTCGCAGCGGCAGCCTGAGAGTCTCCGCGAAGGGCTTCCGGCGCCGGGGGGCAGGATGGTCGGGTAGAACGGAATGTCCTCAGCCATCCCGTGGCCCAACGTCTCCGCCTTGTGACCCGAAGTTCATGGCCGATTGGTCCGGACCACAGAAAGCGGGTGGACGTTCTTGATCCGTGCAACCTGTCGCCCCGGGCAACCGTCCAAAGGAACTGCCCCGGCGAGAGTGTGGTTCAGGAGTACTGAGCAAGGAACAGGCGCTGCGCCGGGGGTGTCATTTTTCTGGCGGGCGGGCGTTACTTTCTCTTGACTCTTCCCTGGGGCCAACCGTATGATATGGGATAAGTAGACATGCGGAGGAAAGCGGGTTTGCTTATGCGACGACTTCTCCGAGTATTCCTCGTGTATCCGTTCTGGGTGGTGTGCCTGGGGCTGCCGGTAGTGACGGCTGCCCAGAACCGCCCCGCCCAGGGGGGAGCTTCCACCCAGATCGATGCGCCCGGCGTCACCGACAGCGAGCAGAAGCGGCGTGACGAGTCGCTGCAGAAGGAACTCGCGGGAGCATACAAGAAGTGGCTTCAGGACGACGTCGGCTACATCATCACCGACGAGGAGCGCGCCGCGTTCCGCCGCCTGTCGAACGACGAGGAGCGCGAGCAGTTCATCGAGCAGTTCTGGCTCCGCCGTGCTCCCGACCCGGAATCCACGAGCAACGATTATAAGGAAGAGCATTACCGGCGGATCGCATACACGAACCAGCACTTTGCCAGCGGGATACCGGGCTGGAAGACGGACCGGGGCCGGCTTTACATCATGTACGGCCCGCCGGATGAGATTGAAGCGCACCCGAGCGGCGGCCACTACGAGCGGCCCATCGAAGAAGGCGGCGGCTCGACCTCGACGTATCCCTTCGAGGTTTGGCGGTACCGCTACCTCGAGGGCGTGGGGCAGAACATCGAGATCGAGTTTGTAGACCCCACCATGACGGGTGAATACCGCATGACGATTGATCCGTCGGAAAAAGACGCGCTCCTCTACGTGCCGGGCGCGGGCTTGTCCCTGATGGAGCAAATGGGGCTTTCGAGCAAGGTGGACCGCTTCACGCGTACCGACGGCACCCGCCTGCCCAAGCGCACGATTGACAGCAGTCCGGGGGCCGGCTACGCCACCAGCTCGCGCTACGGCGGCGAGTTTGACCGGCTGGCCCTGCTGGCCAACATCAACAAGCCTCCGGCCATCAAGTTCAAGGACCTCGAAGAGATCGTCACCACCAACATCCGCTTCAACCTGTTGCCGTTCCAGGTCCGCACCGATTACATCAAGGTCACCGACGACACGGTGCTGGCGGGCTTGACGGTGGCGCTCAAGAACAAGGATATCGCTTTTCAAAATGTCACCGGCGTGCAGCACGCCACGGTGAATATCTTTGGGCGGATCACCACGCTGACGCGGCGCGTGGTGCAGACTTTCGAGGACACGCTGGTCCTGGACATTCCGGCTTCCCTGCTCGAACCCATGCTGCAGAAACCTTCCGTCTATTGGAAGTCCCTGCCGCTCCGGCCGGGTTTGTACCGGCTCAGCCTGGCGATCAAGGACGTCAACAGCGGCAATACGGGCACGATGGAATTGCGCATGGAAGTCCCCCGCTACCAGGAAGAGCAGTTGGCCACCAGTTCGCTCATTCTCGCCGATCAGATCGAGAAAGTTCCCACGAAGCGGATCGGTCTCGGACAATTCGTTTTCGGCGACAGCAAGGTTCGGCCCGTAGTCGGGGAAACTTTCACCCGCGACCAGAAGCTGGGCATCTATCTCCAGGTCTATAACGTGAAGCCCGACGCGAGCGGCCACAAGCCGGCGGCCACCATCCGCTACAACCTCCTGAAAAACAACCAGTCGGTCCTGCAACTGGAAGAGGACGGGGCCAAGCTGCCGGATGCGTCTCCGAGCCAGATGATTGTCGAGAAGATGATGCCGCTCAATACGCTCGAGCCGGGCAAGTACAAATTGCAGATTACGGTCACCGACAACGTAACCAAGAAATCGGTCACGCCCTCTGCCGACTTTACGGTGCAATAGGGCGGAACCCGGGCAGGTCACATGGCAAAATGGGGTTTTTGGCTGGCGGCGGTCGCCCTGAGCGGGGCGGCGATAGCAGGAGCGCAATCCAGTCCGCCGGCGCCCGGAGCAGGCCCTCGGTTCGGAACCATCGCGGGGCGCGTCAGCGATCCGCGCGGCGTCGTGCAGAGTGGAATTCCGGTCACGATCACGAGCCGTGACGGGCGGTTTGTCGAAAAGATCTTCACGCAAGCGAGCGGCCGCTTCGCCTTGCCGCGCCTGGCGCCGGGCGTTTATTCGGTCGAAGTGCTGCTTCCCACCTTCCTTCCCTTTTGGAAAGCCCCGATTCTGGTCCTTCCCGGAGCGCAAGTTCTCCTCGACATTAACCTGCGATCGTTAGCGGACTCGGTCGCGGTGCGCTGGCCGGACAATCCGGCGGAAGCGCGCGAGGAGTGGATGTGGGTGCTGCGGAGCGGCGCGCCGCCCCGGCATATCCTGCGGTTCCAGGAAGAGACGGCTGCCGCTGCCGCCCCTCCAGACCCCCGCGAGCACGCGGTGCGGGGCACCGTTCAATTCTGGGCCGGGAATGATTCCCGGAGCTTCGGAAGCGATCCCGGTCTGCGGACCACGTTTGACATGGAGTATGGAGCGGGCAGCGCAAACGGGCTTGGAATCGCCGGATCGGCGGGCTGGGAACAAGGGACTCCTGCGGCCAGCTTCCGCACCGCCTGGAATCGCCGCATTGGCGACGATACCACCTCCACATTCTCTGCCACTCTCCGGCAGGTTTTCCTTCCCGGCGAGTATTGGAGGAGTCTGGCCAGTCCGGGGGGAACCGCGGAGAGGCTCCAGTCCATGTCGTTCGGCTACGAGCATGAGAACGCGCCGTCCGAGCGGCTGCGAGTGCGCTACGGAGCCTTGCTCGACACGCTGAGTCTCGGCGAGCGCATGATCCGCTGGAGTCCGTTCGGGCGGATCACCTACAGTCATTCCGACTCCACGCGCCTGTCGTTTTTTTACGCGGGGACTGCGCCCCGGGTGTTGCCTTCGGACGGCGAACTGGGCCGGCAAAAAGCCGACCGCTGGCTTGCCATCCCGCAACTGAGCAGCGGCGGGAACCTCCGCCCCACCCTCGAGAGCGGCAGACACCTGGAAGCCGCTTGGGAGCAGCAATGGGGAGCCGAGTACCGCCTCCAGGCCGGCGCTTTCTATGATTCCCTCTCCGAGGTGGCGCTTTCGCTGGCTGCCGCTCAGTCCAAGGGGTTCCTGACAGGCTTGCTCCGCGATCCCTTCTCCAACCGCTACTTTCTGAGCGGAGGCAGCTATTCCGGACCGGGGGCGCGGGCTTCCTTCTCGGCGAAATTGTTCCGCAATTCCGAGGTGGCCGTGGGATACAGCTACGCGGGTGGGTTGCAGGTAGCCTCCAGCCGCTTGCGTGCGTCAGGCCCGCAGGCGTTGCGCGAATTGGTCCACGCTCGAAGGGGACATTCCTTTACCGTGAAAGTTACCTCGAAGGTCCCCAGACTCAACACCCAGGTGGTTACTTCCTATCGCTGGCTCCCCCGCCATTCCGTCGTGACGCCGGACCCCTACGACCAGGGAATGGGCCGGGCCGAACCGTTCCTGAATGTTGTCCTCTTGCAGCCCCTTCCGTCTCCCAATATCCTCCCCGGCCAGTTCCAGGCCGTCGCCGACTTCAGCAACCTGATCGCGCAAGGTTATTTGCCCATTCAGACCCCCGACGGAGGAAGAGCCCTTCTCTTTCCCGCCGCTCGCTCCTTCCGTGGCGGATTCAATTTCATTTTTTGAAGAATGCGATAGAATTTAGAACGGAATCAAGAAGTTCTGTCTCTTCAAACTGGCGACCCCTCCTCCCATTTTTGGTATTGCCAATATGGTTTTTGAAAACAAAGCAATTGGAGGGATCGGTTTCATGGACATAATTGAAATCGTTTCAATTAGTTAAACACTTCATGTAAACTGGAAGGCGTGGCAAGCGACGTGCTTTAGAGTGGAGCAGTCTCGATCTGTTTCCAGGGCGCTCTGATGAATCGGTATCGGGTTTCGCATTCCGTTTTTGCCCTTGCCCTGCTGACTGTGGCGGCAGTCGCGGTGGGCTTTCTGAACCTGCGGGAGCAGCGCCGCTACCGTCTGCCCGAGGACGGGGTGGTTTGGAGGGCCTCGCTCGCCGGTGTATTGGCCGAGTCTCTGGACCGCGAAGGTCCGGCGGCGAGGGCCGGTTTGGTGGCGGGGGACGTTCTGGCCGAGGTCAACGGCCGCCGGGTCCGCAGCGCCGCCGACGTTACCCGGCAGTTGTTTGCGCTCGGAGCGGGAGCCGGCGTTCGCTACGGAGTGGTCCGGCAGGGATTCCCGGCCGAATTCGATCTGGTCCTCGCAGCGCAGGCGCGGCCTTCCGTTCGCTTCTACCTGCAACTTGCCGGCGTATTGTACCTGGCGCTGGGACTCTTGGTCCTGTGGCGTCGCGGCGGGGCCCGAACCACTTTGCATTTTTATTTGTTCTGCCTGACTTCGTTCGTGCTCTTCGTTTTCTCTTACGTCGGACGGCTGGACGCCTTCGATTGGGCCGTTTACTGGGCCTCGGTAGCAGCGTTGTTGTTGCAGCCGGCGCTCTTCGTCCATTTCTGCTGGGCGTACCCGCAATCTCTCCCGAGCTTCTCGGGCCCGCCGCGAAAGAAACGGGCCGCGCTCCTCTGCCTCTATGGCCCCGCGGCTCTTCTGGCGCTGGTGTATGTGGCTCTTCACCTCGGCGCGTTGCGCGTGGCGGCCCCGTTGGCGGAGACCCTCGGGTGGCTCTACCGGATGGAGATCGCCTACCTCGCCGTGATGTTCCTCGCGGGCATTGCGCTGCTCGCAAGGGCGTACGGGCAACTGAGCTACCGGCAGGGCCGCAAGCAGGTGGCCTGGGTCTTGGGCGGCTCGGTGCTCGCAGCGGGGCCGTTCACCTTGGGATACGCGCTCCCTTATTTTCTCGGCGCCACGCCCAACGTCTGGATGAACCTTTCGGCTCTCTCGTTGACGGCTCTGCCGGTGGCGATTGCCTATGCGGTGCTCCGGCATCGCCTGCTCGATGTCGAGATCATTCTGGGGCGCGGCCTGGCGTATACCCTGGCGACCGGGACGCTGGTCGGTGCTTACCTGGGGCTGGTGGCTCTGGCGGGCGACTTCTTCCGCGCGCATTTCCCCGGCGGCGGCACGACCGGCCTGGTGCTGGCGGTGATCGCGACCGGGCTGCTCTTCCAGCCGTTGCAGCGCGCGATTCAAGCGAGGCTCGAACGCTACTTTCTTCGCAAGCGGTATGATTACCGCGCCGCGCTGCTCGCCTTTGGCCGGGAACTCAGCTCGGATACAAACCTCGACCGCACGCTGGCCCCGTTGCTCGACCAGTTGACCGGGCGTCTCCAGGTCAGCCGCGCAGCAGTCTTCGTGGCCCATGACGTGGCCAATGAAGTGGCCAATAACGTGGCCCATGGCACACAGCCGCGTTCCTTCCAACTGCGCAAGGCGGCCGGCCTGGAAGCTCATACGCAGGCGGACTTCAGTTTTCTTGGTTCCCTCGGTCCTCTCGGGCGGGACCGGCTGTTCTTCCCGGACTGGGAAGAAGGAATCGAACGGGAGTTGGGTTCGGAGGCAGTCGCTCCTCCCTCCGGGGCCTCCCGGGCCTCCTGGCGCGAGACCATCGCCCGGCTCGGACTCCATTATTACTTTCCGTGTCGCTCCAAGAACCGCCTGGTGGCGGTGCTGGGTGTCGGGAAGACGGCGGCCGGAGAGTTCCTTTCGGACGAAGACACGGCATTGCTCGAAACCCTGGCGGGCTACCTGGCGGTGGCCATCGAGAACTCGGGCCTGGTCCAGTCGCTCGAAGCTAAGGCGAACCAATATGAACGGCTGCAGCAATTCAGCGAGAACATTCTGGAATCCATCAACGTCGGGCTGCTGGCCGTGGACTTGGACGACCGCATTGAGGCCGTCAACACGCCGCTCGAGTTGATGTACCCGCTTCCGTTCCGCGAGTCCATCGGGAAAAAACTGGCCGACGTGTTCCCGCCGGATTTGATGGCGCAGATGGACCGCTTCCGCGAGGACACCGAGATCCACGACATTCACCGCTACCGCGTGCGCGACGCAGCAGCGCGGGACGGCTCCGAGCGCGTATTTCACATCGCCGTCGCGCCGCTGCTCTCGAAGAGCTGGGACCCCATCGGACGCTTGATCATCTTCGACGACATCACGGACCGCGTGGCGCTCGAAGCGCAGTTGACCCAATCGGAGAAGCTTTCTTCGATCGGGCTGCTGGCCGCCGGAGTGGCCCACGAGGTCAACACGCCGCTGACGGTCGTCTCGACCCAGGCCCAGATGCTCGCCAAGCAGTTGCCGCCGGGCGAGCGCGCCGCCAAGATTCTCGAAAAAATCATCGGGCAAACCTTCCGCGCCTCCGAGATCATCAACAGTCTGCTCAACTTCTCCCGGACGCAAGGGACCGCGTTCGCCCCGGTGGACTTGAACAAGATCGTCTCCGACACGCTCCTGCTGCTCGATCACCCGCTCAAGACCGCTCACATCGAGGTCGAAAACCTCCTCGATTCGGCCTTGCCGCCGGTCTCGGGCAACAGCGGCAAGCTCCAGCAGGTTTTCCTGAACCTCTTCCTGAATGCCAAGGACGCCATGCAGAACGGGGGCCGGCTGCGCGTGGTGACCTGGGCCGAAAACGGGTCCGTGCGCGTCGAGATCAGCGACACCGGCGCGGGCATCCCGTCCGAGCATTTGCCCCGCATCTTCGATCCGTTCTTCACCACCAAGCACCCGGGCCGGGGAACCGGCCTCGGGTTGTCGGTCTCTTACGGCATCGTTCACGAGCACGCCGGAAAGATTCAGGCGGAGAGCTGGCCGGGAATGGGCACGCGCTTCCGGCTGGAGTTCCCCGCCCTGAAGAACGCCGTCCATGCCTGAAGCAAAGGGCGCAGGGGATGCAGAAGAAGAGAAAACGGGTTGAGTTGAGGTTTCCCGAATTATGACCGGAATCCAGTTCGTTACCGATGAGAAGGGCCGCCGGGTAGCGGTGCAAATTGACCTGAGAAAACACAAGGCGCTCTGGGAGGATATCGCTGACGTGCTTGTTTCCCACTCACGGCGGCACGAAAAGGGAATCCCCCTGAGCGAAATCAAGGCAGAGCTGGTCAAACGCGGAAAGCAGCGTGGCTGACTATCGGGTCGAAGTAAAACCGAGCGCAAAGAAAGAATTAGAGCGTCTTCCCAACCAATTGATTGCGCGCATCGTTGCCCGCTTGGAAAATCTGGCCTCCAGCCCCCGCCCGTTTGGTTGCAAGAAGCTCAAGGGCGGTGAAAAAGAATGGCGCATCCGAGTGGGCGATTATCGCGTTGTGTACACGATTGACGACGCGAACCTGTTGGTGGAGGTGACGCGAATCCGTCACCGAAGCGAGGTCTATTAGTCGTCACGAAAGTCATGCCTGAAGTCAAAGGTTCCCTCCTGGTCATTGACGACGAGCCGGAGATTCGGGACACCCTCGAAACATTGCTTACGCTGGAAGGCTATCAGGTCGAGCTGGCCTCGAACGCGCAGGCGGGCCTGGAGCGGCTGGAGCGGAAACCCTTCGACCTGGTGCTGCTTGACGTGGCGCTTCCGGATCGCAGCGGCCTCGACCTGCTCGGGGACGTCCGCGCGGCCAATCCCGCGCTCCCCGTCGTGATGATCACCGCCTACGGCTCGGTCGAGAGCGCGGTCGAAGCCATGCGCCGGGGCGCGAGCAACTACGTCACCAAGCCCTGGGACAATGAAAAGCTCCTCGCGGAGATCGCCACGCTGGTCAGCCGGCAGCGCCTCGTCGAAGAGAACCGTGAGCTCAAGCGCGCGCTCAAACAGCGGTACAACTTCTCGCAGATTATCGGGAAAAGCGAGCCGATGCAGAAAGTCTTTGACCTGGTGAGCCAGGTCGCCCCCACGCGCGCCACCGTGCTCATCCAGGGCGAGAGCGGCACCGGCAAGGAACTGATCGCCAAAGCCATCCACGCCAGCAGCCCCCGCGCCGACCGGCTCTTTGTGCCGGTCAATACGGGCAGCCTGCCCGTTGACCTGCTCGAGAGCACACTGTTCGGCCACGTTCGCGGGGCCTTCACCAGCGCCGTGGCCTCGAAGAAAGGGCTCTTCGAAGTGGCCGACCACGGCACGCTCTTCTTCGACGAAATCGGGACGGTGGGGATCGAGACGCAGACCAAGCTGCTGCGCGTCTTGCAGGAGCGCGAGTTTACCGCCCTCGGCAGCACCGAGACGGTGAAGGTGGACGTGCGCGTGCTTGCCGCCACCAACGTGGACCTCGAACAGCTTGTCAAAGAGGCCAAGTTCCGCGACGACCTCTATTACCGCCTGAACGTCATTGCCGTTCACCTGCCGCCGCTGCGCCAGCGCAAGGAAGACATCCCGATGTTGTGCGAACACTTCTTTCAGAAGTATTGTGACGAAAATTCAAGACCGCTGCGGCGGTTTTCCGCCGAGGCGCTGCGGGTGCTGCTCGATTACGACTGGCCGGGCAACGTGCGGGAACTGGAGAACGCGGTCGAGCGCGCCGTGATCCTCTCCTCCGACACCGATGTCGGCCCGGAGCTGCTGCCCGAGCAGTTGCGGCGCAGCGGGAAGAAGGCTTGGGGCCTCTGGCCGGCCCTGTGGTCGGAAAAGAACGGCGACGCGAAGGTTTCGCTCTTCGACATCATGGAAGACTGCGAGCGCCGCATCATTACCGAAATGCTCGAACGCACCCACGGCAACCAGACCGAAGCCGCCGAGCGCTTTTCGATCCCCCTCTCCACCCTCAACCAGAAAATCAAACGCCTGAACATCGAAGTCAAAAAGAAACGGGAAGGGAACCACCACTGAACCGAACGCCCGGTAGTCACGCGGACTGCTCCGCCGTGGCGGTGAGCGCTATTACTCGCCGTGGGTTTTGTCTATAATACGTTCATGAAGAATCGTTCACGCGCTGTGAAAGTCCGCAAGGTTCGGCGTCCGTTCGCGCAGGGCAGGCCGCTGCCGGTCATTATCGAGAAGGGCGAGGACGGTTTTTGCGTGGTGGAATGTCCGATTCTGGAGGGATGTTATTCCCAGGGAAAAACGATTGACGAAGCCCTTCAAAATATAAGGGAAGTCATCGAGTTCCTTTTAGAGGAGAAGGAATCGCGCGCCATCCTGAAAGCCTATCGCCCCCTGGAAATCAGCCTGCACGCCATTACCCTGTAACATGCCGCAATTATAGGAAACCGGCCAACTTCACATGCGGAAGATTATCGAGATCAAGAACATCACGGTGTATCGCGGGCCGCGAAGGGTCTTCGAGAACTTTTCGCTCGAAATCGCGCTCGGCTGCGATACTGCGATCCTAGGCCCCAACGGCGCCGGCAAGACGACGCTGCTGAGGCTGCTCTCCCGCGAACTCTATCCCGTGGCGAGCGACGACAGTTACGTGGAGTTGTTCGGGCAGCGGCAGTGGAACGTCTGGGATCTGCGCTCGCATCTCGGGATCGTCTCCGACGACTTGCAAAACGAGTATGCCGGGAACGCGACGGGCCTGCACGTGATCCTCTCGGGGCTGTATTCGAGCATTGACGTGTGGGATTACCAGCGGTTCAGCCCGGAGGACACGGAGCGGGCGGAGCGGATCATGGAGACGCTGGGGGTGGCCTCGCTGCAGGACCGGTCGTTTGCGGCCATGTCCACGGGCCAGCGCCGCCGCTTCCTGCTCGGACGCGCGCTGATCAACGATCCCGACGCGCTGCTGCTCGACGAGCCGACCAGCGGCCTGGACCTCAAGGCGCGCTTTCAGTATCTCGACATCGTGCGGGGCCTGATGCGGATCGGCAAGACGGTCATCCTCGTCACCCACAACATTCACGAAATTCCGCCGGAGATCACGCGCGTGATCCTGCTCAAGGAGGGCAAGGTGGTGGCCGACGGCGAGAACGCCGAAATCCTGACCAGCGGCAGCCTCAGCTATCTGTTCGACACGCCGCTCCAACTTGTGCGGGTGAACGGATTCTACCAGGTGTTGTCGGGCACGCTCGGCAGGGGAGACCTTCCCGATATTCGCATCGTTTAGCGCGCCGAGGCGGGTGATGGCGGAATCATGGCGTGCGGAGAACCCAACGTTTGGGAACTTTTTGAGGTTCACATTATACGGTGACGATCCCGTATTCCATGTACCCGTCAGGGCATGGCTTCAGCCATGCCAAAAAAAGGCCAAGAGAACGAGGGCTTCAGCCCCTGAGGGATGTCGTTCCGACGGCTGGTCGGGAGGCGCTCGCAGCATTCCTACTCACCTCAGCGGCTGAAGCCGCTGTTGTTGCCTGGCTGGACGGCACGACTGAAGTCGTGCCCTGACGCAATGCCTTGTGTGTCACTATATTATGCAATAGTCATTGGGCACCCGGAGAGGAGGACTCGAATGGTCCGAATCGTGTTCGTAATTTCTGTCATCGTTGGCGGATCGCTCGCGCCGGCGGCCGTGGCACAGGTGCAAACTTTTGCGCCTGTGACGCAGCAGATGCTGCTCAATCCCAGCCCCGACGACTGGCTGATGTTCAATCGCACCTACGATGCGCAGCGCTTCAGTCCGCTCACCCAGATCAACAAGCAGAATGTCGGCCAGCTTCGCATGGTCTGGGCGCGCGGCATGGCCCCCGGCACGCAAGAAACCATCCCGATCGTCTACCGAGGGGTCCTCTATGTCATCGCGCCCGGCGCGGGCGTCCAGGCGCTCAACGCCACCAACGGCGATCTGATTTGGGAGTACCAGCGCAAGCTGCCCGACGACCTGCGGAATTTTGCCGGCGCCGCCACAGCCGCGCGAGCCAAGACGCTCGCCATCTTCGAAGACATGATTTACTACACGGCTCCCGACGGGTTTCTGGTGGCGCTCGATGCCCGCACGGGCGCGGTGCGGTGGGAAGCTCCGGCGCACGACTATAAGAAGGGTGCGCAGCACACTTCGGGCGCCATCGTGGTCGAGGGAAAGGTCCTCACGGCGCGGACCTGCATGAACGCCGTAACGCGCGAGGATGGCTGTTTCATCGCGGCGCACGACGCGCGGACGGGAAAGGAAGTCTGGAAGTTCTACACCACCGCTGCGCCGGGCGAGCCGGCGGGCGACTCCTGGGGCAGTGTGCCGGTCGAAAAAAGGAAGGCCTCGGCCTGGGGACTCCCGGGATCGTATGACCCCGTCCGCAGGCTGATCCTCTGGGGAATCGCCAATCCCACGCCCTACACGCGCCTGAAGCGCCACGGCGGCAATATTGACGACATCCCGCGTTCCGCGCCCGCCGATGCCTACAGCAATTCCACCGTGGCTCTGAATCCCGACACCGGCAAGCTGGTCTGGTATTATCAGGAACTCCCCGGAGATGACTGGGACCTCGATCACGTCCACGAGAAAATCCTCATCCGAACGGCCATGAAGCCCGATCCCAGTGCGGTCAAATGGATCAACCCGCGAATTGTACGCGGCCAGCCGCGCGACGTTTCGATCTCGGTAGCGGAGGGCGGAGGGATTTGGGCGCTCGACCGCGCCACGGGCGAGTTTCTCTGGGCCATGCCCTTCCCCGCCGATGTCCCCGACTTCCATATTTCCCGCGTGGACGTTGAGACCGGCAAGACGTACATCAACTGGGACAAGGTCTTCAAGAAGGACGGGGACCGCGTGCTGGTCTGTTCGTTCAACACGCGCGGGTACTGGCCCCCGGCGTACCATCCAGGCAAGAACTCTCTCTACGTCCCCTACCACGACTCGTGTCTCGATATGACCGCGAACAACAACAGCGAAATGGGGGCCGGACTGCGGTTCGGCGTTCCGCGTCCTGGTTCTGATCCCAACGCATTTATGGGGATCGCCAAGGTGAACATGGCCACCGGCGAGATTCAGCGGATTCACACGCAGCGCGTCCCGGGCAACGGCGCCATGCTGGCCACGGCCGGTGACCTCATCTTTTGGGGCGACCTCGACCGCAGGTTCCGCGCCTTCGACGCCGACACCGGAAAAATTCTTTGGGAAACGATTGTCGGCGGCGTCATTCAGATGAGCACCGTTACCTACTCGGTCAGCGGGAAGCAGTACGTCGCGGTGATGACGGGTGACGGCCAGTCGGGCACGGCAGGACTCCTCACGCAGGTCCGCGACCTCAAGCCGGTGCGCGGCCACAATGCGATCTACGTGTTTGCGTTGCCGTAGGCTGGCTTCTTGACCAGCATCATTGTGCCGCCCAGCCCTGAGTGGTAGCCACGGCATGTTCTTCATGCCGTGGTTCGTTCCGATGAAAGCCCACGGCACAGAAAACGTGCCGAGGCTACTCCGTCTTCCCGATGGCTTTGCGCAGGTCGGCGATGGGCATGACGCGGCCGTGGGCCGCCGCGATCCGCTCGACATCGAGATGCAGCCGGTCAATGTTCTCCTGGAGATTCAGGTTGCGGCGGTTGATCATGTGGTCGGCTGGAGGCAGAGGCGCGCCCGCCGGGGGCGCCGTAAAGTAATCGGCCTGGTAGAGCAACTTTTCTTTCGGCAGGTAGACCAGCAGCAGCCCCGGATTGTGTCCCAGGCCCTGGCTCAGGTGGACCTCCAGGCTGTGGCTGCCGTCCGTCAGAACATACTTATCCGTCAGGGTCACCAACTTGGCCGACTTGCGGTTCTGCGAGAGCTTGTCGGGAACCAAAGTGCGGGGCAGGCGGAAGTTTTTTTCGTACCAAGCCTTGTTGATCTGGTGCGTGATGATGGTCACGCCTTCGGCGGCGTAGGTGCGGATTCCGCCGGAGTGGTCGAAATGGTGGTGCGTGTTGATCAGGTAGCGGAGCGGCTTGTTGGGAACGAGCTTTTTCACTTCCGCGATCACGGCGAGCGAACGCTCCTCACTGAAGGGCCCTTCGACGACGGCCACGTAATCCTGGAACTCGACGGCCATGCTGTTCGGGCCGACGGGCGCCGTCAGAAACCACACGCCGTCGGCCAGCTTCAGCGACTCGATGCGACTGACCGGCGGGACGGGCTGTCGGGCCGCCTCCGGCACGTCGAGCGAGGCCGGCGCGTTCGGCTGAACGTCGCTCACGGTCAGGTCGAGCACCGGAAACCCGCCCTGATTCTGCACCATCTTTCCCGGAAACTTCACGCCGGAGAAATCGCGGTAATCCGTGAAGATGTTTTCCACCAGCATGTCGCCGAGGAACGGGTCGGGCATCCAGGTCTCCACTTTTTCGAGCAGGTTCTGGCTGTTGACGTACCCGTTGACCTTGTACTTCCCTTTCCAGGTGAAGGAGACGACGGACAATCGTTTGCCGCCGACCGTCTTCGACTGCACGGTGGGACTGGCAGCCATCGCCGCCTTCACAAAACCGTGCGGTGTGATCGCAAGCTGAAGCTGGCGCGCCTCGACCGCCGCCGGGGCTGGAGCCGGAGCGCCCCCCGGGCCTGCGTTCCAGGCCGCGTCCCCGCTCAGGAAGGCCACCTGCCGCAGCTCCCCGATGAACAGCGCCGTACCTCCGAGGTCGGGAGGGTCGAGATACGTCCGGACGTTCTCCTCGCGCGAAGCGCCTCGCTCGTAGTCCGCCAGTTGGGTATAACTCTTCAGGTTGAATTTGACCCAGGGGCCGCCGGGTTGATAACTCTGGCCAAACCCAAAAATGTTCCCGCTGCCGGAGAATTGGATCGTCTTCACGGTGGCGGCGCCGATGGTCCGCGCCACAGTGTCCACGACGTTTCTGGCGTCGTTCCTGGCATCTTGGGCCATCGCGGCGCTGCCGAAGAATGCCAGCAAGACAATGATCCCGAAAGCTCGTTTTCCCATCATTCCCTCCTCGGTCGGAAGACTGCAAACTCTGCCTTGCGCAACACTATACGCCGCCCGCCCTATCGTTTCAAGCCCGGAGCGCAACCCCCTCTTCCGGCGGGCGTCGCGGTTCGGTCGCGGCGCAAAAGGGAGCCTTCGGTCCCCGAGCAACGTATAATCATCCCGAGGTGGGCATGGTGCTTGGTTCCACTTGGCAGCGAATTCTTGGAACGGCGGGCAGCGGCGGGGAGCCGTCCCAGTCCTCTCCGGTGCCGTCGGTCCCAGCGGTGCTGTCCGTCCAGGAATTGCGCAAAGTCTATGGCAGCACAACCGCCGTAGATGGCATTTCCTTCGAGGTGGGCCGCAACGAGATTGTCGGGCTACTCGGTCCCAACGGAGCCGGCAAGACCACGACCATCAATATGATTCTCGGCGTGCTCGAGCCGAGCGCGGGCAGCATCCGGATCGAGGGCATTGATATCGCCACGGACCGCTCCCAGGCGCTCGAACGCACGAACTTCGCCGGCGTCTACGCGCCCTTGCCCGGGAATTTGACGGTGGTCCAGAACCTGCGCATCTTCGGCCTGCTCTACGGGGTGCGGAATCTCGCCGAACGGATCGAAGCGCTGCTCCAGCAGTTCGATCTCGTGCGGTTGCGCAACGTGAAATCCGGGGTGCTCTCCTCGGGCGAGCAGACGCGGCTCTGCCTGGCCAAAGCGCTGCTCAATCGTCCGCGCCTGCTGCTGCTCGACGAACCGACGGCCTCGCTCGATCCCGCCACGGCGCGCGACATCCGCGCCACGATCCGCGAGTTTGCCGCGCAGGACACCGGCGGGCTGCTGTGGACCTCGCACAACATGTACGAGGTCGAAGACGTTTGCGACCGCGTGCTCTTCCTGTCGCACGGCAAGATTCTGCTCGCGGGAGACCCCAAAACGTTGCCGCGAGCGCACGGCAAAGAAACGCTCGAAGAGCTGTTCATTGCCGTGGCGCGCGAGCCGCTCGCGCTGGAGCGCGTCTGACCCCCATGCAGTTCAACCGCACCGCCGCCATCGCGCTTCGCCAGTACTACCTGATCCGGGGCAGTGTCGCGCGCGTCTCGCCGCTGTTCGCGTGGGTCGCCATTGACATCGTGCTGTGGGGATTCATCACCAAGTACCTCAATACCATCACCCCCGGCTTCAATTTCGTCCCGACGTTCCTGGGCGCCGTTCTCCTCTGGGACTTCTTCAGCCGCGTCATGCACGGGGTGACAATCGCGTTCCTGGAGGACGTCTGGTCGCGCAACTTCCTGAATTTGTTTGCGACGCCGCTTTCGATCTCGGAGTACGTCGGCGGACTGGTGCTCTCGAGCAGCGCCACGAGCGCGGTTGGACTGGCCGTGATGCTGGTGCTGGCGACGACGGTCTTCGGCCTGTCCTTCTTCGCCTACGGCGCGCTGTTTGTCCCGTTCCTGCTGGTGCTGTTTCTGTTCGGCATCGCGCTGGGCATCGTGGGCAGCGGCGTGGTGCTGCGGTTCGGGCCGGCCGCCGAGTGGTTCATCTGGCCGCTGCCGGCCCTGCTCGCGCCGTTTGCCGCCGTCTTTTACCCGCTCTCGACGCTCCCGCCGTGGATGCAGCTTCTCGCGCGCCTGTTGCCGCCCTCGTATGTGTTCGAGGGGATGCGGCGGATCATTGCGGGCGGCGCGGCGCCGGCCACCCCGCTGCTGTGGGGCGGCTGTCTCGCCGCGCTCTACATCCTGCTGGCAGGCTGGTTCTTTACGCGCATCTACCGCCATGCCGTGCGCACCGGCCTCCTGGCCCGCTACAGCGCCGAAAGTTTGAGCTAGGGCGGTTGCCCGCCGTCGGAACCCGCGAACGAACCGGTTCCGACAGCAAGGTAGTGTCGCAATTTGAGCAGGGAGCTGATTTTCCCTAGCCCAGGCCTTCAGGCCTGGGTTGGCGATCTAACCGGTTCTTTTGCAGCCCCGTTCACGGGGCTTTCTTTCTGGGGTTAGGTCGTTCGGTGCCAGCCAAAGCCCCCTAAAGGGGGCTGCGTGTTTCGTTGGCACGCGAACTTTCTAGCGCCTAAAAAGGCGCAACAATACAATCGCGAGTAAAGCGACGGCAGTTATAATTAAACTGCGTAGTCTAAGCCTATGAAATCTATCTATGGACCCAGAACTGATTGCCGCCAAAGAATTATTAGAAAAGTCCATTGACTCGCTCGGTGGGTGGCTTGAGTTTTGGACCGCAATAGTTGTGATTGGTCTCCTAATAGAGTACGTCCCGGAATTTATCGAGCGGCTGAAAGAAATAGACAAGCGTTCGCTCCACACAAAGATTGGTGGGATATTGATAACCGTCGGAGTGGCAGGCGAATTGTTTGTTGGCGTGATTGCTTCTAGCAAAGAAACTAACTTGCGAAATGTCACCGATTCCATTACAGCATCACTTAACCAAGAAGCTGCTGGCGCTCGAAAAGAAGCAGCCGAAGCCATTGAACGTTCGGCAAAAGCAGAATCCAATCTTGCTCAGGCCAACGCGCTGGCCGCGAACGCCCTGAAAGCTGCACAGGGATTCCAGCTCGAAATTGCACAAGCGAATGAACGCGCGGCCAATGCCGAAAAGGAAACTGCACGTTTGAATAAACTTGCCGAAGAGGAGAGATTGGCGCGGGTCAGGATAGAGGAACAGATTGCTGACAGAATCTTGACTGATGAAGGTGTGATTAAAATTGCTGCTGAACTAAGGCCATTCCCTGGGCAGCAATTTAAAATAATTACATATTGGGAATCAAGAGAGCCACTTGCGCTAACCAACAGGATATACTCTGCCATTATTCGTGCCGGTTGGAAATTCATCAGACCGGCAAACAGATCAAATTTGATTTGGGGAATTAGCGGGATTTCCGTATATGTGCATCCTGCCGCAACTGAATTGACAAAGAAGGCAGCCGAAGCGCTTGTCTCTGCTCTAGATAAACAGGGACTTCCATCAGCGCTGAGAGAACACAACCCTAAGGATGACCCCACCAACATGATACAAATAAATGTCGGGACAAAGCCGTGAGACCCCCCCAGCAACGCAGATTTAGCGCACTACCCCAAGGTAAAAACGGATTGCGAGACCGGGGGTGGTAAAATATACTGGATATGCTATGAGCAACCGGACGGGGCGGAACGCGATGCAATCGAAAAACGCGGGAGGACTGCGAACACCGATTTTCCTGCTGGCGTTCGTGTTCCTGACCGGGCAGTCGTTTGGACAGGCCCCGGGCGCGCAGGCCCCGGGCGCGCAGGCTCCGGGCGCACAGGCCCTGGGCGAAATTCTCGAAGAGATCATCGCCCAGGTCAACGACAAGATCATCGTGCTGTCGGAGTACAAGCGCAGCCTGGACTCGCTGCGGCAGGACCTGGCCCAGCAATACCAGGGACTGGAACTCGAATCGCACTTTCGGGAGCGGTCCAAAGATGTGCTGCGCGAGCTGATTGACCAGCAATTACTGGTGCAGAAAGCGGCCGAGCTGGGAATCTCGGCCGAGAGCCAGGTGGTGCGGCGCCTCGACGAGATTCGCCAGCAGATGAAGCTCGCCAGCATGGAAGCCCTCGAAGAAGCCGTCAACAAGCAGATGAGCTATGAGGACTTCAAGCAGAACCTCCGCGACAGTTTCCTCACCCAGCAGGTGATCGGCCGAGAGGTCGGCTCGCGCGTTCAGGTTTCCCCGGCCGAGATCAGCGCCTACTACGAGCAGCACAAGCAGGAGTTCGAGCGGCCCGAGGGCTTCCACATTCAGCAGATTCTCATCTTGACGGAAGGAAAGCCGGAAGAGGAGTTGCCGGCGCTCAAAACGAAAGCCCAGGAAGTGCTGGCGAAGGCCCGCAAGGGAGACGACTTCGCGGAGCTGGCGCGCCAGTATTCCGACGATTCCACCGCCGCCAGCGGAGGCGACGCCGGGTTCTTCGAGCGGGGCACGATGGCCCCGGAGATCGAGCGCATCGCCGACGCGCTCAAGAAAAACGAGGTGAGCGACGTCATCCCGACCAAGTTCGGCCACTTGATGATCCGGCTGGTCGAGCGCACCGCCGCCGGCATTCCCCCGCTCCCGGAGGTCGAAAGCCAGATTCATGAGCGGCTGTATTTGCAGAAAATCCAGCCCGGCCTGCGGGAGTATCTGACCCGGCTGCGCGAAGAAAGCTTCATCTCCGTCAAAGCCGGCTACCTCGATACCGGGGAACCTCCCAAACAAGCCAGCGCCCAATAACCGTAGTGCCCGCATGGTAGTGCCCGCATGAAAGATACCTACGTCAGCGATCTGCAGCCGAATCAGATCATCGTCTCGGATTTCCTCGTGCAGGCCAAGGAACTTCGCTCCAAGAAAGCCGGGGGGAACTACCTGGCCCTGGCGCTGTCGGACAAGACCGGCGAAGTCGAGGCCAAGATTTGGGACAACGTCGAGCAGGTGGAGCCGACCTTTGCCCGCGACGACTTCGTCAAGGTGAAGGGGGCCGTGCAGCTCTACCAAAACCGGCCCCAACTGACGGTCCACAAACTGAAGCGCCTGGAAGACCGGGAAGTGGACCTCGCCGATTTCTTCCCGCGCTCGGCCCGCGACCCGGAGGAGATGTGGCGGGAATTGATGGAAGTGGTCGCGGCGGTCGAGAAAGCGCCATTGCGGGCGCTGCTCGAAAAGATTCTCTCGAAACCCGAGATCGCCGAGCGCCTGAAATTGGCCCCGGCGGCCAAGTCGCTCCATCATGCCTACCTCGGCGGCCTGCTCGAACATGTCCTCTCGCTGTGCCGTCTGACCAAGCTGGTCGTCCAGAACTACCGCGGCATTGATGCGGACCTGGTGATCGCGGGAGTGGTCCTGCACGACCTCGGCAAGATTTACGAACTCTCCTACGCCCGGTCCTTTGCCTACACGACCGAAGGGCAACTCTTGGGGCACATGATCCTGGAGCTGGAGATCGTTCACAAGGCGCTGGCGGAGTTGCCGGAGTTTCCGCGTCCGTTGCAGACGCTGCTCGAGCATCTGATCATCAGCCACCACGGCCAGTATGAATTCGGGTCGCCCAAACTGCCGATGTTCCCGGAAGCCCTGCTGCTGCATTACATGGACGATCTCGACTCCAAGCTCCAGAATATGGAGTCTCTGCTGAAACGCGATCAGGCTTCGGGCGTGGAATGGACGCGCTATTCTGCTTCGCTCGGGCGGCCCCTGCTCGATACGCAGAAGTTTCTCAGCCGCTCCGAGCCGCCTCCCGAGGAGCCGGGAGCGCAACCCGAAAGCGAGCCGACCGACGAGGTGAACTAGAGCATTTTCGGCATTGGTGTAGAGTATGCGGAGACGTCAGGGCACGACTTCAGTCGTGCCGTAAAGTGTGCCCATCCATTCCTCTTCCGTGCGGCTTCAGCCGCTGAGGGACGTACCTCAGGGGCTAAAGCCCGCTCCGAGAGGCTGTCTTTTCGGCATGGCTAAAGCCATGCCCTG
>Ga0209343_10003126_pt1 | contig 20994 bp, 21 predicted proteins | sample RifCSPlowO2_02_FD_184026 | JGI IMG/M metagenome (GOLD analysis project Ga0209343, IMG submission 184026) | Groundwater microbial communities from Rifle, Colorado - Rifle CSP2_plank lowO2_0.2 (SPAdes) (version 2) | ecosystem: Environmental > Aquatic > Deep subsurface > Groundwater | place... | reverse complement strand
TGGGGAACATTCTTTGAAGGATGATCGCAAGTGAGCCCCCCACAAGCCCCAGTATGACAGCATTGAGAATAATACCGTACAATGGGACCATGTGCCACAGGTCAGTTTCTGGCGACAAATGCCTTATCAGTAGACCACTAACAATGCCGCCAATCGTCACACTAATATGCGTTAAAGGGAACCTTGAAGCAAGGCCCTGAAATCCGAAGCGATATATCACAAAGAACAATATGCCGACCAAAGTTCCCTTCCCCAGGCCGTCTAGGATGAAAAATTCCATGTTCTTCTTGGTGGGATTTTTCTCACAGTAAAGCTATCATAGTGTATACATCCTGTCAAGTATTCGTGCAGGTATTTTGCGGTTGGATTTTCGTGCAAAATGCGCTATACTTGCATGTATAGGTGCGATAACTGACGGATCAACAGTATGGCGCGGGGGAAACATAGGAGGAACAAGGAAAAGCATGCCGACCTGCCGAAGCCCTCTCGCGAACGGCCCCGGTGGCATCATGCTCTGAAACCTGAGACCAAGAAGACCATCTTGGCTATTTTTCTTTTTGTCATAGCGGCGATAACGCTTCTGAGTTTTTGGGGAAAAGCAGGCGTGCTCGGTGCGTTTATCAGGCAGGTCCTGTACTGGCTTTTCGGGCAGGGATACTTTTTTGCGCCCGTTACTCTCGTGCTCGTCGCTTTTTCCCTTCTTCTTTCCTTCAAGGAGGATATGCGTGCACGGGAGGCGGGCGAGGGTATTATTGGGCGTCACCTGTTTGCTGCAACGATCATCGGGGGCGTGTTATTTTTAGGAGCGGTTCTCGGGCTTCTGAATCTCTTTTCTGAAAATCGGGCAGGAGGGTATGTCGGACTTGCATTCTCGTATCCTTTTTTCAAGCTATTTGATTTCTGGGCCGCCATAGTGATTGAGTGCGGCATTCTTATCATCGCCCTTCTGATGTTGGTAAATACGCCGTTGCCGTTTTTGAAAACCGAGAGAGCCGAGGAGGAGGATGATGAAGATGCGGAAGGGGCGCATGAGGCCCTTCAGGAGGTTGCCGCCGATTCGCATGCGACGGGTGTCATGGCACAGGTTGCAAAGATGATCATGCCGGCGGCGGAAGACACACGAGCGAAACGACCGGAGCGATTAGAGTTGCACGCCGAGGAGAATGCACTTATTGAAAAAAGAAAGGCTCAGCACTCAGGATATAAAAAACCTCCTCTTTCCATTTTGAACAGCGACAAAGGAACGCCGTCATCGGGCGATATCCGCGCGAACGCGAACATTATCAAGCGCACACTTCAGAATTTTGGCATTGAGGTTGAGATGGATGAGGTATCGGTAGGTCCTACCGTGACGCAATACACATTAAAACCGGCCGAGGGGGTAAAGCTCTCCCGTATTTCCGCGCTCCAGTCAAACCTGGCGCTTGCTCTTGCCGCACACCCCATTCGTATTGAAGCACCGATTCCCGGCAAGTCACTGGTAGGCATTGAGATACCGAACCGCTCCATTGCACTCGTCGGTCTTCGGAGTTTGATAGAGGCCCCCTCATTTCAGGATGCACCAGCTCCTCTCGTGTTTTCTCTTGGGCGCGATGTGGCGGGAGAACCGGTACACGCAAATCTTGCGAAAATGCCGCATCTTCTTATCTCCGGTAGCACCGGTTCCGGGAAGACGGTGAATATCCATACGATCGTAACATCGCTGTTGTTTCGTAACCCTCCGGAAATACTCAGGTTCATTTTTATTGATCCAAAACGCGTAGAACTTGTGACATATAACGAAATTCCGCATTTGTTGTGTCCGGTCATTACCGAGCCGAAAAAAGCCGTTATGGCGCTTCGGTGGGCGGTGCGGGAAATGGATAAGCGCTATGAGATGCTTTCAGAGAAGAAGGTGCGAGACCTTGTCGGCTATAATGCCCGCATGGTCAAGGACGGCGACGGAGAGCTCATGCCCTATGTGATCATCGTGATAGATGAGCTTGCCGACCTTATGATGAGTTTTCCGAGAGAAGCTGAGGCGGCGGTCGTGCGAATTGCTCAAATGGCTCGCGCTGTCGGCATTCACCTCGTTATTTCTACCCAGCGTCCATCGGTTGAGGTGATCACTGGTCTTATCAAAGCAAATATTCCGGCGCGCATCGCTTTTCGTGTCGCCTCACAAATTGACTCGCGGACCATTCTTGATATGGCGGGTGCCGAGAAACTTCTTGGCAATGGAGACATGCTGTTTCTTGGAGGCGATACGGCAACGCCTCGCCGCATTCAGGGCGCTTTTGTGTCCGAGGGCGAGGTGAAGAAGGTCGTGGAGTTTTTGAAGAATCTTTCCGTGGAGCAGGAGTATCAGGAAGATATTTTTTCCAAGGAGGCGATAACAGAGACATCTATCGGAGATGGGAGTATGGCGTCCGGAAAAACAGGCCTGCCTGCCGGTAGGCAGGGCGCTTTTGATGATTTCGGGTCCGATGGCGACGATGAATTGTATGAAGAGGCGCGGAAACTCGTGGTGGAAACAGGCAAGGCATCGGCCTCGTTCCTTCAGCGGCGACTCAAGGTTGGGTATGCCCGTGCGGCGCGTCTTTTGGATATGCTGGAGGAGGGAGGGATCGTAGGCCCCGGGGATGGTGCAAAGGCCCGTGAAATTTTTGTCGCGCGAAACGGCGTCGGCGAAACGGAGGATGAGGAACATGTTCTATAAATATGGCGAACTTGCCCGGCGGTGAAAGAATGTGTAGAGTGCGATCCTGCGGAACACAGGTTGTGCCTTTATAGGGAATTGGTGGCAGTTCGCCGAAAACAATATATGCCCGACGTAGAAGATCATTTTGGGCGCCAACTAAAAGATGCGCGCGAGCGCTTTCGCGTTTCTATCCGTGCAGTTGCCGAGGAAACAAGAACTCCGGTTCGGTTCATTGAACAGCTTGAGGCCTGGGACTTTCACGACATGGGTGCTCGCGTGTATGCCTCCGGTTTTTTTAAGAAATACGCGGCTTTTTTAGGGTTGCTATCCGATGAAGCAGTTCATGCGTTTGATGAAGGATGGTATGGGGCGTATCGCGAGACCGAGGGGGTGCGTGTGCAAGAGAGCAGAGCACGGAGATTTCGGGGTATGGTTGTCGGCGAGAGAACGCTTGCGGTTGTCGGCGGAACGCTTGCGCTTGTTCTGGTACTTGGGTATCTTGTGTATGCGGTTCTCGGAACGGTATTTCCTCCTCGCCTTGACGTACGGTATCCGGCGGAGGATATTACAACCGACGTTCCGGTGATAGATGTTGAGGGTATCGTAAAACCGGAAACCAGCATAGTGCTTTCCGGGCGGCCGGTATATGTGGATGAGAACGGACGCTTCAAGGAGCGGATCCACCTTGACGACGGATTAAACGCTCTTGAGGTAGAGGCAAAGAATACACTTGGTAAAGTAACGAAGATCACCAGATACGTACTATTAATAAGGTCATGAACTGTCAGCGATCGGCCGTAAGAAGGACTTTTGCGGCCCATAGCTCGGCGCTCATCGCCACGCATAATGACAAAAGATGAAAAAGACAATAAAATCCGGGCGCTTGATATCGCTGTTAAGGACATTCAGAGTAAGTTCGGCGATGGTTCTATTATGAAGCTCGGCGAGGCGCGCCGAGTAGATGTTGACGCGATCCCCACCGGTTCATTTTCGCTTGATGTGGCGCTCGGTGTCGGCGGCATGCCCCGGGGGCGCGTTATTGAGGTCTTTGGCCCGGAATCATCGGGCAAGACCACGTTAGCACTTCATGTTGTTGCCGAGGCCCAGAAAAAGGGCGGACTCGCCGCATTCGTTGATGCAGAACACGCGCTTGATCCTGAATACGCAAAAAAACTCGGAGTGAAGATCAATGATCTGCTTATTTCACAGCCCGATACCGGCGAGCAGGCGCTTGAAATTGTGGAGTCCTTAGTCCGTTCGGGCGCGGTGGATGTTATTGTCATTGATTCGGTCGCAGCACTTACTCCGCAGGCCGAAATAGAGGGGGACATGGCCAAACAGCACATGGGACTCCAGGCACGTCTCATGTCGCACGCGCTTCGGAAACTCACCGCGATTGTCGCCAAGACCAATACGATGGTCATCTTCATCAATCAAATCCGCATGCAGATCGGCGTGATGTTCGGAAATCCGGAAACGACCCCGGGGGGAAAGGCATTAAAGTTTTACGCGTCGGTTCGGGTAGATATCCGTCGGGCCGCACAGATCAAAAAGGGAGAGGAGGTGATCGGCAACCGGGTCAGGGTGAAGATCGTAAAAAATAAAGTAGCACCGCCATTTAAGACCGCTGAGTTTGATATTTTCTATAATCAGGGCATTTCTGCAGAAGCCGAGATCTTGAATATGGGCGAAAAATATGGAGTAATAAAAAAATCAGGTGCCTCGTATTCATTTGGTGCGGTAAAACTCGGCCACGGATTTGACACTGCGCGCAAACACTTGCAGGAAAATAAAAAGTTCATGGACGAGATAAAGAAAGTGCTGAAAGAAAAGATCAAAGAAGGAGCGGCAACTATCGAAAAGGGACCGCACGATGATGAATAAAAAAACATTCCGGCAAGTGCCGGAATGTTTTTTATAGTGTGTGCGGCAGTTTGACATGTGCGTGCGCGCGAGTACACTGGACAACGGCACTTTTATATTCAATAGGTCTGGTGTGGTGGTTCGGGGACAGTATGCGCGTGTCGGTGTCGGGGTGATGATCATAAAAGATGGAAGGGTGCTTCTCGGAAAACGAAAGGGTGCGCATGGCGCCGGAGAGTACGCGTTTCCCGGCGGACACCTTGAGCACATGGAGTCCGTTGAAGAGTGCGTACTGCGCGAGCTTGCCGAGGAGTGTGGTGTTATGGTAGCAAGCCTTCGCTTTCAATGTTGTTCAAATACATTCGCGTACCGGCCGCGCCACTATGTGCATATCGGCATGATCGCGGACTGGCATTCAGGAGAGCCGCGTGTGCTTGAACCGGAAAAATGCGAGTTCTGGGCGTGGTACCTGCTCAATGATCTTCCATCGCCGCTTTTTGAGCTGACACAGAACGGCATTGAAAGTTACCGCACGGGAAGGATATTTTTTGATTCCGTAAGAGCGAAACCCTCCCAATAATCAAAAGCCCCGCCCGTAAAAGACGAGGTTTTATTTTGCCGCAAATAGACATCTCGTAACAGCATAAAGTGATATTTCGCGCTCTACACAAAAGCCCCGCCTTTTAAGGGCGGGGCTTCCCATTGGTCAATAAGAAATGCCTGTTTAGCGTACGGTATACGAAAGCAACCCGAGAAAGCGTGCCCGCTTGATCGCCCGTGCGACTTTACGCTGGTGTGTTGCGCAAAGGGCCGTTCTGCGGATGCGGGAGATCTTTGCCTGTGACGTCATATAACGGCGCAGACCCTCAGGATCTTTATAGTCAATTCGTTGATTAGTTGTGCAAAATGTGCACGCGCGTGGTGAATCCATATGATGAACGTTTTACTTAAAAAGGAATATCGTCGGGCTTGATTTCATCTTCGTCTCCCGGATACTGTACTGTTTCAAGCACTTCGGCGGGTATCGGCTGCTGACTCGCGTCGCCGCCGCTTCGCGGAGCGCCTCCTGCGTTGTCACCGCCCTTCGGGCCGAACTGAACATTTTCCGCGACGATCTCGGTCCGGTATTTTTTCTGTCCCGACTGCTTATCGTCCCATGAGCGGGTCTGTATTCTTCCTTCTACAAACGCGGATTGCCCTTTTTTAAGATATTGTCCGACAAGTTCCCCAAGTTTGCCCCATGCGACAATGTTGTGAAATTCGGCAAGTTTTTGTTTCTGTCCCGACTTATCGGTATATATGCGATTTGTTGCCAGTGAAAATTGGCAGACCTGCTGTCCCGAAGGGGTCTGGCGCAGCTCGGGATCGCGCGTCAGATTGCCGAGGATAAACGCTTTATTGAGGTTCATGAGATGTAAAAATTATTTATTGAGAATCTCTTCAAGTTTTTTGTCCAATTGTTCCACGTCAATTTTTTCCTCCGATTTCTCGGCTTCGCGCTTTATGGCGCCCACCGGACGCTCCCCCGCAACGGTTTTGAGCCGCGGCGCGCGTCGGAATATTTCCTGATGCTCTTCTTCTTCCACGATCAAATAGCGCAGAATGGCGTCAGCATCAAATCGGAGCTTTTTGTTGATAAGATCAATGCCCTCCGGTTGCGCAGAAAAACGGGTCCAGCCGAAGTATGCGTTCCGCGATTTCTTTATCGGATAGGCCAGTTTTACCTTTTTTGGCTCCTCTATCTTTGTAACAGCCCCGTTGGCATCCTGAATAATACCGCTTACTTTTCCAGCAATCTCAACTACCCCATCCTCATTGACGGAGGGGGATATAAGGTAGGCGATCTCATATTTTTTTGGGTCGGTTTCCATGAGATGTAATGGTATCAGATATGGGCACTCACTGCAAGGTAGAGACTTGTACAATACAACATGATCCCCAAATGGGTACGCATTCTAACGCAAAATGAGCCCGAGTGAGGCTCATGTACGCGATAGTGCGCGAGTCGTCATACTGAAGTATGACCATCAACATGAACGACTCACACATGGTGAGTTTCGCACAAGTCAGAGAATTCATAAAGGTCGCCAAAGACATAGAATTTCGTGGAGCATCCCGCAAAGAAAAGTACGAATGGATTGATACCGTGCTTGTTCGATTCCGGTATTACGCATGCCGGAAAAAGGAGAAGACCATCCTCAGGACATACCTGCTGCAGATGACGGGATTTTCTGATGCGCAACTCACGCGACTTATCCGTAAGAAAAAGAAGACCGGGAACATTAACGCTGACGCAACCAGTCGTCATCGCTTCACCAAAGTATATACCGCTGACGACGTAGCGCTTCTCATCGAAACCGACAAGGCGCACTCGCGCCTGTCGGGTCCGGCAACCAAGAAAATCTTTCTGCGCGAGTTCTCTGTGTTCGGCAAAGAGAAGTTCTGCCGGTTGAAGAACATTTCCATCGGGCACATCTACAATCTTCGTGCCACGCGCCACTATCAATCATTTGCCAAGTTCTTCACGCACACAAAGGCAGTTGCCAGAGCTATCGGAGAGCGAAGAAAGCCCGAGCCGAAGGGGAAACCGGGCTTTCTACGGGTCGATTCGGTGCATCAAGGGGATCTGGCTAGAGAAAAGGGTGTCTATCATATCAATATCATTGACGCCACAACCCAGTGGGAGTTTGTTGGCGCGGTAGAAGTAATTTCTGAATCTCATCTTCTGCCGCTTCTTGAAGAATTACTGTCGCAGTTTCCCTTCCGCATCTTCGAGTTCCACTCCGACAACGGCTCTGAGTATATCAATCACACCGTCTCAAAACTGTTAAACACGCTCATGATCCGGCAGACGAAATCGAGAGCGCGCCGCACGAACGACAATGCGCTGGTTGAGGGGAAGAACGCCGCTATCATCCGTAAGCACATGAGCTATCTGCATATCCCAAGAAAGTTCGCCTCACGCGTCAATGAGTTTTATCAGAAACATTTGAATCGGTATCTAAATTATCACCGGCCGTGCGGATTTGCGACGGTGACGATCGATGCGAAAGGAAAACAGCGAAAGGTGTACAAGACATACCAGACACCGTATGAACGGTTGAAGTCGCTTGAGAACGCGGTACAATACCTCAGAGTCGGTGTTACGTTTAGCGCGCTAGATATCGTTGCCAAAGAAAAAAGCGACAACGAGTGTGCCGCTTTGATGCAGAAAGCTAAGCAGGAATTATTTAAATCTTTCAGAAAGTGACGACGCCAATGTGGGGATCATATGTTGACTGGAAAAGACTGACCACGTTTCTTGTGCGTGCGCGAAAAAGGAGGTATTTTAAAGGAAGCACTTTTATACTGAAATATCCCAATGAAATCCGCGCGGATAGTAGTTTTTGCTCTCACACTGGGATGTGCGTTCCCGCTTGCGGCACTTGCCGCCTGGAATACTGCATTCACCGATCTCTATGCACGATCAAAGGACTCAGTCACAAGTATTAGGATAGTAACACACAAGGTCTCGGAAAAAAATGAGCCGATGAGCGCCCGCGGCTCCGGATTCGTCTGGACCTCAGACGGGTATGTAGCAACGGCGGCACACCTTGCGACCGATATAAAAGACATAGAGATCACCATTGGAAAAAGAACGTATCCCGCGCGCCTAATAGGAGCGGACCCGCAGACCGACATTGCCCTTATGAAAATAGACGGCATATCGGGGTTAAAACCCCTTCCGATGGGAAACTCGGACACCGTTGAGTACGGCGAGTATGTTGCTGCTATTGGTGACCCGTTCGGACTTGTCATGTCAATAACCCATGGGACAGTATCAGGGAAAAAACGCGCTTTGAACGACCCGCTGGATGAATATATTCAGACGGATGCGGCGATAAACCCCGGAAACTCCGGCGGACCGCTCATCAATCTTGCGGGAGCGGTCATCGGCATCAATGTGCTCGTCGTCGCGGAAGGTAATAATACGGGATTTGCAGTTCCGATTAATCTCGTAAAGGCAATACTTCCCATTCTCAAACAGAAGGGCAAAGTGGAACGTGTAACTCTTGGGTCTGAGTTTCTGGATATCGCCCAACTGACCGACAAGGATGTAGCGCGCCTTAACCTTTCGCCGACCCTTCTTTCTACGGATGAAACGGGGGTCCTCATAGGCGCGGTGCGTTCTGGTTCTCCTGCAGAAAAAGCGGGCCTCACAACAGGCGACATTCTGCTTTCATGGAACGGAAGAAATATCACGAACCCCTTGGCGTTTACGCGTACGCTTCGCCTACTTCCCGCAGGAACGGCGGTTTCTTTCAGCGTACGGCGGCAAGATAAGGTGTTCCAAACACGAGCAATTATGGAACCCCTGCGCGACCAAAAAAAGTAGCAATGAATACCCCAAAAAAGGGGTATTTTATATCATGCGGGTACAAAAACTTTTCCGATGCAACGGAGAAAGGCCGTGCTCTTGTATCCGCGTGCGATGAAGAGCAGTTCCATACCCTTTATGAACATCAAACGCCCACTGGGGAAATTTCGCATGCAGGCGCACCATGATGCGGTCCCTCGTGACTTTTGCGATAATGGAGGCGGCCGCTAGGAGAGCGATCTTCTCGTCACCTTTGATGATCGCCTGCTGAACAATGGGCCCATGAAGAAAAAGCCCATAGTCAAGAAGTGCCGGCATAGTGTCGGTCCTTGCAACTTTCCGGTACGCATCCAAGGCCGCACGATTTGCGGCACGCGAAATGCGTATGCGATCTACCACCCGCGAAGAAGCGGCTCCAACCCCCCACCGCACGCACGGATGCCTCACAATGCGCGCATACCACGCAGATCGCGCACGAGGCGAAAGTTTCTTTGAATCACGGATCCCGCGAAAAAAAGCCCGATATGCTCCGCGCGTGCCCAACCACCTAACCGCACCAACAATGACCGGGCCCGCAAGCGGTCCGCGCCCCGCCTCATCAATACCAACAATACCACCGGGGAAAAACTTTGCTGGCGGCATCACGACAACATGGAGCAAGAGATGCTGGCGAATAAGCATGCTGGCATTTTTGACCATATATATTATAGTAAATCCTACAAGGGCTCTTTGAAAGACCGCCATGCGAAAAACGAGCATATGCGTGATCATGTTTTTTGTCGTGATCGCGGGGATCATGTGGAATCCCCCGGATAGAGCAGACCGGGGAATGCCACCGTCTGAAAGACCCGTTGCGACCATACAGGTATCGCTCCATTCCAGCATACCCAAAGAGGGCGCCCCACCTGAAAAAGACGTGGGAACACCCACAGACAACGGAGCGGCCATTGCCGCTCCGCGGGCAGTCACCGTGACCATTATGGTAGACAAAGAGCTGTTGGCAGATACCGAAAAAGACGCTACTATCTTGCAAATCGTATCCCTCATGCACGAGACATCCGAAAGGTTCTCGCACAATTTCGGCATTTCTTTTTTTTACACGGTGGTTCCCTGGGACTACTTGCCGGGCGACATTGAGGTAGATATTCACAACGCACTAGACGATGTGGAGAGACAATGGACCGTACAAATGTCCGACATTACGGTGGCAGTAACAAAAAAGGGGCTATACCACGAAACATGTTCCAAAGCGGAAACCCAGCTCCCGTGTCAGAAAAGCTATAAAGGCGGCATTGCCCGCGTTCTTGGAAATTCTGCAATTGTATCAATGCACATGGTCACTTTTCACGCGTTCCTTCATGAGCTTGGCCATGTATTTGGCGCGATCCACCCGGACACCGACATCCCCTCGGTCATGTCATCAACCTACTCGCTCGTTGATTACTTTGACGAGAATAACAAAGCGATCATCATGAAATATCGCGAGCGCGTGTTCCGTCCGAAGAACATCCCCTAACGGGGATTTTTTATATGCACCCTTCACCGGCATCACCGAAAGAGACCATCCGAGCAAAAGACATAGGCGGAAATGGAGCTGGCGCAAAAACTTCTTTTAAAAAAAGAGTGGATATGCCAGAATGATGACGAACACACACCACATGGAATTTACCCACCTACACACACACTCGCATTTTTCACTCCTTGACGGCCTGGGGAAGATAGACGACCTCATCGCGCGCGCAAAAGAGCTTGGCATGACAAGCTTGGCGCTTACCGACCACGGAAACCTGTACGGGGCTATTGAATTTTACAAAAAAGCGAAGAAGGCGGGCATCAAGCCAATCATCGGATGCGAAATGTACATCGCGCAAGGGGCTATGAAGGAGAAAAACCCCGGCATTGATGACAAGCGGTACCATCTAACGGTGCTTGCCCGCACGAACGAGGGATACCAGAACCTTATTTCGCTTGTGACAGTCGCACATCTTGAGGGCTTCTATTATAAACCCCGCGTAGACAAGGCGGCGCTCCGAACATATGCCAACGGACTCATAGCGCTTTCCGGATGCCTAAACGGAGAAATTCCCCGGGCGATACTTGCAAAAAAAAGAGAACGAGCACAAACACTTATCCGCGAATATCAGGATATATTCGGAAAGGAGAATTTTTATCTTGAGCTGGGAGCCCATCCGAACCTGCCGGAACAGAAGATCGTTAATGACGCTCTCGTAGAACTTTCACAAATAACGGGGGCTTCCGTTGTCGGCGTCAACGACATTCACTATGCTCATCCGGATGACGCCGATGCGCAGGATATCCTTGTATCGGTCCAAACGGGCGCGAAAATTGACGACGAGAACCGCCTCACCATGCGCACCGATGATTTTTCAATGAAGTCAGGTGAAGAGATGGCAGCGTTTTTCAAAGACATTCCGGAGGCGATCGCGACAACCCAGGAGATCGCCCGCCGCTGTACGGTTGAGATAACGCTCGGGAAACCCCTTCTGCCGACATTCTCGGTTCCTCCCGAGTTCACCGTGGAAAGCTATCTTCTGGAACTCTGCAAACACGGCCTTCGCCAGCGATATGGCATTCAGCACTTTGATGTGGGCGCCCGCCCGGCAGAGACCGCAGAGATCCTCTCCCGCCTTGAGTACGAGCTGGCGGTCATTAAGCAAACGGGTTTTAGCTCATACTTTCTTATCGTACAGGACTTTGTGAACTGGGCGAAAAGCCAGAGCATCATCGTGGGACCGGGACGCGGGTCAGCGGCAGGCTCCTTGGTGTCCTACCTCTTGAACATCACGAACGTTGATCCGATAAAATACAACCTTATTTTTGAACGGTTCCTGAATCCCGAGCGCGTTTCCATGCCCGACATTGATCTTGATTTTGCCGATACGCGCCGCGACGAGGTGCTTGAATACGTATCGCATAAATACGGCCGCGACCACGTAGCACAGATCATCACATTCGGCACCATGGCGGCGCGCGCGGCGATACGGGACGCGGGGCGGGCCCTGGGGTACCCGTACGCGTTCTGCGACCAGATAGCAAAACTTATTCCATTCCAGACAACCCTTACCGAGGCATTGCGCGACATAAGCGAGCTCACCACTATCTATGAAGCGAATCCCGAGGCAAAAAAGCTTATTGACGCGGCAAAAAAATTGGAGGGAGTCGCGCGCCACGCATCGGTCCATGCCTGCGGCGTCGTGATATCCCCCGAACCGCTGTCGCATTATCTGCCGTTGCAATATGCAACACGGCGCGGAGAAAAAAATCGCGACACGGAAAACACGGGGAAGGCGATCGTGACCCAGTACGAGATGCACGCGGTGGAAGACCTAGGCCTCCTAAAAATGGATTTCCTCGGATTGCGGAACCTTTCCATTATTGAACGAACGCTTACTGCCATACGAGAACGCCGGGGACTGTCGCTCCTGCTTGACGATATCCCGCTAGACGATCCTCTCACCTATAAACTCCTTCAGGAAGCCCGAACAACAGGCGTATTCCAGTTGGAATCGGATGGCATGAAGCGCTATTTAAAAGAGCTGTGTCCCACGGAACTGGAAGATGTGCTTTCCATGGTTGCACTCTATCGCCCAGGCCCGATGGAGGCGATCCCCGACTTCATCGCGGCAAAACATCGGAAAAGAAAGGTCTCCTATCTTCACCCGATACTCCAGCCGATACTTGAAAAAACGTACGGCATTATCGTCACCCAAGACCAGGTGCTTGAGATCGCGCGAACATTCGCCGGATTCACCTATGCGGAAGCGGACGTCCTCCGCAAGGCCGTGGGCAAGAAAATAAAGACCCTCCTTGATGAACAACGGGAAAAATTCATCACGCGGTCGGTCAAAAACGGCATGACCGCTGATGTCGCAGAAAAGGTATGGAACTTTATTGAACCATTCGCACGCTACGGCTTTAACCGGGCGCACGCCGCCTGCTATGCGCTCGTCGGGTATCAGACGGCGTACCTAAAGGCGCGCTATCCAGCCGAGTTCATGGCAAGCATCATGACTGCCGAAGGATTTGAGATAGAGCGCGTTGCGTTTCTCGTGGATGAAGCACGGCACATGGACATCGCGGTATTGCCGCCATCCATCAACAAAAGCAAGAAAACATTCACGGTGGTAAGCGACACCGAAATACGGTTCGGCCTCGGTTCGGTAAAGAATGTCGGATCAAACGTCGTGGAGGCGATCATCGCCGCCCGCGAATCCGGTGGGGAATTCCTCTCGGTGACCGATTTCGTAGAACGGGTCCTCCATAAAGACCTAAATAAAAAATCGCTTGAGTCACTCATCAAGTGCGGCGCCATGGACATGATCGGAGAACGAAATACGCTTATACACAACCTTGATACCATTCTTGAGCACTCGCGGTCTCACCAGCACGCCGCCTCGTCGGGCCAGTTCAGCTTATTTACAAGCGCCCCCGCTCTTGATCACTCCCCCATCAGGTTAAAAGAGGTGCCACCGACCCCGAAACGCGAGCGACTATCATGGGAAAAGGAACTTCTGGGACTCTATATCTCCGAACACCCACTTGAAGAGTACCGGGAAAAAATGCAAAATAAGGTCACGCCTTTAAAAGACGTTGAGCGCACCCCCAAGCACCAGCTGGTAAAGATCGGGGGCATAATCTCAAGCATCAAAAAGATCATCACCAAGGCCGGATCCCCGATGCTCTTCGTAAAAATAGAAGACCTCACCGGCGCGATTGAGGTGCTGGTGTTTCCGCGGGTATTAGAAAAAAATCCTGCCGTATGGCAGGAGGAGAAGATCGTTCTCGTCAAAGGAAAATTGTCGTCGTCGGAACGGGATGCTACCATAAAACTTATCTGCGACGACGCCATAGATATTACGGCCTCCTCGCTCGTCTGATGAGCGCAATCGCGATCCCTATCACCACCGCGACGATACCGGCCGCAAAAAGAAACAGCAAGCCGTGGGAGGAAAAGTGCTCATAGATGCCTACATGGTATTGCTCGTGACCAAATTCCACCGGCTCATGATCCCCGATGCCGACCACATATCCGTAAGCGGCCGTAAGCCAGAGTCCGACAACAGGTTTCTTGGCGTAGTATTCTGTCCGAACATGGTACAGTCCCTCAGAAAAACAGTTTGAAACTGTTACCCCAAGGCGATGCTCGGCCATTTCCGAGCTCATGTGGGTCCACCCATCGGATCGTGTATAGAGATGCGCCGGGAGCGGCCGAATGGTGCGAATACTCCGCACGAGAACCGCAACGACCCTAGCATCGGATACATCCGGTAAGACCTGGACCTGAAGCCGATATGTCCCCTGCGGGCACTCACCAGGCAGAAAGTTGCCAACGGCACCCGCGGGTCCTCCGACGGCAATAAGAGCAAACATGCCAGCCAAAAAGATGTTCAAGACACCCCACTCCTAAAAGAGAAAAGAGCAGTATCTATAGCAGTAACACATATGAAGGAAGAAGACAATAGCATACATCAAGATGCGATCCGGCACTCGCTTGCGCATCTTCTGGCGATGGCGGTGCTTACAAAATTCCCGGACGCAAAACTCGGCATCGGTCCCGTTATTGAAAACGGTTTTTATTACGACTTCCTGCTTCCCCAGCCGCTGACCGATGGGGATCTCCCCGAACTTCAGGCGGCCATGCGGGAACTCATCTTTCAGCATCTTGATGTTACCGGTGAGAGCATACCACCGGCGGCGGCAAAGAAACTTTTTAAGGACCAGCCGTTCAAGCTGGAGCTCGTCGGCGATTTTTCTAAAGAAGATAAGAAACTGACCGTCTATCGCACCGGTTCATTTACCGATCTCTGCCGCGGTGGGCACGTAAAGAATACAAAAGAAATATCGCCTAACGCCTTTCAGCTGCACAAGGTGGCGGGGGCATATTGGAAAGGAAGCGAAAAAAATGCCCAACTGACAAGAATCTACGGACTTGCATTTGAAACAAAGAATGATCTGACAGAATTTCTCGCTATGCGCGAAGAAGCGGTAAAACGCGATCACCGAAAACTCGGGCGCGAACTTGAGCTTTTCACTATCATAGACGAAGTCGGCCCGGGTCTTCCTCTTTTTTATCCGAAGGGAGCTATGTTGCGAAGGATTGTGGAGAGCTATGTGGCGGACATTCAGGAAAAACGGGGCTACAAACCGATCTGGATCCCGCACATTACAAAAGGAGAGCTCTATGCGATATCGGGACACCTGGAAAAATATGATGCAATGTACCCGCCTATGAAACTTGAGGGCGAGACCGACTATTATCTCAAACCGATGAACTGCCCGCACTTTATGATGCTCTATAAAACACTTCCCCACTCATACAAGGAACTGCCCATCCGATGGGTCGCAACCACTACAAACTACCGCTACGAGAAATCCGGAGAGCTTTCGGGCCTTACCAGGGTACGCGCATTAACACAGGACGACTGCCATGTGTTCGCACGGCCCGACCAGATAGAAGCGGAGATCCACCTGATGCTTGACATGATCGCAGAATTGTACGAAAAATTCGGCTTTAAGGATTTCTGGGTTCGCATCTCCACCCACGACCCAAAAAACAAAGAAAAATACATCGGCGATCCAAAGGTGTGGGAAGAATCGGAGATGGCTTTGACAAACTTGATACAGGCCCGCGGATGGAAACATGAAGTCGGCGTGGGAGAGGCGGCGTTCTACGGACCGAAACTTGATTTCATGTTCAGAGATGTCTTGCGGCGCGAGTGGCAACTTTCAACGATCCAGCTGGACATGAACCTTCCGAAGCGCTTCGCCGTTGAATATATTGATGCCGACGGAGCAAAAAAACAGCCGGTCCTCATCCATCGGGCATTATTAGGATCAACCGAACGCTTTCTCGGCATACTTATAGAACACTTCGGCGGCGCATTCCCCCTCTGGCTCTCCCCCGTTCAGGTGGCCATTCTCACCGTCAACGAAACGGTAAAAGCATATGCCACCGGAGTTGCAGAGGAGTTGCAGAGGGGCGGTTACCGAACGATCACCGATGATCGTAGTGAATCCATCGGCAAAAAGATCAGAGAAAGCGAGTTGCAAAAGATACCCTTCCTTCTCGTCATAGGCGGCCGCGAGAAAGAGGCCAGAACGGTTGCCGTAAGAAAGCATGGCGTGGGCGATCTCGGTACCATGCCGCTTGAAGCGTTTTTTGACCTGCTGAAAAACGAGCAGTAGAAAACCTTCCATAAAAAACTCGCTTTTAAGAGGTTGTCCATCGTAACAGCTCACAAGACTGAGTGACCCCCATATTTCCTACACTTTTTTGAGTAACTTTTCTACAAATTTTCTAACTGCTTTAAGAAAAACCGCGTAAAAATTAGATAATCTCACTCGGTCTTGTGAGCAAATACTATCCCCAAAAGTGAAGAAGGTTGACAAAAGAAAGTATATATGTATAATACAGTATGCATGCTGTAAAGGAAAAATATACTCCAGGGGAGGAGCCGCGATGCAACGATGGCTATTCGGCAGCAGACAGTCGGAACGCGAGACGGTCCTCGAGCGCCGGTGCCACGCCCTTCATGGGTGCCTCCGCAAAGCGGTTCATCACCATGGCGCTCTCCTTGATTATATTTTCCACTCGGCGCTGAAAGAGTACCGCGCCTACGAAAAAGTACGCCGCAATCCCGATATCGGCCCAGGCGCACAAACACTTCTTGAGAGCCTGCATTGGCAGCGAACAAAGCAGATACTCCGGAACATGTACCAACTCGGCTATAAGCCGGAAGTTTTATCGTTCGTTAAAAAAGAGGGGCTTCCGCGAAGAATTCTGAGGCCCTAAACTTCCGTGACAACAGCACCACCGCGCGCACGCGCGGGTTTTTGTTTTTAGGGGGCAAACCGCCGCTTGTTGATGGAACACTACTGCTAAGGCACATGCACCCCGGGGACATCAATGAGGCCCAGTGTGCCCTTGGATTCTCCGGCACGCGGAAGAGAAAAAGAAAATGTCGTCCCCGCGCCCCACGTTGACTCAAAGGAGAGTTTGCCCGACATCAGTTCAATCAAGTGCTTTACGATGAAAAGCCCAAGTCCTGTCCCCTCAATATCATGGACATCCTTAGAACGGAAAAACTTCTCAAAGACCTTCTGCTGTTCCTCCTTTCTGATACCAAGCCCAGTATCGGAAACATGGACCACGATCTCCTTCCCGCGGCTTTCCGCCCATATACGAACCTCACCACCCTCGGGTTTGGCATACTTGATGCCGTTCGTCAAAAAATTTACGAACACCTCTTTTAGGCGAACGGGGTCGGCAAGCGCCTGGAGTGTCCCGTCCTCTATCTCGTTTTTCAGTACTACATGCCGGTCAGATGCCCGCGGCTCAACTTCCCGGATCGCGGCTCCCGCAACCTCTCCCACCGACAGGACCGTCAGATTGAGTCGGATGGTCTTGTTCTCAAGGCGCGCGACCCCAAGAATATCTTCAACAAGCACGATGAGCCGTTCGGTCGCCTGCTTGAGATTTCGCATAAGATCGCGTTCCGTCTCCGAGAAGTCGCTTCGTGCGGCCTGAAGAGCCGCCAGGCCCCACTTGAGAGCCGTAGCCGGGGAATTCAATTCATGAGCCGCAATGAACACAAACTGATCTTTAAGACGTAAAAGTTCTTTTGATTGCTCAACCTCGTGCTTTCCCGTCTCTTCAAGTTGTTCGGTCCGTTTTCTCACCATATCCTCAAGCCCGGTCGCATACTCTTGAAGTTTTTTCCTTTGCCGATCGACCGTCCGCGACGCCTGCCATGCGATATAAGAAAGCGCCACGAACAAAATAATGAGGGAACTGGTTATGCGCACCGCAAATGCCCGCGTTATACTTCCAATCTCCTGAAGCACAAATCCCGCACGGGCATAGGTCTCAACAACGCCGACAACTTGCGCCGAATCACCGAATGTGATCGGCGCGTACACGAGAAGCGCGTCTCCGTACGGCTCCTCGCCCGCATCATGCGGGTCATCCCTGTCATACGAGTGCAATATCACGGTTGTCTGAAGCGAAAAACCATCCCGCACCGGCGCTATATTCGGCACCTTTTGTCCGATAAGCTCGCGCTTGTCGGAATACACGACCACCCCCTGCGGATCCCACACCTTCAGACGAAATAACCCGGGAATCTGAAGGCGCTCATAAAAACGCTGGAACCGTGCTCGCTCCTCCGGACCCGTGACACCGGAGAAGTCCTCCTGCACGAGGACCTCGGCGGCAATGCGATTAATAAAAATAACCGTTGAAAGTTCCTGCTCACGAAACACAAAATCGGTCAGTGCGGGACGAATGGCCATGGAGAGAAAAACCCCGATAACAATACAGACAAAAATCCCCAGAGCCATAAACTGGAAAAAAATACCGAAAGAGAGTACGCGAAGGTATATATTTTTCATTGGGATAGTACTGTGATGCGCCCGATCGTCACCGAAGAATTGAGCAGATGTTCGTGGTATGCGAACACTCCGGGACGCATGAACACGTACGAATACCACTGACCCCTCATAATGCCACCGGATGCCGAAAAACCGGGAAGAGAACTGTGTGTCGGATGCGGATTCGCTCCGGGCCAATGGAGATCTCCGTCCTCATTGATAAACGTCAACGTGTCACCGACATACAAGGTAACATCGTGCGGTTCATAGACGCCGGAATCGGTGATGCGAATGATCAGCTCCCGAGGGCCTTCATACGCCATACGCTCTGGGGTTGCCGGTGCCGACTCCGGAGTTGGTGCCGGCATTGGTTCTGGCACCACCGGAACGGGTGCGGGTCGGCCGGGTGCGTCGGTAATGGGATGCACAATAAAAAGTTGGTATACGAGAAAGCCCACCGCAAAAAGACCGCCCGCGCCGGCCGCTATCACCACAAAAACGATCGTAAGTAATCTTCGCATCGTAAAAGCACGCTAAAAACATCTGTATCATTATCGCATAACAATGGCACGCGGGCAAAAACACTCTCTGCTGAATTCCTTGACAAAACTAGTAGAGTATGATAATATGTTTACGTATTGGGTCCACCGTATCACGTATCCACCAGCAGAATCAGAGGGGGTGGCCATGAACGAGTTAAACGGAGCAGTGCTTGCTTTTGCGAAGGAGCACGGGCGGATACCTGGCGAGAACTTGAGCGATCTGCGAGATGCGCTCATAGCAGAAAAGCTCCTTGCCTGGGGCGATGCCGATGAGAGATTATGCGATGCCCTTGGAGAACTTCTGAAAGAGGGCTTGCTCGCGCTTCACATACGAAAGGGGGAGTTCTTGCATCTGCTCCCCGTTTCGTAAAGGAAACAAAGCCCGCAAGCCGCATAGCGCGGTCCGCGGGTTTTTCATTATTTGCCCTTGCGGAAGAATGCACCTACAATACGAATGCCATGCGCGCTCATAAGGAGAAAATTATCGTTGTCGTCGGACCTACCGCATCCGGAAAATCAGAGCTTGCGGTATTTCTTGCAAAAAAATTGCATGGCGAGATCATCTCGGCCGACTCCCGACAGATATATCGGGGGCTTTCAATCGGCTCTGGAAAAGTGCCGGGCCGCTGGAAACGGGGCTTCTTCATATACAAGGGCGTACCCCACCATATGGTAGACCGGGCCGACCCCCGTCGGGTGTTCACCGCCAACGACTTTCAGACGGAGGCGAAAATCGCATTACGGGCAATACGCGCACGGAATAATGTTCCCATCATCGCGGGAGGCACAGGATTCTATATCAATGCCCTGGTATATGGCCTGACACTGCCGCATGTCCCGCCCAACTGGCCCCTGCGCAAACAACTGGAGAAAAAAACTCCGGCACGCCTTTTCACCATGCTAAGAAAAGTTGACCCACGAAGAGCAAAAACCATTGACCGTAGAAATCCCCATCGACTGATCCGAGCATTGGAGATCGTGCGCGCGACCGGCAGGCGAATCGCGAACATCACAAGAAAACATCCTTATGACACGCTCATGATCGGCATTATGGCACCCCAAAAATCCTTAGAAAAAAAGATTGCCCACCGGCTTCACACGCGCATGAAGAGCGGAATGATCCGAGAGGTTCGGCGGCTTCGTGCGCGCGGCATCTCGCATGCACGCCTCCGGGCGCTCGGGCTTGAGTATGGATTTTGTTCCCGCTATCTTGAGGGCGCGATCTCAAAAAAAGAACTGCAGAAAACGCTTCAGCGCGCGATCGTCAACTACGCAAAAAGGCAGATGACGTGGTTCGCCAAAAATCCCGAGATTGTCTGGGTTTCTGCCGGCACGGCCGGAACCGCACGGGCCGTACGGCTTTCTCAAGCGTTTCTTGCTCCCGACAAAAAGCGTGGGATACATTAAAAACCGAAAGGTGCGCCGATCCACGTGAAAATTCTACGCCAAAACCCGCCCCCCGCCCCGACCGTTGTCGCCGGCACTTCTTTTTTGGGTAGGATAACGACAACTTCCTCGCCCGAACGCTTAAGGTTAAGCCGCGCCTTCCCCTCGCGCTCGCGAAACCCCTCTGATCGGGCGTACGCAATTTCATCCGCAAGTTCCTGGTTTTTTTTCTCACTAGCGAGGACCCTTTGTTCAAGTTCGTTGTTTTCGCGCCAGACAGACCACGCACGGAAAAACACGACCCGTGCATTAAAAACAAAAAGAGAAAGTATAATTCCTCCGGCAATATATAAAAGAGGGGATGTAAGAAATTTTTTTAATCCTCGATGAGACATTTGAATAGTAGGCCCGCATGTGTTATTCTTTGATCATGCAAAAACATCAGAAAAAAATCAGAATCGCCTGGACGGCGATCAGCGTTCTTGTCATCCTTGGCATGCTCGTGTTTACCCTGCTCCCCATGTTCGCCTAACTCTGTTATGTTCAGTATAGGGGAGTTATAGTAAAAATGCCAGCAAAAAATGACTTTTAGCCATCCTATCGGGGTGGTTTTTCATCAGGTGCATGGTACTCGCGGCAACGGTGCCCGATGCGATAATACTGCATAATGCAAGATACATTCTGGACTCCATGAAGCCCTGAGCTTATGGAGTTTTTTAATCGAATCCACTCAAAATATACCGGCATCAAGGGGTTTATCACTGTCTATAACGATG
>Ga0209343_10003125_pt1 | contig 20997 bp, 25 predicted proteins | sample RifCSPlowO2_02_FD_184026 | JGI IMG/M metagenome (GOLD analysis project Ga0209343, IMG submission 184026) | Groundwater microbial communities from Rifle, Colorado - Rifle CSP2_plank lowO2_0.2 (SPAdes) (version 2) | ecosystem: Environmental > Aquatic > Deep subsurface > Groundwater | place... | reverse complement strand
GACCAAGTCCGCAACAAGATCGCGTGCTCGCGCCTCAGTCCGAGACCGCGAGCTCTCCAGGCACGATGGGACGCGTGCGAGGCAGCTTGCCGCGCCGCGCAAGGTTTCCGACAAACGCGAGGATGCCGAGAAACACCACGAGCTTGATCGCATCGGCCAGTCGCGTCTGCGGCAGCACCTTCCACATCAGCCAGAGGGCCGGCTGCGCCCAGCAGACCGCCCAGACCGAACCATAAAAATAACGCCGCTCGTGGCCCTCGCCCTTGGTCGACGCCTTCACCCGGGGCAACTGTCCCAGCGCGCCGAGCAGCCAGATCGTGCCAGCCAGCGGGAAGTAGGCCGAGCGGTAAATCTGCGCCATCTTCAGCTGCCACCCGCCGGTCGCAATCGCAATCGCGAGACCTGCGGCGTTGAGCACGGCGAACGTGATCACCTCGCTCCAGGCAAAGGTGTAGCAGACGCGACGGTAGAGGGGATTGGGGCGATCCTCGGTGAAGCGGATGATGTAGGGTTTTGGCTCGACGCCCGGCAATCGGCCGCGCAATCCCGCAACCCCAGTACCGACGAGCACCGCGCCGAGCCAGAGCGCCATCCGCGAGTCGAATCCGCGCTCGAAGAGGTCGGAGGTGAGCGGGCCGGGCGCGATGAAGAAGACAAAGATCCAGATGGGCCAGTGATTGAACCGGTAGTAGAGCTTGTTGCGCTCGCGGATCTTTCGGTCTGATGCGTACTCGACAGGAATCGCAGACATTACGGCGAAGGGCGAGTATAGCGCGGGGACGGAATCTGCGGGACGGCGCCCCAGATCCCACGGCGCAGGGACTGTGCCTGGGCCTCGGCGCGCTTGAGCTCGTCGAGCCGCGCAAGAGGCGCCCGGGCGGTCACGCGCGCCAGGCCCTCCCGCACGATCTCCAGGTTGACGAACAAGCCGTCTTCGCGGACGACGTAGGCCAGGCGACGGTTGTAGGCGTCGACGGCTTCGCCTTGCTGATCCCTTTCGAGTCGCACCCAATGTCGCAGGACAAGGGAGGCGAGTTTGTCGCGCGCTTCACGAGCGAAGGGCGCGGTGGTGTCGAAGCCGCGGCCCATCTCGGGCGCATCAATTCCCAAAAGCCGCACGCGTCCGAATCGTTCGACGTCGATGGTGTCGCCATCGATGACGGCTCGGACCAGCACCGGATCGGAGCGCGTCATCCGAGGCGCCGACGACGGCAGTTGAAAGAATTGCGTACCGGCAACGAACAGAGCGATCAGAATCTGCATTCGCGACTCCATGTGGCGCGGGATTGCGCGGATCGCGCTGCTGCCGGTGCAAGGGCCTCTCCATGCCCGTGGCGCGTCATCTCCGCTGCGGCGCCTGTCACCCCCCCTTGATTTCAGCCATCGACGATGGCATCGTCGTCGGCATGAGCGATCCACAGATGAGCACGGTTTCCTACCTCGCCACGGAGGAAACCAACCACCGTCGCGAGCTTGTGTACGGCAGGCTCCGCGAGCCGCCGGCTCCTTTTTTCTCTCATCAGGAATTGGTGCTGCGCGTGGCAGAGCGGCTCCGGGCGCACGTCAGATTGTTCGGTCTTGGCACGGTCGCCATCTCCCCACTCGATGTCATTCTCGATGCCGACCGGGCGCTGGTCGTGCAGCCAGACGTCTTGTTCGTGTCAGCCGAGCGGCGGTCCATTATTCGCAACCAGGTGTGGGGCGCACCCGATCTGGTCGTCGAAGTCCTGTCGGAATGGAACGCAGACTACGACCGCGGTGACAAGCTGGGCTGGTATCGCCAGTACGGCGTGCGCGAATACTGGATCGTCGATCCGTTCAACCAGAGCGTGACGGTCGTGGACTTCACGAAGGGCGCACCTGAGACACGCGTCGCCACGGGCATCGGTCCGGTGCATTCGTCGGTGCTGCCCGCGCTGAACCTGACCTCGTTCGACCTGTTTGCCTAGGCGGAGCGTGAGACGACGGGCACGCTCAGCCGCCGCGGACCGAAGCACGCCAGAATGCGATGGGGGAGGTCGTCAAGTGATGAGATATGCCGCGCCGCGCCGCGCTCGATCGCTTCCTTGGGCATCCCGAAGATCGCCGACGAGCCCCGATCCTGCGCGATCGTCTGGGCACCGGCGCGCCTGAGCGCCAGCAGCCCCTCGGCGCCGTCGCGTCCCATCCCGGTCAGCAGGACGGCGACGATCTCAACGTGAGGCAGGCCCACGAGGGAGTGAAACAGCACGTCCACCGAGGGCCGATGAAAGCGCACGGCCGGTCCAAGTGCCAGCACGGTCCGCAGTTCCTCGCCTTGACGCTCGACGACCAGGTGCGACCGGCCGGGTGCAACGCACGCCATGCCCGGAGACAGAGAAGCGCCGTCGGCCGCTTCCACGACTCGCATGCGACCGACCGCCCCCAACTGGCGAACCAGCGGCGCCACGAAATGAGGCAGCGTGTGCTGCACGATGACAATCGGAGGGGCGTCGGGCGGCAGGCGCGCCAGGAGCGACTCGAGGACGACCGTGCCTCCCATCGATGCGCCAATCGCCACGAGCTGTCGGGTCTTCACGGCGCGCACTCGCCAAACCGCACGGCCACCGGTCGGTCGTTCAGACAGAAGAACTGGTCTTGGTCTGCGCGGCCGGCCTGTTCGCGGACGCCCGCCACCCGGGCGACCTGCGGCGGCCTGAGCTCGAACGCCTGCCGGCGATCGACGCGCGTCAGCAGCACCCCGCACAGCATGTTGGCCAGCTCGCCGGCCACATCGTGCAGTTCCTGATCGGTCAGGCCATCGCTGGCCGACCCGCCCGTCAGGGCCACGCCAAGCTCGCGCGCCAGCTCGACGGGCAGCAGGACCTCGAGCGACCCGCTCACGACGCCCTGGAATCCGACTCGGGCACACAGCCACACCGCAGGGGTGGCGCGTGACCTGTCACTGGCCGCAACCAAATCGGCGAACGCCCGCGGCTCGCAGGGCTCCGCCCAGGCAAAGAACGCGTGCTCGGCCACTTCGGCCACGACCTCCGGCAGAAGCGCGCGCAGATCGGAGGGCGCCGTTCTACTAGAGGAGTGTGGCAAGGACATCACGGATCGCCTCCGGCTTGAAGGGTTTTTCGACGTACTGGCAGGCGCTCAGCTGTCCTGCCTGTTCCCGGCGCGCATTGGACCCGTCGGTCGAGATGATCACGCGCAGCAGATCCTTCCAGCGGTCCTGACGATCGAGGGCCGCCAATAGCTCGATGCCCGTCATCACCGGCATGTTGATGTCGGTGAAGAGGGCATCGATCGAGATGGTTTCGAGCAGCCGCAGCGCTTCCTCGCCGTTACTCGCCTCGTAGACGGTCCCGAGGGGCACGTTCGACAATCCCGCGGCACGCTTGATCATCGCGCGCATCATGGCCGAGTCGTCGACCACGAGCAGATTGAGACGCTTGTCCGATCCAGCACTCATTTTGAGGCCTCACAGGGAAGAATGACGTGATCGCTTCCAGTCTTGACGTCGAGGCGGCCGTTGGTGGCCGACAGATACACGCTGCGCGGCGACACGCCGCCGGTCACTTCCTTGTCGACAAACACCCCGTTGCTCCAGAGCAGCTTGCGCGCGGTCAGCACGTTGCGCCTGCCGATCGACTGCGGAGCGCCGCCCGTCGGCGCGATTTCGGCGCCACCCGCCAGCCGGACGACGACCCGGCCCTTCTGCAGCCCGCATTTGTACGCGGTCTCGAACAGCAGCGGGATGCCGGTGTCGGCAAACGCGCCCGGCTGCGCGCGCGCTCGCTCGGCGTGCTGGGCGGAACTAGGCAGCAGGAAATGCAGCAGGCCCGCCACGCGGGCGCGCGGATCCCACAGACAGACGGCCACGCAGCTGCCAAGGGCGGAGACCATGAGGATGGTGTCCGGATCGTCGGTGACGGCCAGCTCACCGATACCGACCAGAATCGACCGCGAGCGTTGGTACCCGGCCACCGGATGATCGACGATCGCCTGTGCGATCACCGTTTCCTCCGATAGATGGCCGGCGCCACTCGGTCGAGCGCGTGGTCGAGGCCCGAGAGATTCTCGGCGTGCGAGACGAACAGATACCCCTGAGGCGCCAGGTTGGCCATCAGCGACGCGACCGCCCTTTGTCGCGCCGCCCGGTCGAAGTACATCAGCGTGTTGCGGCACCAGATGAAGTCGCGCGGCCGGGCCAGCCGCCGCGGCTCGAGCAGATTCGCCTGGTCGAAGCCGACGAGCCGGCGCACGGCGAGTCTCACGCGCGCGAGCCCTTCCTGCTCGCCCACGCCGCGTTCGAAATAGCGCCGCAGCGTGTCGTGCGCGACGTCCTGCACGCCTTCGATGGCGTACGCGCCGCGGACCGCCGTCGCGAGTGCGGTCGCAGACACGTCGGAGGCAAGCATGTCGATGGCGCAGCCGCCCCGGCCCTGCAGGGCGTCGAGCAGCGTCATCACGATCGAATACGGCTCTTCGCCGGTGGCGCAGCCGGCGCTCCATCCGGCGATGGACGAGGCGCCGCGAGAAAGAAGCGCCGGCACGATCTTGTCGGCCAGAAACTGGAAATGATCGGATTCTCGGAAGAAGCTGGTCTTGTTGGTCGTGATCGCGTCGACCATCGCGAGCTGCTCGACCCCGCTCGGATCGTGGCGCACGTGGTTCAAGTAGGCCCCAAAGGTGCTGAACCCGTGCGCCCGCACGCGCTTCTGAAGCCTCGCGTTGACGAGCGCGGTCTTCATCTCCGTGAGACGGATGCCGCTGCGCTCGTACACGAGCGTCGCCACCGCCGCCATGTCGTCCGGCGTGAGGACGGGCGCGACGTTACTCACTGTCCGACCTCCACCGCCACGGCCGCTCCGATCCCGTCGAGCACCAGCCGCTCGACATCGAGCATCATGACGAGACCGGCCTTGGTGCGCGCCACGCCGGTCACGTCGTGTCCCTCAGCAGAAGCCGCCGCGTCGCTTCGACGTTGCACGTCGGCAAGGGCGATGCGCGTCACGTCGAGGGCGGTGTCCACAATCAGGCCCGCCTGGTGGCGGACAGTGCCGCGCTGGACGGTCACCACCACGATGCACGTGCGATCGGTCGGCTCGGCGGAGGGTACATCGAGCCGCGTCCTGACGTCGAGGACCGTCACGATCTCGCCCCGCAGATTGATCACGCCTGTGACCGAGGGTCCCGCATGGGGCACCCGCGCCGGCGGCACCCACCTGATCACTTCGCGCACGCTCAGGGCCGGGACCGCGTAGATCTCGCCGGCCACCAGAAATGTCACGTAGCGCTCCGCGCTCGCCGCTTTTGGCTCCTGCCGGCTCGCCTGGACAGCTGTCGTCATCATCGGAGGATCTCCTCGGTCACGCGGCCGCGCGCGACGCGGCGTCCATCAACTCGAACAGCCCAGCTGCATCGAGAATCAGCCCGACGCCGCCGTCGCCCAACACCGCCCCTCCGGAAAATCCGCGCACCCGGTCGAGCGTCGTCAGCGGCTTGACCACGAACTCCTGCACACCGAACACGCCGTCAACGTGGACGGCCGCACGGCGACCGTCCACGTCAATCACCAGCACCACGCTGTGCTCGTCGCCGGCAGGGTGACGACGACCACCGAGGAGGGTCGACAGATCGACAAACGGCATCGTGATTTCTCGGACCGCCACGAACGGCCTGCCGCCCGGTCCCTGATGGACCTCGCAGTCGGCGCGCCGCAGCGCTTCGCGCAGCACGTGCGCCGGCAGCACGAACCGCTCGTCGCCGGCTCTGATGAGCACCCCCTGCAGAATCGCCATCGTCAAGGGCACCTTCAGCGAAAAGGTCGTCCCCTGGTTGACAGCGGTGCGAATGTCGACCCGCCCCCCGATCGCCTCGACGTTGCGGCGGACGACGTCCATGCCGACGCCGCGACCCGAGAGGTCGGTGACGGCCGCGGCAGTCGAGACCCCCGGCTCGAAGATCAGGTTGTGCAGCTCGGAGGACGAGAACACGTCGGTCTCTTTCAGAAGGCCGCGGGCGATCGCCGCAGCCCGAATGCCGGCCGCGTCGAGGCCGCCGCCGTCATCTGAGATCTCGATGCACACCTGCGCGTCCTGGTGCGAGGCACGCAGGACGAGCTGGGCGCGCGAGGGCTTGCCCAGCTTGGCCCGCGTCGCGGCGTCTTCAACTCCGTGGTCAATCGCATTACGAACCAGGTGCATCAAGGGATCGCCCAGCTCGTCGATGATGTGCCGGTCGAGCTCGGTGGCCTCGCCGGTCATCACCAGGTCGACGGGCTTTCCGCACGCGTGGCTGGCGTCGCGCACGACGCGCGCGATGCGGCGGAACGTCGGTCCGAGCGGCACCATCCGCATCGACAAGGAGACCCGCTGCAGCTCGGAGAGCAGACGCCCGAGGTGGGCAAACTGGCGCCCCACCACCCGATCGGATTCGCCGAGCGCGGGGCAGCCTTCGCGAACCATCGACTGCAGAATCATGAGCTCGCCGACCATGTCGACGAGCGTGTCGAGCCGCCTCGTGTCCACTTTGATCGAAGCCGTCGCGTCGATCCTCTGGCGATCGTCGGGTGACGCGGCGCCTGCCGGCGTCCCGTGGACGTGAAGCCCCTGCGCCAGGACGTCGAGCATCGCTTTGAGCTCGTCCACGGCCTCGAGGATCTTGCTGACCTCGCCGGGATCGAGGTGCCGCTCGTCGGACCGGATCGCCTCGAGCAGGCTTTCGACGCCGTGCGCCAGCCCGCCGACCGTTCTCGCTCCGATGGAATACGCGTTGCCCTTGATGGTGTGGAACGACCGATACAGGGCGTCCACAAGCGAGCGGTCGGCCGGCGCGTGCTCGAGCGTGAGTGCGAGCGCTTCGATGCTCGCGAGATGCTCGTGCGCCTCGCCCACGAAGAGATCCGCCATCTCCCGATCGGCCAGCAAGGCCTCGAGGTCGGCGGACGAATCGGCCGCTCGGATCATCGGTCAGAATCTCCGGTACGTGCCCGTGTGGGCCAGGTCGGAATCGACGGCGATTCTCGTCTTGGCCGACGGCGGCCCCAGCCTGATGATGTTGCGAGCAGGCGGCGGCGCCGCCGCGGACTTGACCGGCGTCCTAGCATTCGCGCGGACGTTCGCGTCGCCGTGCACGTGGCCATACAGCTCCGAGGCAGCCTTGAGGGTCACCTCCGACTGCGAGCTGACCTCTTCGCTGGCCGCGGCGTTCTCTTCAGCGGTCGTCGCGAGCGTTTGGGTGAGCTGCTCCATCTGCGCAATGGCTTCGGAGACCTGACCGATGCCCTGCGCCTGCTGCTGGCTGGCCGCGCTGACCTCGTCGGCCAGTTCCCGCACCTGACGCACGTGCGTGGTGATGTCGCCAAGCGAGGCGGCCAGCTGCTCGACCCGCTGCCGCCCGTCGCTCGCGTTGGTGACAGATTCCTCAATGAGGGCGGCGGTTTCTTTGGCCGCCGTCGCCGACCGCTGGGCCAGATTTCGTACCTCTTCGGCCACGGCGGCAAATCCGAGGCCGGCTTGGCCGGCGCGCGCCGCCTCGATGGCCGCGTTGAGGGCCAGGATGTTGGTCTGGAAGGTGATCTCGTCGATCGTCTTGAGAATCCGCGAGACCTTCCGGCTCGACTCCTCGATGCTCGTCATCGAGAGCGACGCCGCGCTCATGGCTTGATTCGATTCGACTGCCTTCTGGTCGGCCGCCCGCATCAGTGCCGCCACCCGCTGCGCATGGTCGGCATTCTGCTTGGTCATCGACGACAGCTCTTCCATCGTCGCCGACGTCTCCTCGAGCGAGGCGGCCTGCTCGCTCGCCGTCTGCGCGAGCGACTGCGCGGCGGTAGAGACCTGGGCGGCCGCCGTGGCGAGCTCGTTGCCACTTTCGACGCACGTTTGCGAGATCCGCTCCATCTTGCGGCTCGCCCGCTCGGCTGCGCTCAACCGCACCACGGCGACCGCGATCGAGCCGCCGAGCAGAAGCAGCAGCCAGAGCTGCTGCGCGGTATAGGTTCGCTGGCCGCTCGCCGCAAGGGCGGCGAGCTCGTCGCGAATGGGTTCGGCGTTCTGCAGGGCCGGCGCCGCCACCTCGCTCGCCTGAGCCAGCTTGCCGGAGAGCGTCCGCGACGCCAGGAGTCCGCCGACACCAATCGCCACGGTCATCCCCAGGATGAGCCCGTACACAAGCCTCGCTCGCTGATTTCGGTGCATGCGCATGATGCGTTCCTTCACTGGTCTGTTGGTTCCATGACAACCTCGACCCGCTCGTCGGATGCGTACACGTCGAGGAGCGTTTTGACGCGACGGAATTCTTCGATGATCCCCTGCACGAGCGAGTCGGCTTCGGACAACCGCCCACTGCCCAGGGCCTCTTCAAGCCTGGCGGCTTGGGCGCGCATCTGGTCGGCGCCGATCGTCGCGCAGGCGCCCTTGAGGCTGTGGGCCACGCGAGAGAGCGCCACGAGGTCGCCGCCATCGGCCGCAGCACGCGCCTCGACCAGCCAGCCTTCCGTTTCGCCGACAAACAGTCCGACCATCTCGGCGAGCACGTCGGGCTGCCCTTCCTCCTGGAGCCCACTGAGCGCCTCGAAGCGGTCGACATCGAGCGTGACGGTCGTGGTGGACATGTGCCGGTCGGATTCTGGGGAGCCCACCGAGCAAGGCATCTGCCAAGGCGGATCTGGCCGGAAGTGGCTATGACTGCACACAAACGGCTGAATGCAGTGTGCCGATCCAGGACAAGCGGCGGCTTAAAACCGCGCAATGAGGCCGGACGAGAAGGTCCGGCTAAAGCCGGACACTACAGGGAAGTCGTAGTGTCCGGCATCAGCCTTCAGATCGTAGTGTCCGGCTTTAGCCGGACGTGGGCAGGGAATACTGCCGGAAGGTGAGATTGAACCGCCCGACGAGACCGAGCTCGGGCGGCGACGTGGATGGAACGATTCGCGAGACACCGTGGTAGCAGAGTCTTGCGGGACCGCCGAAGACGAATGCATCACCGGACTTGAGCAGCACCGCGTCGATCGGATCGCGGCGCCGCAGCCCGCCAAAGAGAAACCGCGCCGTGTCGCCAAGCGACACCGACACGACCGGCACACCCGCCGCGATCGACTCCGGGCTTTCGTCCTTGTCCTGATGCAATCCCATCCGGCCCTCGGCGTCGTAGTAATTGAGGATGCAGAGGTCGGCACGGAGGGTCATGCCGACCGAGGCGGCGATCTCCCCGGCCAGATCGGCAAGTTCGGCAGGCAGCGGCGGCACGGCCGCGTGGTCGTAGTCGCTGCGGGTCGGCTCGTATCGATACGTCTGGCCGTTCCAGTGGCGGCCGAGACACAGCATGCGGACGTGCATCCGGCCGCCGCCGCGCACGACCGGGACGTAACCCGGCACGTCGCCGTCGATGAGCGTGCGACAGCACGCCACAATTGCGCGCTGCCGATCGAGCGGCAGGAAGCTCTTCAGGTGGAATGCGCCGGAGGGCGAGCTCACACGCGTACGTTATCATTGGCCGCCAATGAAACGGCTGGCGATCATTTCCGCCGTCCTCTCCGCCGTCATCATGCTCGTCGCGACGGTCAGGCCGGCGTCGGCCCATCCGGTTCCGTTCAGTTATCTCGATCTGCGACTGCAAACCAGCTCGATCGACGGCGTCTTCGTGGTGCATATCTTCGACGCCGCCCACGATCTCCAGGTGACGCCCGTCGATCGGCTGCTCGATCCGGCCCTCGCTTCAGAGTACGCTCGGGCGCTCATCGATCTGCTGGCCGCGCGGCTCGAGGTCGCCGCGGACGGCCGTGTGCTCGCGATGGACTGGTCCGGACCGGAGGTGCTTGCGGATCGCCAATCGCTGCGATTGACGCTAAGCATGCGCGTCGACCGCGCGCCGGGGACCGTTGCGGTGCGCGCGGCCATGTTCCCTTACGATCCCCAGCACCAGACGTTCGTCAACATCTACGAAGGCGACGCACTGACGCAGGCGATCCTCGACCAAGGGAAGCCGCGCGTTGAATACTTTGCCGGCACCCGCCAGGGCGTGCTCGCCGTGATCCGGAAGTTCGTGCCGGCCGGTGTCCATCACATCCTGATCGGACCCGACCATCTCCTGTTTCTGTTCGGCTTGCTGCTGCTCGGCGGCACGCTCGGCCAGCTGGCGCTCGTGGTCAGCGGATTCACCATCGCCCACAGCATCACCCTGTCGCTGGCCGCTCTCAACCTCGTCACGCCGTCTTCGCGTATCATCGAACCGGCCATTGCGTTGAGCGTCGTCTACGTTGGCGCAGACAATCTGCTGGTGCGCGACGGCCGCGACGTGCGGGCGTGGATCGCCTTCGCGTTCGGCTTCATTCACGGATTCGGCTTCGCCAGCGTGCTCCGCGAGATGGATCTGCCGGCGCGCGCGCTCGGCTGGTCGCTCTTTTCCTTCAACGTCGGCGTCGAAATCGGCCAGCTGCTCGTCGTGGTGCTCGTCGCCTCTGCACTCGGCGCGCTGCGGGCACGAAGCGAAGCGGCGGGACGGCAGCTTGTCTTCGCCGGCTCCGTCGTCGTCGTAGCTGCGGGTGCATTCTGGTTCGTTGAACGGGTGTTCTTTCCTGGAGGACTGTCATGAGACGAGGGATCGTGCTGGGAGTGCTCATCGCCGTCGGCGGCCTGTCGCTGGCGGTTGCCGGATTTCAGGGACCGCCGCAAGGACCGCCGTCGCAGGCGGCTCTGACGGCCACGAAGATCGAGAAGGTGAAGGACAACCTGTACGTCGTCACCGGATCGGGCGCCGACAATTTCGCAGCCTTCAGCGGCGGCAACACCGCGGTCTTCGTCACCGACCGGGGCGTCGTGCTCGTCGACACCAAGCTCTCCGGCTGGGGTCAGGTGCTGCTCGACCGGATAAAGACGGTCACCGACAAACCGGTCACGACCATCATCAACACACACACGCATGGCGATCACACGGGCAGCAACGAGTTCTTCGGCACGATGGTCGAGAGCATCGTGCAGGAGAACACCGAGGCGCTCATGGCGACGATGGACGCCTTCAAGGGGGACAAGGCGAGATTTCTGCCGAACAAGACCTTCAAGGACACCCTCACGCTCGGCAGCGGTCGGGATCGCGTCGACCTGCACTACTTCGGCAAGGGGCACACGAGCGGCGACACCTGGGTGGTCTTCCCGGCCCTCCGCGTCATGCACGCCGGCGACATGTTCGCGTGGAAGGCCCTGCCGCTTGTCGACAGGATGAACGGCGGCAGTGCGGTCGACTATCCGCAGACGCTCGCCAAGGCCGTCGCCACGGTCAAGAACATCGACACGATCATCACGGGACATACGCCGCTCATGACGCCACGGGACCTTCAGGAGTACGCCGACTTCAACAAGGACTTCGTCGCGTGGGCACAGGGAGAAATGAAGGCCGGCACAACCGTCGAACAGGCGGCCGCCGATTACAAGGTCCCCGCGAAGTACCGAGGCTACACCGCCGTCGTCACCGACGGGTTTGGCGGGGTCAGGGCCAACGTGCAGGCCGTCTACGACGAGTCAAAGAAATAGCGCCTGCGGCCATGCCGAGCCGAGGACTGAGAATCCGAGGCGAGGCATCAGCGTCAGTTCGCGGCGGGGGGGGGGCCCCGCCGCCAGTGACTAATGATTAGCGACGACGCCGACGGGACAGCTGACGCCGGTGCCGCCGAGGCCGCAGTAGCCGTCAGGGGTTTTTGCGAGGTACTGCTGGTGGTAGTCCTCGGCGTAGTAGAACTCGGGCGCGGGTAGGATCTCGGTCGTGATTCGGCCGTAACGAGCCGCGGCCAACTCTTTCTGATACGCGGCGCGCGAGGCTTCTGCCGCCTGCCGCTGGGCCTCGTCGTAGACGTAGATGCCAGACCGGTACTGCGTGCCGACGTCGTTTCCCTGCCGCATGCCCTGCGTCGGGTCGTGGTCTTCCCAGAACACCTTCAGCAGAGCCTCGTAGCGAACGACCTTCGGATCGAAGACCACCAGCACGACCTCGGCATGGCCGGTCAGGCCACTGCAGACCTCGCGGTACGTCGGATTCGCCGTGTGGCCGGCGCTATAGCCGACGGCGGTCGAGTAGACGCTCGGGAGCTGCCAGAACTTCCTTTCGGCGCCCCAGAAGCAGCCCATCCCGAACATCGCGCGTGCGAGACCGTCTGGAAACGGCGGATCGAGACGATGGCCGTTGACGAAGTGCGTCGGTTTCATAACCGTAGTGTCCGGCTTCAGCCGGACTTAGAGGTCCGCCTCAAGGCGGACACCACACATTGGGTCACTGCAGGTGCGCGCGGATCTGGCGGTTCAAGCGGTGATACTGGCGCCGGACGCTCTTCAACTTCTCGGGGTCATGCGCCTCGATCGCCGCCGCCCGCGCGTTCTTGAGCGCGTGCATCTTCGACTTGATGGCCGGCTTGTCGATCCCCATCGCCTGGTGATGTTCGTGAGCGTCGATCCCGAGCGCCTTGCAGAGCGCGGGCAGCAGATGTCCCTTGTTCAATTGCGAGTAACCCTGCACCGCCTCGTGCTGTTCGACGGTCTTGGCAATCTCGCGCAGATCCTGAATCGTCTTCCCTTTCAGCTCGTGATACGTATAGGCCATTTATGTGTCCCCCGGTTTGAACTCCAGCGCGACGCCGTTCATACAATATCGCAACCCGGTCGGCTGAGGGCCGTCTGGAAAGACGTGGCCCAGATGACCGCCACATTTCGCGCAGTGGACCTCGGTCCGCGCCATGCCCAGGCTTCGGTCGACCGTGGTGCCGACAGCGCCTTCGATGGGCCTGAAGAAGCTCGGCCATCCGGTGCCGCTCTCAAACTTGGTGTCCGACGCAAAGAGCGGCTCTCCGCAGCCCGCGCACCGAAACGTCCCGGTCCCCTTCTCGCGATTGAGCGGGCTCGTGCCCGCGCGCTCGGTGCCGTGCTCGCGCAGCACGCGGAACTGCTCGGCCGACAGCGTCTTCAGCCACTCCTCGTCTGTCTTCTGCACGACCACATCATAATGTACGATTTGACGGTCCGGCTGAAGCCGGACACTACGCCGGAGGACGCTTTTCAGATGTAGTGTCCGGCTTTAGCCGGACCGTGAGGGCCCTATGGATCGGAGCCAACAGATCAAGGAGACGTTCGAGCGCAGCACGAAAGCCATGGCGCTTCGGCCCTCGGTCGGCCAGGGCACGGCAACCACCAAGGTGACCCTGCGCGACGGCCTGACATGCGACGTCGAAGACGGCGCCTGGAAGCTCGTCGTCGACATGTCGCCCAAGTCGGGCGGCGACGGGCGCGGCCCCGACCCGGGGGTCTACGGCCGCACGGCCCTCGGCTCGTGCCTGGCGATCGGGTACACGCTCTGGGCCGCCAAGCGCGGCATCCGCTTCACCCACTTGGACGTCGTCGTGCAGGCCGACTACGATTCGGCCGGCTACCACGGCGTGGGCGACGCGGCTCCCGGCTACCGGCAGGTGCGCTACATCGTGACCGCTGAGAGCGACGCGCCCGAGGCCGACGTCCTCGAGGTGCTGGACGAAGCAGACGCGCACAGCCCGTATCGCGACGTCTTCGCACGCGCGATTGACGTGCGGCGCGAAGTGCGCGTTGGGGTGGGGCCCCACGGCCAGTGAAAAATGAAGCGCCTGCGGCCATGCCGAGCCGAGGACCTGAGAATCCGAGGCGAGGCATCGGCGTAAGTTCGCGCTGGGGGTGGGGCCCCAGCGCAAGTGAGAGATGATGGACGCACGTCTCCAGCGTCGCGTGCAGCGCTACGGGTGGGACAAGGCCAGCACGGCGTACGAGCAGTACTGGACCGCGCAGCTCGCGCCCGCCCACGCTCGCCTTCTCGAACTGGCCGCGCTCGCGCCCGGCGAGCACGTGCTCGACATCGCGTGCGGCACGGGGCTGGTCACCTTTCGAGCCGCACGGCAGGTCGGTCCATCCGGGCGCATCCTCGCCACGGATCTGTCGCAGGAGATGATCAATCGTGCGACTGAGGAAGCGCGACGCCGCGGCCTCGACCACGTGACCTTCGCGCGCATGGACGCAGAGGATCTGCAGTGCGCGCCCGCGTCGTTCGACGTCGCGCTGTGCGCGCTCGGCCTGATGTACGTGCCCGATCCCCTCAAGGCGCTGTCGGAGATGCATCGCATGCTCCGGCCCGGCGGTCGTGCCGTCGCCGCCGTCTGGGGCGCGCGCAGCCGCTGCGGCTGGGCAGAGATTTTTCCGATCGTGGATCGGCGGGTCGCCTCGGACGTCTGTCCGATGTTCTTTCAGCTCGGCACCGGCGACATGCTGCGGACGGTGATGCAGACCTCCGGCTTCGCCGATGTGCACCTCGACCGCATCGCGACGACGCTGCAGTACGAATCGGCGGCCGACGCCTGCGGGGCGGCGTTTGACGGCGGACCGGTCGCGCTCGCCTACTCGCGCTTCGATACGGCCGTCCGCGAGCAGGTGCACGCGGAGTACCTCGCGTCGATTGCGCCCTGCCGCAGGGGCGACAGCTACGACGTGCCCGGCGAGTTCGTCATCGCCCGCGGCACCAAGCCTTCCATGACCTGACGCGCCGAGGTCGGTCCGGCTGAAGCCGGACACTACGTACGAAAACTGCGGTTATGAAACCGGCGGGCGGACGTGCTGCTGGATGAAGTCGATGATTTCCTGCATGCGCGTGCCCGGCTGGAACACGCCCGAGATGCCCACCGCCTGGAGCTGCTGTTTGTCGGCATCCGGGATGATGCCGCCGACGATGACGAGCACGTCGTCGAGGCCTTTGGCTTTGAGAAGCTGCATCACCTTCGGACAGATGTGGGCGTGGGCACCAGAGAGAATCGACAGGCCGATGACGTCGGCGTCTTCCTGAAGCGCAACCTGCACGATCTGTTCTGGTGATTGGCGCAGGCCGGTGTAGATTACTTCCATGCCCGCGTCGCGCAAGGCGCGCGCGATGACCTTGGCACCCCGATCGTGGCCGTCGAGCCCGGGCTTGCCGATAATCACGCGGATTTTGCGCGTCGATGTGGTGGTTGGCATAGCTTATTCAACCACAGCCAGGACGCGCCCGGCCTCGACCGACTGGCCCTCTGTGACGGCCACCTCTTTGACCTTGCCGGCCTTCGGCGAGGTGATCTCGCTTTCCATCTTCATCGCCTCGACCACCACCAACCCTTGCCGCGCCTTCACTTCGTCGCCGGCGACCACCAGCACCCGCACGATTTTTCCAGGCATCGGCGCGACCACGCGCTGCTCGCCCTCCGCCCCGCCAGCCGCGTCGGCGCTGCGCCGCCGCCGGCGCCCGTCGACCACGGCCCGCAGCAGGCCGTCATGCGTGCGGACGAGCAGCTCGCCCGCGACGCCGCTCTCCACGATCTCGACGTCGTAGCTGGCGCCTCCCGCATCGAGCAGAATGAGCGACAGCGTCGACTGGTCGACCTCGCGGGCGTCGACCATGTGCTCCTTGCCGTCGACGGCCACGCGGTACCGGCCCTCTGCCCCCGCCACGAGCTCGATGGCGACCGTGCGGGTCTTGCCGTTCACCTCAACTTCAAACGTCATAGCTAAACGGCTCTACCACAGAGGACACGGAAATAAGAACGGCGGACACGGCAAACATCATAGTGTTCTGTGTCCTCCGTTTGTCCTCCGTGAACCTCCGTGGTAGCGCCTTCTTGGTCACGATCGCAGCGCGTCCAGCCGCGCGGCTCGTTTCCACGTGCTCGTCGCGGCGCCACGGCCACCGCCACTTTCGCTCGGCGTCCGGCGACCCTGCAGGAAGGTGTGCAGCGCGGCGCCGATGACGGCCGCCTCTTCGCTGGCGATCGAGACCTCCTGGAAGGGCTGGCCCTCGCGATCGGCCAGCACACGGTCGAGCAGCGTCGTGTCCATGCGCGCGGCCAGGAAATCCGGGTCGTGCAGGATCCACTGGAAGAACGGGATGGTCGTCTTGAGGCCGCCAATCTCGTACTCCGAGAGCGCGCGCGACATCCGTGCGATGGCCTGCTGACGATCCTCCCCCCAGGCGATCACTTTCGAGATGAGCGAGTCGTAGAAGATCGGCACCTCGAATCCGGCGGCCACGCCGCTGTCGTCGCGAATCCCCGGCCCGGCTGGAGAACGGAGGTGACGAATCAGGCCAGGAGCCGGCATGAACTTCTGCTCCGGATCCTCGGCGTACACCCGGCATTCGATCGCGTGGCCGTGCGGCGTGAGCAGGCGCGAGGGGTCGAGCGTCAAGCGCTCGCCCTGCGCGATCCGGATCTGCCACTGGACCAGATCGAGGCCCGTGACCATTTCTGTGACCGGATGCTCCACCTGGAGCCGCGTGTTCACTTCGAGAAAGTAGAACTGGCCGTCCTCGTCCAGTAGAAACTCGACCGTGCCCGCGTTGGTGTATCCGGCGCGTCGCGTCACCGCCGCGGCCGCCCCCGCGATTTTCTCTCTCAACTCGGGGGAGACGACGACCGATGGCGTCTCTTCGATCACCTTCTGATGGCGCCGCTGGATCGAGCATTCGCGCTCGACAAACGGCAGCACCGTGCCATGCTCGTCTCCAAGCACCTGAATCTCGACGTGGCGCGGGCGCAGCAGCCGCCGCTCGAAAAAAACCGCCGCGTCGCCAAACGACGTGCGCGCCTCGGACCGCGCGGTGCGCACCGCGTTGATGAGCGCCTCGGGGCCGGCCACCACCCGCATGCCCTTGCCGCCGCCGCCGGCCACGGCTTTGACCATCAACGGATAGCCGATCTTGGACCCGATGGCGAGCACGTCCGCGTCGGAAAGGTGTTCCGCGACCGGTCCGTCGGTGCCGGGCACCACGGGCGCGCCGGCCTTGATGGCCACCTCTCGCGCGGCGGTCTTCCCGCCCAGCAAATCCATGACCTCGGGCGAGGGCCCGACAAACTTCAGCCTGGCGTCGCGGCAGGCGCGGGCGAACTGGGAATTCTCGGCGAGAAACCCGTAGCCCGGGTGAATCGCGGTGGCCTTGGTGCGTTTCGCGGCGTCGAGGACCTTGTCGATGCGAAGGTAGCTCTCGCCGGGTGCGTTGCCGCCGAGCGCCACCGCTTCGTCTGCGTACCGGACGAAGGGCGCCGTCCGGTCGCAATCCGAGTACACGGCGACGGTCGCGATCCCCATGTCGCGGCACGCCCGCATCACACGGACGGCAATCTCTCCCCGGTTCGCAACGAGAATTTTCACTGCAGGCTTCTACAACGGGATGTTGCCGTGTTTCTTCGGCGGATTCTTGTCGCGCTTGATCGAGAGGCTCTCGAGGGCCGTGATGAGCTTCGCCCGTGTCTCCCGCGGCTGGATGACTTCGTCCACGTAGCCGCGGCCGGCCGCCACGAGCGGGTTGGCGAACTTCTCGCGGAACTCGGCCACCTTGCTGGCGCGCAGCGCCGCCGGATCCTTTGCGCCGTCAAGTTCGCGCTTGTACAAAATATTGACCGCGCCCTCGGGGCCCATCACGGCGATTTCGGCCGTCGGCCACGCGAAGTTCAGGTCCGTCCGGATGTGCTTGCTCGACATGACGCAATACGCGCCGCCGTACGCCTTGCGCGTGATGACGGTCACCTTGGGCACGGTGGCTTCGGCGAAGGCGAACAGCAGCTTGGCCCCGTGCCGGATGATGCCGCCGTACTCCTGCTGCGTCCCCGGCAGAAAACCCGGGACATCTTCAAACGTCACGAGCGGAATGTTGAACGCGTCGCAAAACCGGACGAACCGCGCGCCTTTGACCGACGCGTCGATATCGAGCGTCCCGGCCAGATGCGCGGGCTGATTGGCCACGATCCCCACCGGACGCCCGTCCAGCCGGGCGAAGCCGACGATGATGTTGCGCGCGTAGTGCTGGTGGACTTCCAGGAACTCGTGGCCGTCGACCACCATGTGGATGACGTCCAGCATGTCGTACGGCTGGTTGGCCTGGGCCGGGATCACCCGGTCGAGCGCTTCGTCGTGGCGGTCTCGCGGGTCGGCGGTCGGCCGCCGCGGCGGCTCGTCCAGATTGTTGCTCGGCAGATACCCGAGCAGCTCGCGGATGAGCGCGAGGCACTCGCGATCGTCGGCCACGGCAAAATGGGCGACGCCGCTCTTGACGTTGTGCGTCATCGCGCCGCCGAGCTCTTCCATCGTGACCTGTTCGTGGGTAACCGTCTTCACGACGTCGGGTCCGGTGACGAACATATAGCTCGTCTTCTGGACCATGATGATGAAATCGGTGATGGCCGGCGAGTAGACGGCGCCGCCCGCGCACGGCCCCATGATGGCGGAAATCTGCGGAATGACGCCTGAGGAGAGGACGTTGCGAAGAAAAATGTCGGCGTAGCCGCCCAGCGAGACCACGCCTTCCTGAATCCGGGCGCCGCCCGAGTCGTTCAAGCCGACGACCGGGGCGCCCATCTTCATCGCCAGGTCCATGATCTTGACGATCTTGGCGGCGTTGGTTTCCGACAGCGAGCCGCCAAACACCGTGAAGTCTTGCGCGAAGGCGTACACGGGGCGGCCGTCCACCTGCCCGTGTCCGCAGACCACGCCGTCGCCCGGAATGAGCTGCTCGTCCATCCCGAAGTCGCGGCAGCGGTGGGTGACGAGCTTGTCGGTTTCCTCGAACGTGCCGGCGTCGAAAAACAGCTCCATGCGCTCGCGGGCCGTCAGCTTGCCCGCTGCGTGCTGCCTGCGGCGCCGTTCTTCGCCGCCGCCTTCTTCGGCGCGGCGTTCGAGGGCGGCCAGAATCTCTTGTTGGCTCATGCGTGTCGTCGTAGTGTCCGCCTTCAGGCGGACGTCACGGTCCGGCCGTAGGCGGACACTACATTACCTCAGGAATGCCGCAGCGCCGACCGCTGGATCTTCCCGGTGGCGGTCTTCGGCAGCTCGTCCATGAACTCGACCCACCGCGGGCGCTTGTAGCCCGCCATGTTCGCCTTGCAGTACTCGATGAGCTCGGTCGCCAGCGCATCGGAGGCGGTGAACCCCTTGCGCAGCGCCACGAACGCTTTCGGTTTGACCAGCCCGTCCTTGTCGGGGTACCCCATCACCGCGCATTCATAGACCGCCTGATGCGTGCGCAGCGTGCTCTCGATCTCGGCGGGAGACACCCAGATGCCGCCCGCCTTGAGCATGTCGTCCACGCGGCCCGCATAGTGATAGAAGCCGTCCGCGTCCTGGCTGAACTTGTCCCCGGTGAACAGCCACTCGCCCCGGAAGCTGTTCTGCGTCTTGTGGTACTGGTGCAGGTAGAAGAGGGCGAACGTCTCGCCCTTCACCATGAGATCCCCGATTTCACCTTGCTTCACTTCCACGCCGTTTTCGTCGACCAGCTTGGTCTCGAATCCCTCGACGCACTTGCCGGTCGATCCCAGCCGGATGTCGCCGGGATAATTCGACAGAAAGAGCGCGAAGGCCTCGGTGGTGCCCATCGCTTCGACGATCTCCAGCCCCGTCTTGTCCTTCCAGGCGTTCCAGAGCGCGGCCGGCAGCGCCTCGCCAGCGGCCATGCACCGGCGCAGCGACGACAGGTCGTATTTCTCGTTGAACTGCTCGACCGCCATCATGCTGGCGTAGCCGGTCGGGACGTTGAAGAGAAACGTCGGCTTGAAGCGAGCAATCGTGTCGAGCACGTTGGCCGCCACGCGAGGCGGCTGCGAGCTGAGCACCGTGCTGGCGCCGACGTGCCACGGAGCGAACAGGTTCACGCCCAGGCCGTACGTAAAGAACAGCCGCGCGATCGAGAACGTCCGGTCGTGCTCGTTCAAGCCGAGCACGTTCACCGGATAGAGCTCGGAGCTGATCGGAAAGTCCTTGTGCGCGTGCTGAATGCCCTTCGGCGGTCCGGTCGTCCCGCTCGTGTAGTTCAGCGTGCAGAAGTCGTCGCGATGCGTGGGCGCGGCGTGCAGGTCTGTCGGCTGGCCCTTGATCCAGTCCTCGAAGGCGATCGCGCCTCCGCACGCCGGTTTGCCGGCCAGGCCCAGCACGATGACGTGCTCCAGAAACTGCCGCTCGGCCCTGATCTCTTCGATCTTCGGCAGCAGACTTTCGTGGACGATGATCGCGCGGGCGCGGCAGTCGTCGAGCATGTACGCGTAGTCTTTCGGGGTTTGCGTCGTGCTCATCCCGACGGCCACGCCGCCCACCTTCAGCACGCCGAAAAACGACGTCACCCATTCCGGGAGGTCGAGCGACAGGATGCCCACGAAGTCGCCGATGCGCACGCCAAGTCTCTTGAGCGCATGACCAACTTGGTTCACCTCCATCGACACCTGTCGGAAGGTCATCTCCCGCTCCAGGCTGTAGAGGGCCACCTTGTCGGCCCGCTTGACTAGGTTGTGCTCCAGGATATCGACGACGTTGTAGTGCAGCGGCAGGTCGGCAATCTTCATCGTTCCTCTCGCGAGAAGGCTTCCCAAGGCGACCGAAGAGTTTTGCACAGTCGACCGCTCGCGGCAAGTCGCTCGAGCCGGCGACTTGACTCGTAAGACTGGCGATATATAGTGTCTGGCCGACCTTTTTTCAATCTTCATTCCCGACTGGGGACCAGATGAATCGCCCACGCAAACCGCTCGATGGCATCAACGTACTGACCTTCGAACTGCAAGTCGCCGGACCGTATTGCACCATGATGCTGGCCGACCAGGGAGCCAACGTCATCAAAGTCGAGCGCCCCGAAGGCGGCGACACCGCCCGCGGCGGCGCGCCCAAGGTCAAGAACGACAAGGGCGAAACGCAGAGCGGCTACTTTCTCCGCTTCAATCGCAACAAGCGGAGTGTGACCATCAACCTCAAGAGCGATCAGGGCCGTCAGCTCTTCAAAGACCTGGCGAGCAAGGCCGACGTCGTCGTCGAAAACTTCCGCCCGGGCCTGCTCGACGAGATGGGCGTCGGCTACAAGGCGCTCGCGGAGAAAAATCCCGGCCTCATCTACGCCTGCATCTCCGGCTTCGGCAGCCTCGACGGCTACCTCGGTCCGTACAGCAAGCGGCCCGCGTACGACATCGTCGCGCAGGCGATGGGCGGGCTGATGAATACGTGCGGCCAGGCCGACGGCCCGCCG
>Ga0209343_10003124_pt1 | contig 21001 bp, 18 predicted proteins | sample RifCSPlowO2_02_FD_184026 | JGI IMG/M metagenome (GOLD analysis project Ga0209343, IMG submission 184026) | Groundwater microbial communities from Rifle, Colorado - Rifle CSP2_plank lowO2_0.2 (SPAdes) (version 2) | ecosystem: Environmental > Aquatic > Deep subsurface > Groundwater | place... | reverse complement strand
ATTTGAGGATTTGAGGAATGGAGGATTTGAGGAATGGAGGATTTGAGGAATTCAGGATTTAACGTCAAGAGCCCACACCGCGTCGGCGTCAAGGATCTGTCGCGTTTAACGCAGCGTGACTCGCTCCTGATTCCAAATCCTCACATTCTCAAATTCTCAAATCCTCAATCTTGCGGGTTCAGAACGGGATGTCGTCGTCGGTCAGGGCCTCGGTCGATTCCACCGGCGCCGCGTGGGCCACGCCCTCGCCGCGGTCCGCACCGCGGCCGCCACCGCCGCCGAGCAACGTGATCCGATCGACTCGCACGTCGACTCGCGTGTCGACGTACGGGGGCGCCTCATGGCTGCACTTCGGGCACCGCATCGGCTCCCGGCTGTTCGGGCGAAAATCGCGGTCGGGGAAGAACCCATCGCATTGACGACACCGAGGGACCTTGCGGCTCTGGAGTCGGCCCTCGACGTAGATCTGTTTCCCCTTGGTGAGGTACTCCTTCAACGACTCGGCCTGTTTGCCCCACAGATCGATATTGTGCCACTCGGTGCGCTCTTGCGGCCCGCCCGACTTGTCCGTCCACTTTTCCGTGGTGGCCATGCTGAACTTTGCGATGGCCGTGCCGCTGGGCGTGTAGCGCAGATCCGCGTCTCGTCCCAGGTTGCCGATCAGAATCACCTTGTTCACGCTGCCCATAGCACCCTTCGGGAAGTAAAAAGTTGAAAGTTAGAAGTTAAAAGTGAAGACCAGGAGAAGACGGCGCCAGTATTCTACATCGGCGGGCGGCATCCTCGCATTGCCCCTTACTTATGCGTCTTGCTTTTTAGCTTTCTCGTTACAGTCCTTTTCACTTTTGACTTTTCACTTTTTACCCTTCTTCTACGGTTTCCGCGTGGCCGGCGTCGCAGCCGCCGGCGGCAGCTTGTCGAGGGCCTGCTTGGCCAGCGTCGCCTCGAAGCCGTCCGGGTAGTCCTTCATCACCATCTCGAGCGCAGCGCGGGCTTCATCGGTTCGCCTCAGGCTCGTCAGCGAGATCCCCTTCTTGAGGTGGGCCTCGGGCACGGCGTTGCCTCTGGGGTAGGTGCGGATCGCGAGGTCGTAGGCGTCGACGGCCTTGTCGTACTTGCCAAGCTGGAAGTGCGAGTTGCCGACGTTCACCTGGGCATCGTCGGCCTGTTCGGATTTGGGGAAGTCGCGGATGTACGCTTCGAGCCCGGCGACGGCCAGATCGTACTGGCCGATGTAGTAATCCGCCATGGCCTGCGCATATGCGGCGGTCGGGGACAGACCTCCGGCGAGGGCCGGCGCCCGGACCGGCGCCGCCGCCGGGGCCGTGGCGCCCGCAACCGGCGGTGCGCCGGGCTCGGCGGGCACGTCAGGTTCCCGGGGTGCCGGCGCGATGTTGATCTGGAGCACGGTCTGGCGCAACGCGTCCACTTCCTGGGTGAGCGAACCGAGCCGGACACCGTTGTCGTCCATCCGCTCGCGCACCACGCGCAGGTCGCCCGACACGGCGTCGATGGTGACCTTCTGGTCGGCGAACGACTTGCGCGTCGCGTCGGTCTGTTGATCGAGCCGTCCGTTGACCGCCTTGAGGGCCTCGGCGATCGAGCCAAGGATGTTCTGCAGCTCCTGCGACTGCTCCTGGAGCATGCGAATGTCGGCCATCATCTGCCGCGTTTCCTTGTCGGCGGCCGACAGCGGTGATTGCGCCAGAATCGCGAGGAACGCCGTCGCGAGCGCCAATGCGGGCATGTGGTGCTTCATGATGATCACTTCGCGGTGATGACGAAATGCGCGCGGCGGTTCTTCGCGAACGCGCTCTCGTCGTGACCCGGGTCGAACGGGAATTCCTTGCCGTAGCTGACGGTCCGCAAGCGATCGGCGGAGATGCCGAGCGACACGAGATAGGTCCGCGCGGTCACGCTCCGCCTCTCGCCGAGCGAGAGATTGTACTCCGCCGTGCCCCGTTCGTCGCAGTGTCCCTCGATCGTGACCGTCCACATCGGGTTGCGTCTGAGCGTGGCCGCGTTTTGGTCGAGCGCGGCCTGGCCCACCGCTGTCAGCTCGCTGCTGTCGTAGTCGAAGAACACGGGGCTGAGCGGCGCCGAGCGATTCAGATCGTCGAGCGATGCCGAGGCGATCGAGTCTGGTCGGACCGGTTCGGGAGGGACGATCGTCGGTTCCCGCACCGGTTCAGGTGGCGCCGGCGGACGCGGCGCGGCCACGGCCGCATCTGCCGCCGGTGGGGGAGGCATGGGCCGCGCCACCGGCGGCTTGTTGCCGCCGCACGCCACGGTCAGGCCGATGGCTGCCACGGCCAGGCCCCGCACGGTGTTGGAATTCAGTCGAATCATCAAGCCCCCTAGTCCCTAGCCCCTAGTCCCTATTTCGACCAGTCCGGCTGGTAGTTGCTCCCGGCCCGGGTGATCTGCTTCAGATCCTGCCCGGTTCGGCTCATTGTGAAGATCTGCGCTTTGCCAGCGCGCGTCGATGCAAACGCCAGATGACGGCCGTTCGGCGAGAACGCCGGACTCTCGTTGGTCCCCTCGCCGAACGTCAACTGGCGCACCTGACGCGTGGCCAAGTCGAGGACCTTGATGTCCTGCCCCGGGCCCGTTCTCGCGGCGTAGGCAATCTCGTTGTACGGCGCAGGGGACCAGGTCGGACGGTCGGCATACGGCTCGTAGGTCAGCTGGCGCTGGCCAAGACCGTCGGCATCCATGATCCAGATCTGCGGCGTCGAGGTTCGGTCCGAGGCGAACGCGATCTGCGTACCGGCCGGGGACCAGGTCGGCGCGCCGTCGGCACCCGGATTGGTGGTCAGCCGGCGCACATTCGAACCGTCGGCGTTCATGACGTAGATCTCCGTATTACCCGCCTGATCGCGGTTCGACATGAACGCGATGCGCGTGCCGTCGGGCGAAAAGACCGGCAGGAAGTTATTGCCGGCGTTCTTCGTCAGCTCGTCCCGTGTGCCCTGGAAGATGTGCGACACGAAAATGTTCGGGAGGCCGCGGATGTAGGACGTGTAGGCGATGGAGCGGCCATCGGGAGACCACGTCGAGGTGATGTTCAGCGAGAACCCCGTCGTCACACGCCGCTGGTGGTCGCCGTCGTAGTCGGCGATGTAGATCTCTTTGGCGCTCCGGTTCTCGATCGTGCCGGCCACGCGCTCGCCGTCACGATCGGAATTGAACGTGAGCTTGGTCTGCGCCACGCCGCGCAGGGCGCGCTGCTGCTGGTGGATTTCGTCGGCAATCTTGTGTGCGTACGCGCGCGGGTTGGCGATCGACCCGCTGTACTCGCGCGCGAACGGTGAGGTCCGCCCGCGCACGTTGAAGAGCCGGACCTCGACCTGCACGCCGATGTCGGTCTTGCGCACGGTGCCGATCACGACGCCGTCGGCGTTCACCTCGCGCCAGCGGTCGAGCGGCACGTCGTACATCGACGTCGCGGCGCGAATCGTCTGGTAGACGTCGCGCGGGATCAGCGCGAACTCGTGCTCGAAGTTCAGGTCGTCCCAGAGCACGCGGGCGATGGTCTCGGCCGCGCTGGCGGTTTCTGCGTCCTTCGACAAGGCGATGAAATCGGGTACGGCGAAGCGGGGCGGCATGCCAACGTCGCCGCTGCTGATGGTCGCGGTGACGTCGGCCGGCTGCTGCGAGACGGCCGGTGGTTGCGGCGCCTGCGCGCCGAGCGCGGCGATCACGACGGCCGTCGCCGGAACGGTGAGGAGCATCCGCTTCATCGTGTGTACTCGAAATTGAGGTGAACGGTCAGCGAGGGATTTGGATACGCCTCGGGAAGCGCTGGCAGCTGTCTCGTGTACACGAGCGCCCGCACGGCGCTCAAATCGAGCGCCGAATACCCGCTCGACCGCTCGGTTCTCGGCTCGACGAGCCGGCCGTCCCGGAGAATGGTGAACATCACCATCGTCTCGCCAACGGCATCCACTTTCGAGTTCCAGTTGCTTCGGATTTTTTCCACCATGAGCAGAATGTAGTCGGGGCAACAGAAGTCGCCCGTGATGTCCAGGCGCGATCCGGTGCCCGTGCCGCCGCCCGTGGAGAGGCCGAATCCCTGCCCGCGCACGCCCGTTTCGGCCACCGACGTGCCCGGCGTGATGTCGGCGCCCTTCGACGGCGTGCGCCCGCGCGCCTCGTCGGGTCCTTCCTCGACCGGTGTCGCGCTTACCCGACTCGGTTTGGCCCCGCGGACCGGCACCGTCATCGCGGGAGTTTTCGCCGCCGGCGGCCGGACCGCTTCGCGTGGCGCGTCGGGCGGTTTCTCGGCCTGCACCGCGCGGCCGCCGATCGAGGTCATCCCGCCGTTGTCCGGCCCGGGCGTCCCGCCGCCCAGGGAAATAGTCATCACCGTGCGAGGCTCCGCCTGTCGCCGGCCGAACCAGCCGCCGGGCGACAGCACCAGAGCCGCAAGGAGCGCGCCATGCACGAGGACCGAGACGACGGCCATCTGCTGCAGCCCGGCGGGGGCCTCCATGCGGTCGCGAAGGATACCTGTGACATCCATTGATACGCGTGCCGTTACCGTGACACGGGTGCCTGCGTTTGCAGCCCAATTGTTTCGACGCCGGCACCCTTGAGCCGGTCGAAGACGTCGATGACATCGCCGAGCAGGAGTCCCCGATCGCCCTGCAGGTACACCCACTTCTGCGGCAAGGTCTGCAGCCGCTGCCGGACCCTCTCGATGAGGACGTCGGACCTGACGGGATCCTCGTTGAGATAGACGATGCCGTTGTCCTTGTAGCCGAGCGGCACCGTAATCGTGATGCGCTCGCCCTCGATGGGGTTCGCGCGACGCGCGACCGGCAGGTTGACGTCGATCCCGCGTTGAATCATCGGCGCCGTCACCATGAAGATGATGAGGAGCACGAGCATCACGTCCACGAGCGGGACCACATTGATGTCCGACAGCGTGCTCGTGACCCGCCGTCCGCGCCCGAACCGTCCGGGCGACGAATCCGCCGCTGTTTGAATCTTGGCCATCGTAGTCGATAGTCGATAGTCGTTAGTCGTTAGTCGAGCCGTGGTGAGTCCACGATCATCGACTATCGACCACCGATTGACGACTATGTAAAGTTTCTCTCAGAGATGTTCAAGAACTCCATGGCGAAATCGTCCATCTCCGACGCGAACAGCTTCACACGGTGCGAGAGCTGGTTGTAGGCGATGACCGCCGGGATGGCGGCCGCCAGCCCGGCCGCCGTCGCGATGAGCGCCGTCGCGATGCCGGGCGCCACGACGCCGAGGCTCGTCGATCCCTGCTCGCTGATATTCAGGAACGCCTCCATGATCCCCCACACCGTGCCGAACAAGCCGATAAAGGGTGCGATGCTCGCGGTCGTCGCCAAAAAAGAGATCCACAGCTCGAGCTTGTTCGTCTCGACCACCGATGCCCGCAGGAGCGCGCGGTCGACCGCCGTGAGGCTCTTCAGCATTGGACGCCCGGCGGCGGCGCGCGGATTGACCGCGCCGGCCGGTGCGGCCTCCTCAGTGGACGTCGCCTGGCGGAGCTGCGCGGTCAGCTCGGCGTAGCCAGCCTGGAACAAGCCGACGAGCGGGCTGTCCTCGAGCGATCGGCATACCGCCTGCACCTCGGAAAACTTGTTGCTGCGCCGGAACACCTCGAGAAAACTTCCCGACTGACGATTGGCACGCCGAAAGGTCCAGACCTTGTAGAAGATGATTGCCCAGCAGACGATCGACATCATCCCCAGCATGAACAGAACGACCTTCGCGACGTAACCAGAATTGGCGAGCAACTCGAGCGGACTCGTGCCCGAGCTGTCAGACATGCCTGACAGGGCGCCGCCCTGCGCCTGCGCAAGCAAGGCGAGGTACGGGCTTCCGAGCGTGCGCAATGGCCCTCCGGGACGACAGGTGTGCGCCGCTGGGACAGCGCGATGTGCCAAACTGTATCACTTTGGGAAAATGCTGTCAAACCTATGTTACGATTGGAGTTCCGCCCAAACCTATGCTGCGCTTTCTTCGCGTCCGGCGACTCGCCGTCATCGATTCGGTCGAGGTCGAATTCGACCCGGGCCTGAACGTCCTGACCGGGGAAACAGGCGCGGGAAAGTCGATCCTGGTCGAAGCCGTGGGCCTGCTGCTCGGCGGACGCGCGTCGGGCGACTTGGTCCGCACCGGCGAAGACACGGCCACGATCGAGGCCATCTTCGACAGCGGCGGCGAAGAGCTGCTCATTCGCCGCGAGATCAGCGCGCAGGGCCGGAGCCGCGCGTTCATCAACGGAGAGTTGACCACCTCGAGCGCGCTCAAGAACCTGTCGGCCCGCGTGATCGAGCTTCACGGACAGCGCGAGCATCAGACGCTGCTCGATGCTGCCACGCACCTCGCAGTCGTCGACCAGGCGGGCTCGCTCGACGCGCTCGTCGGCACGGTGGCCGCATCGTTCGAGAGGATGCGGGCTGTCGCGGACGAGCTGGCCCGCGTGCGCCAGGCAGTCGCCGAGCGCGGGGTGCGGCAGGATCTGGCCGCGTTCCAGCTCGCCGAGATCGAGAGGGCGAACGTGAAGAGCGGCGAGGACGCCGATCTCGCGGCCACGCGCCACGTCCTGGCCAGCGCCGAACGCGTCGAGCGTCTGTGCCGGGACAGCTACGCGGCGCTCCACGAGCGCGATGATTCGATCCTGGCGGGGCTGGGTGGCGTGTGGCGGCGCGTGGCCGACCTGGCCGCGATCGATCCGAGATTTCTGCGGTATCTGGACGGGAAAGACGCCATCAAGTGCGAGCTCGAGGATCTGGCGGCGTTTCTGAGGCGTTACGTCGACACGATTGACGCAAGGCCGGCCCGGCTCCAAGAGGTGGAGGAACGACTCGCGCTCCTCGAGCGCCTGAAGCGGAAGTACGGCCCCGCGCTCGGCGATGTGATCGCGCGGCGCGACACCCTTCGGCAGGAACTGGCCGACCTCGAAAGGGGAGGTGAGCGGCTGGTCGAGATCGAGCGCGACGCCCGCGCGACCCGCGAACGCTTCCTCGACGACGCCCGCGTGTTGTCCGACGCGCGCCGCCGCGCGGCCACCGAGCTGGTCCGTGCGCTCGAGAAGGCGCTCGAAGAGCTGGCCATGGATCGCACTCGCTTCGAGCCGCGATTTTCCGCGCTCGACGAGCGCGCGTGGTCCGCGCAGGGCATCGACGGCGTGGAGTTGTACGTCTCGCCCAACCCTGGAGAGGATCTTCGGCCCCTGGCTCGCATCGTGTCGGGCGGAGAGCTGTCGCGGATCATGCTCGCCCTCAAGACGATCATGGCGGCGTCACGCCACGGTTGGAGCGACGCCGGCACGCGCCCGCCGAGCGCGGCGGCCCCCGGCCTCATCTTCGACGAGGTCGACGCCGGCATCGGGGGACGAGTGGCCGACGTCGTGGGGAGCAGGCTGCGGGCGCTGGCCTCCGCGTTCCAAGTGCTGTGCATCACGCACCTCCCGCAGATTGCCGCCTACGCCGACACACACTTCCAGATCGACAAGCGGGTCGAGGCAGGCCGCACGCACACGACCGTCAAGCGGTTGGAGGGCGCCGAGCGGGTCGAGGAGATTTCACGTATGCTGGGCGGCGCCGGCGTCACAGATGGAATTCGGGCGTCTGCCCGTGAGATGCTGACACATCGGAGGCCCTAGACATCTTCTAAAGCCAATGTCCATTCGAATGACACAAATTTCCGCGCGCGCCCGTTACTCGGCGGTTCGAGGCGAAGCTTCGCTGCCGACCCAGGCGAAAGGCGAAAGCGAAAGGGCGAAGGGTTCGCGTGGGGCCAGACCCCCACGCCGGTCCTGACCAATGGCGCGCAAGTATCTCATCGAGACCTTCGGCTGCCAGATGAACGTGCACGATTCGGAGCGGATGGCTGGCCTGCTCGAGCAGGCCGGCTACGAAGCGACCGACGAGGCGGCTGATGCCGACGTCCTGGTGATCAACACCTGCAGTGTGCGGGAGCGCGCCGAGGAAAAGCTGTACACCCGCCTGGGCGAGCTGCGCCAGATGGCGGCCGACACCGGACGCGACCCGGTCGTGGCGGTGGCCGGATGCGTGGCCCAACAGGAGGGCGGCTCGCTGCTCGCACGGTCTCCCGGCGTCGCCGACGTCATCGTCGGCACGCAAGCGATGCGGCGCCTGCCGATGCTGGTCGAGCGGGCGGCCGGCGAGCGGCGGCCCCTGATCGATCTCGATCCGTACGAGGACGTGACCTGGCCGCTCGGCGTCACGCGGCGGAGCGATCCGGTCAAGGCGTACGTGACCATCATCGAGGGGTGCAATGAGTTTTGCAGCTTCTGCGTCGTGCCCTACACGCGCGGCCACGAGCGCATGCGACCCAAGGCCGACATCCTCGCCGAGGCGCGGGAGGCCGCCGAGAGCGGCCGGGTTGAAGTGCAGCTCCTTGGTCAGATTGTGAACCACTACGAGGCGCCCGACGATCCGTCGTGCGACTTCACGGGTCTGCTCGAGGCGGTTCACGAGATTCCGGGCATCGAGCGCATCCGCTTCGCCAGCCCCCATCCGCGGCATTTTTCCTCGGGCTTCCTCGCCGCCATGCAGCGCCTGCCGAAGGTCTGCCGGCACCTCCACCTCCCGGTGCAGTCGGGCTCGACCCGGGTCCTCGGCGGCATGCGCCGCCGGTACACGCGCGAGAGCTACCTGGAGCTGGTCGGGCGGATCAGGGCCTCATTGCCGGATGTGGCGCTTTCAACCGATATGATCGTCGGGTTCCCTGGAGAGACCGACCGCGATTTCGAGGAGACGCTGTCGCTGGCCGAGGCCGTGCGGTTCCACAGCATGTTCTCGTTCAAGTACTCGCCGCGGCCCAACACGCTGGCGGACAAGCGGCTGGCCGACGATGTGGATGAGGCGGAGAAGACGAGGCGGATTGTCGCCCTGCAAGCGGCGCAGCGGGGGATTCAGAGCGAGCTGAACGAGGGGCTGATCGGCCGGGAGGTCGAGGTGCTGGTCGATGCCGCGAGCCGGCGGCGCGACACCGAGGTGTCGGGCCGGACGGGCCAGAACGTCGTGGTGAACCTGCCGGGCCCGGCCGACTGGATGGGGCGGATGGTCCGCGTGCGGATCCAGCGGGCCGGCCCCCATAGCGTGTGGGGCACGGTTCCCCTTGACAAGGCCTCTGTTGGTGCCTAGGTTGCCGGGTGAGCGCGAAGCAAGGCGCGCCGAAGCTATGCAAATCGAGATGACGATCAAGGGGTTGATGGTCGACCCCATTACCAACAGCCCGATCGTGATCCTGCGCGACAAGGACGGGCAGAAAGTCCTGCCGATCTGGGTGGGGATCTTCGAAGCCAATGCCATCGCGCTGCAGATCGAGAACGTCTCGACCCCGCGGCCGATGACGCACGATCTGCTCCGCAACATCATCGAGGACCTGAAGGCGTCGGTCGAGAAAGTGGTGGTGTGCGACCTCCAGGAGAACACGTTCTATGCGCTCATCTACCTGACGTGGAATGGCGCGACGGTCGCCATCGACGCCCGGCCGAGCGACGCGATCGCGCTGGCGCTGCGCACGCGGGCGCCGATTTTCGTCGAGGAGGCGATTCTCGACAACGCCAAGACGCTCGACTCGGTGCCCGAGAAGGCCGACACCGACCGGCTGCACAAGTGGCTCGAGAGCCTCGACCCGGACGATTTCGAGTACAAGATGTGAAACGGAGGGCGCGGAGCCGGCAAGGGCTCGTGGGCGCGCCGTAATACCCGGCTGCGCGCCGCGGATTCTGCGCTAGAATCGTTAGCGAAGCGTCGCCTCAAAGCGCCCGCATGATTGTCGCCATCGCCAACCAAAAAGGGGGCGTGGGCAAGACGACGACGGCCATCAACCTGGCTGCGGCGCTCGCCCTCAGGGGAAAGCGCACCCTCCTCATCGACCTCGATCCGCAGGCCAACAGCACGATGTCGTTTCTCGACATGCCGCAGGTGACGCGGAGCGTGTACGACGCGATCGCCGATCCGGCGGTGCGACTCGAGGACGTGGTCCTGCCGACGCCGGTCGAGAAGTTGTTCGTGGCGCCGTCGCGGATCGCGCTGGCCAAGCTCGAGGCGAAGCTGGTGGGCGAGCTGGACGCCCATTTCCGCCTCAAGGACAAGATCGAGCCCCTCCGCAAGGAGTACCCCAACATCGTCATCGACTGCCCGCCGACACTGGGGCTGCTGACGGTGAACGCGCTCGTGGCGTCGACGCACCTGCTCATCCCGATTCAGTCGTCATACTTCGCGCTCGAGGGCACCGACGACCTGCTCGAGACCATCGAGAAGGTGCGGGCGCGGCCGAACCCGGCGCTGCGGATTCTCGGGGTGGTCATCACGATGCACGACAAGCGGACGTCGCTCGCGCGCGACATCCGGTCGCAGATTCAGAAGGTGTTCGGGGGCAAGGTCTTCAAGACCGTGATCACCAAGAGCGTCCGGCTCGAGGAGAGCCCGGCCTACAAGGAGTCGATTTTCACGTTCGCGCCCGGGTCGACCGGCGCGACCGAGTATTACCGGCTCTGCGAGGAGGTCATCGATCGTGTCTAGACGGGGATTGCCGCAGTCGATCTCGATGCGCCACGACTCGCATTACGTGGAGCAGCTCGCCGCGTCGGCCGGGACGCCGGTCGGGCGCGTGGTGCCGATCGATCTCATCGATCCGAACCCGAACCAGCCGCGACAGGTGATGGGCGATCTCTCGGAGCTCGTCGCGTCGATCGGCGAGCAGGGCGTCATCGAGCCGCTCATCGTGCGGCAGCGGGGCGATCGCTTCCAGATCATCGCCGGTGAGCGGCGCTACCAGGCGTCGGTCCGCGCCGGGCTGGAGGAGCTGCCGGTCATCGTCCGCGAGGTGAGCGATGCCGAAGTCATCGAGCTGGCGCTCATCGAGAACCTGCAACGCAAGGACCTGACGCCGTTCGAGGAAGCCGAGGCGCTCGACGGGCTGGCCGAGCGCTGCGGCTACACGCACGAGGAGCTGGCGAGACGGCTGGGGAAGTCGCGCACGTCGATTACCGAGTCCCTGGCGCTCGCGGGCATGCCCGACGCCGTACGGGATCTCTGTCGGCTGGCCGACATTTCCTCCAAGTCGTTGCTCCTACAGATAGTTCGGCAGGAGACGCCCGAGAAAATGACGGCCCTCGTCGAGAAGATCACCAGCCAGGGCGGCGCAACGCGCCAGCAGGTGCGCGAGGCGACCCTGAAGCCCAAGGCCGGGCGCCCGAAGCATTTCGTGTTCGCCTTCCGCCCACCCTCCAAGCAGTTCAACCTGAAATTGAGCTTCGCCAAGTCGCGCGTGAGCCGCGACGAGCTCATCGACGCGCTCGAGGCGATTCTGCGCGACCTGCGGAAGAAGTAGGCAGCCGATCAGAGCGCCGGCCGCAGTCTGGGATGCGTAACGCCGCGGTCGGTTGCCGGTCCAGGCTTCCTCCTCGGCCTCTCGCGCAGGGCGGTCGGAATATCAGCGACCACCGAACGCCTTTCCCGGCGCCGCCGCCTGATGGCGACCAGTAGGTTAACATAACATACATTATCAGACTCATTAGAGAACTTCAGAGTTTAGACCTCAGAATTCAGCGTTCGGGAGTCCCGCGGAATGAACTCTGAACTCTACCAATCTGAACGCTGAACTATTTACGCGCTCCACTGACGGGCCTCAAAGGCCGGATCGGGAACATCCGCTTCGATCGGCCGATTCGGGGGGTGGCGCTCCAGCTCGGTGCCGTGCGCGTCATGCACGGCCACAAACAGCGACACCGCCGACACGGGCCCAAGGGCGCTGACCGGAATCGCCAGCTCCAGAATCGAGCCGGCGGCATGCGCAGGCACGCCACTGGTGCGATTCTGTCCATCCGTCTGGCGGATCGAGAACCGCACGCCCGCCGGCTTCAGGAAGATCAGCGAGACCTCGTGGCCCAGCGCCAGGAGCTCCCGCATCGGTCGCTCGCCGTCCAGCCGGAGGTAGAGCCGCTCGCGGTCGAACCCGAACTGGATGCTGGTCAGGTGGGGCGCCCGCCGGTCGGTCTGATGCATCGCGCCCGGCGTGTCGCGCACGTCGAACCGGCCGGCGCCCAACCACTCGAAGTAGCTCGTTTCTTCGCCGTCGAGCGCTGGGTGGACGAGCCCGGTCGGTGCCGTCGCCGCAGGCGGAGGCGCCGCCGCTGAGATGTTGGTCGTGAAGAGCTCGTCGGGCACTGGTTTCTGCAGCAACCGATACACGTTGCGCAAATGACGCCGGAACAGGTCGTCGAACTCCGCGTCGTGGTCCGACGAGTGGTCGTCGCCGTACCACCAGAACCAATCGCTGCCTTCGGCGATGAGCACCTCCTCACGGGCCCGCTCGAGGGCGGACGGGTCTGCGTGCCCGGGTGCGGTCAGCGCGTCGCGCGCCTCGGCCAGCTGGCTCCAAGCCCGGCGGTCATCGTGGTGGCCGATCCAGATGTAGAAGTTGGCGTCGATCCAGGATCCGGGGAAGATCCCGGCAAGCTCGGCCTGCGCCCCCCGGCAGGCCTCCCCCATCGTCACCGTGCGAAGCTCCGCGTGGTTCGAAAGGCGTTGGTAGAGCGCACGGAGAAACGGCCGGCCGCCGCCTTCGTAATGCTCCCACGCGTTCTCGCCGTCGAGGACGATGGAGATGAGCGGCTCTCCCCTGCCGCCCCGCGCCGCGTAGCGCCGGCCCCCCTCGACCAGTCTGCCCACGAAATCCTCGGCGGCGCGATCGGAGTGCCATCCGGCATAGGTGAAGCCAATCAAGTCCGAGAGGGCGTGGTCGCGGAACACGCAGGCGACGCGGCCGCCCGCAGCCGACACCACGTAGGGCTGATACAGCCGTTCGGGCTGATCGAGGTGGCCCTGGCCATCGCGCGTGAACACCATCCCGGCCGTCCGGGCCAGAACCAACTCGTCGGTGGCCATCCACTCGAAACCCGCCTCGGCCACCAGGGGGACCATGGCGTTCGACACCGACCCCTCGGAGGGCCACAGCCCGACCGGCCGTCGTCCGAAGAGCCGCTCGTGCAGTGCCGACGCGCGGGTCAGTTGCTCCCGGGCATCCTCGGGATGGACGAAGCGGTGCCGCGGCATCGGCGACTCGGGGTGGGTCCGCTTGTACACGTCGGAGTCGCAGACGAGCGGCAGGATCGGGTGATAGAAGGGCGATGTCGCGATTTCGATTTGTCCCCGTGCGGCGGCCGCCCGATACGCCGGCAGAACGGCGTTCAGCAGTTCCAGCTCGATCGTGCGCAAGAGCTGCTTGTCCGCCTCGCTGAAGCCCCGCCCCTTCCCCACCAGCGCTCTGACGCGGGTGTCGCGGTCCTGGTAGAAGGGGTCCAGCCACGCCAGCTTATGCCACACCTGCAGGTCGCGCAGGTCGTCGGTGCTGAAGCGCCGTGCGGCGGCACGGGCCTCGCTTGGCGTCGACGCGGAGCCGCGCTCGGCGAGCAGCTCCGCATAGCGTGGGTGGGCCTCAATCATCCGCTGCCGCTGCGCGTGGAAAAAGTGCTGGATGATGAAGAAGGTCTCGTCCGGGCTGAGGTCGGCCGCGGGCTTGAGGCTCAGGTCGAGCGCGCGATCGCGCGCCCGATTGGCGGCAAACGCCTCGAGCTGCACGAGCAGCGACGGCACGAGGTTGAACGTCAGCCGGATCGACGGAAACTCGTCGACGAGCGCCACCATCCCGTAGTAGTCCTTGAGGGCGTGCAGGCGGACCCAGGGCAGGATGTGCTCGCCGGTGACCAGGTCCTCGTAATAGGGCTGGTGCATGTGCCAGAGGAACGCCACGCGCGTCACAAGTGTTAGTCTAGTCGACAGTCCACAGTTGACAGTTCTGCAACTGTGGACTGTGAACTGTCGACTGTTAACTGCCGTTCAATGTTCACGATCCTCGACCGCTACCTCGTACGAGAGATCGTCGCGCCCATGCTGCTGGCGCTGGTGGTGTTCACCTTCGTCCTCGAAATCCCGCCGATCCTCCAACAGGCCGAATCGCTCATCTCGAGAGGCGTCGCGTGGTCGGTCGTGCTGCAGGTGCTGCTGACGCTGCTGCCCCAGGCGCTCAGCCTCACCATTCCGATTGCGGTCCTGCTCGGCATCTTGATGGGCTTTGGACGTCTGTCCGCCGACCGCGAGTTCGTGGCGATGCAGGCGTGCGGCGTCAGCCTCCTGCGTGTGGCGCGTCCCGTCATCCTCGTGGCACTCGCGGGGACGGCCGCGACCGCCTACGAAGTGATCGTGGCGCTTCCCGACGCCAACCAGACGTTTCGAGAGATTACGCTCGGTCTTCTCAAGGAGCAGGTCGAAACGAAGATCAAGCCGCGGGTGTTCTTCCAGGAGTTGCCCGACCACGTCATCTACGTGCAGGACGTCTCGGCCGAGGGCGGCTGGCGGCACATGTTCGTGGCCGACACGACCCGGCCCGATTACACGACGGTGTACTTCGCCCAAGAGGGTCGCGTGCTGGTTGACCGCGAGAAACAGCTGGTCCACCTGCAGCTGGTCGACGGCACGAGCCACACGACGATCGGGAGCAGGCCCGATTTCTACGACGGTGGTGGGTTCGAGCGAATGACGATCGTGCTCAATCCCAAGTCGCTCTTCCCCGAGTCGCCGAGCCGCGGCGCGCCCGAGATGACGTTTGCCGAGCTGGACGCGCGCATTGCCGAGGCGGCCGCCACGGGCGAGCCGGCGATCCCCGAACGCTTCATGCGATCGTACAAAATCGCCCTCCCACTCACCTGCCCGATCCTCGCGCTGATCGGCCTGGCGCTCGGGGCGACGAACCGGAAAGACGGCAAGTTTGCCAGCTTCGTCGTGGGGCTCGGCGTCATTGTCGTCTACTACATCCTGATCTACGGGACTCGATCGTTTGCGATGGGAGGCCGCCTCAATCCCGCGGTTGCGCCGTGGGTGCCGCACCTGGTCATGGCGGCTGCCGCGGCCGCGATGGTGACCTGGCGCGCGCGCCGGGCGGACCAGCCGATCAGGGTCAGCCTTCCCGCGTTCTGGCGCCGGGCGCCCGTCTCGGGCGGCTCCTCGGTAGCGTCCACCCCCCCTCGCGTCGTGGTGGTGGTGCGGCTGCCGCACCTGAATCTGCCGGCGCCGCGCCTTCTCGACACCTACCTCGGTCGCGAGTACCTGCGGGTATTCCTGCTGGGCGTCCTGGGGCTGATGGTGATTTTCTACATCTCGACGTTCATCGACCTCGTGGACAAGCTGTTTCGCGGGGACACGACGACGACGATGCTGCTGCGGTTCTTCTACTTTCAGACCCCGCTCTTCATGTACTACGTCATCCCCATGGCCGTGCTGGTGGCGTCTCTCGTCACCTTCGGCGTGCTTGCCAAGAACAACGAGCTCATGGTGATGCGAGCCTGCGGGATCAGCTTGTATCGGACGGCCGCGCCGCTCGTGGTCTTCGGGCTGGCGGCCAGCGCACTGTTGTACGGCCTGCAGGAGCGGGTGCTCGCGCCGGCGAGGCGCGAAGCCGATCGGCTCGAGCGCGTCATTCGGAAGTGGCCGGCGCTCTCCTCGCCACTCGATCGCCGATGGGCGGTCGGCGCCGACGGCAGCATGTACCACTACGACTTCTTCGACTCGAGCGGGAACCGCTTCTCGCGCCTACACGTGTACCGGCTCGATCCGCGGTCGTGGACGCTTCGCGGGATGACCTTCTCGCGCGACGCGGCGCCCTTTCGAGCGCTCGACCCAGCAGACGGCGGACTGATTCGCTGGACGGGCCGACAGGGCTGGGAGCGCTCGTTCGGAGGCGCGGCGCGCGCCCGCGATCACACGGCCGTGCAGTACACGGCGTTTGCCGAGAAGGAGTTCTGGCTCGAACCGCCGACGTACTTCAGGAGCGAGATTCCAGACGCCGACATGATGACCTACGGCCAGCTCCGGGACTTCATCGGGCGCCTCCAGGGAAGCGGCTCCGACGCCGCGCGGTATGTCGTGGCCCTGCAGCGGAAGGTCGCCTTCCCGCTGACGACAATCATCCTGACGCTGTTGGCGGTGCCCTTTGCCGCAACGACCGGCCGGCGAGGCGCGTTGTACGGCATCGGCGCCGCGCTCGCCATCGCCATCACGTACCGGATTGCGGAGAGTGTGTTCGGCGCGTTTGGGGCAGGCGGCCTGCTGCCGCCCGTGCTAGCGGCCTGGGCGCCGAATCTGCTGTTCGGTGCCGCGGCGGGCTACATGATATTGACGGTACGAACCTAATCCAGGAAATTAGGAATTGGGAATTAAGAAGTAAGAATTCGTCGGCAAGGGCGACGCATTCTGAACGAGCCACGCATTCTTAATTCTCAATTCTTAATTCCTAATTTCCGTCACAGCCCGGCGGCTGTCTTCAACGCCGCCGCCTTGTCGGTCCTCTCCCACGTGAACTCGGGTTCGCTGCGGCCGAAGTGGCCGAACGCGGCGGTCTTCTTGTAGATCGGCCGGCGCAGGTTGAGATCATCGATGATGCCGCGCGGTGTGAGGCTGAAATGCGCGCGGACGATCTCGGTGATGCGTTCTGCCGGAATGCGCCCAGTGCCTTCCGTGTGCACCATCACCGACACGGGATCGGCGACGCCGATGGCGTACGCGAGCTGCACGAGCGCGCGGTCGGCGATGCCGGCGGCCACGACGTTCTTGGCGATGTACCGCGCCATGTAGCACGCGGAGCGGTCGACTTTCGTGGGGTCCTTGCCCGAGAACGCGCCGCCGCCGTGCGGCGCGGCGCCGCCGTAGGTATCGACGATGATCTTCCGGCCCGTCACGCCGGCGTCGCCGTGCGGCCCGCCCACGACGAAGCGTCCCGTCGGGTTCACGTAGATCTTGGTCTGCGCGTCCATCATGTTCGCGGGAATCACACGATTGATGATCGTCGATGCGATGTCGGCCTTCATCTGCTCGTTGCTGACCTCCGGGCTGTGCTGGCTCGAGACCACGACGGCGTCGACGCGGACCGGTCTCGCGCCGTCGTATTCGACCGTCACCTGCGACTTGCCGTCGGGCCGGAGGTAGGGGAGCACGCCGTCGCGCCGCGCGCACGACAGGCCCTTGGTCAGCTTGTGGGCCAGCATGATGGGCAGCGGCATCAGCTCGTCGGTCTCGGTGCAGGCGAAGCCGAACATGAGGCCCTGGTCGCCGGCGCCGCCCGTGTCCACGCCCATGGCGATGTCTGGCGACTGGCTGTGAATGGCGGAGATGACCGCGCACGTTTCGGCGTCGAATCCGTACTTGCCTCGTGTGTACCCGACGTCGGCGATGGTCTGGCGCACGACTTGCTGATAGTCGATGATCGCGCGCGTCGTGATCTCGCCGGCGATGAAGGCGATGCCGGTCGTGACGAGCGTCTCGCACGCGACGCGGCTCTGCGGGTCCTGCGCGAGGAGGGCGTCGAGAATGGAGTCGGAAATCTGATCGGCGATCTTGTCGGGGTGACCCTCGGTGACTGACTCCGAGGTGAACAGGTGCCGTCCGTTACGGCTCATAGGCCGAGTGCTCCTTAAACCGCTAAGCTTAACAGAATCACGGCCGCGGGTGAAAGCGGTCGTAGACCGCTCGGAGCCGCGCTTCGAGCACGTGGGTGTAGATCTGCGTAGTCGAGAGGTCGGCGTGCCCGAGCATCAGCTGAATCGCGCGCAGGTCGGCGCCGCGCTCGAGCAAGTGCGTGGCAAAGGAGTGCCGGAGCACGTGCGGGCTGAGCGAAGCGGGCAGACCGGCGCGGCGACCGTGCGCCTTGAGGATCTTCCAGAGGCCGACGCGGCTGAGCGGACCGCCCCGCGCGTTGACGAACAGACGCGGCGTCGAACGGCTCCCACGGCCCTTTGCGAGCGCCGGCCGCCCGTCGCGCTGGTAGCGCCGCACCCAGGCGGTTGCCTCGGCGCCGATCGGCACGAGCCGCTCCTTGCTGCCCTTGCCGACGCAGGTCAGGTACTCCGCCTCGAGGTGGAGATCGGCCGCGCGAATGGCGACGAGCTCGGACACGCGCAGGCCGGTGGCGTAGAGCACTTCGATCATCGCGCGATCCCTCAGGCCGATCGGCGTGGACACATCGGGCGACGCGACGAGCGTGTCGACCTGCTCGATCGAGAGACACGTCGGCAGCGCGGGCCAGGCCCGCGGCGCGCGCAGGTCGTCGGCCGGGCTGTGTGCGACGTGTCCCTCCACGACGAGGAAGCGGTAGAAGCCTCGAAGCGCGGCCACGCTCCGCGCCACCGATCGCGGCGAGAGGCCCTGTGCCATCTGCTGCCGCACGAACGCCTCGAGCGCGTGCCGGTCCAACGCGCCGACGCGTGCCTTGCGGCCGGCGGCGAACCTCGCCAACGCCCGCAGATCCCGCGCGTAGCTCTCGAGCGTGTGCGCGGCGAGCCGGCGCTCGACGCACAGGTGGTCGAGGTAGGAGGTAATCACCTGGTCGATAGTCGTTAGTCGTTGGTCGTTAGTCAAGTTGGTCGTTAGTCAAGAGGTCGCCAGTCGTCGATGTCGTGCGTCGTTCGACTATCGACTAGCGACTATCGACTAACGACTATGCTAGTATTCGCAACTCCCGCAGCATGGCCGTCCAATCCAAGTGGCAGTCGCTCCCAACCGAAGCCATCAATCCTTCGACGCTGGCCATCGACAAGCTTTCCCCCGCCGACATCGTCGAAGGAATGCTCAACGAAGACCGCAAGATGCTGGCGGCGGTCCACCGCGAAAAGGATCGCATTGCGGTTGGCATCGAGATCGTCACGCACGCGCTTCGCAAGGGCGGCCGCGTGGTGTTTGTCGGGGCGGGCACGAGCGGACGACTCGGCGTGGTCGAATCGGCCGAGATGCCGCCCACCTTCGGCACGAAGCCCGATCTCGTGCTGGCCGTGATGGCCGGCGGCCAGGACGCCGTGATGCGCGCGAAGGAGGGCGTCGAGGACCACTACGAGGAGGGCGCCCGATCGATCAACCGATTGCGCGCGACGAAGGATGACGTCGTCATCGGCGTGTCGGCGAGCGGCATGACGCCTTTCGTGCGGGGCGCGCTGACGCGGGCCCGCCGCGCGGGATCCAAGATCATCTTCGTCACCTGCGACCCGCGCACCGAGCTGCAGACGTTCGTCGACCTGACGATCGCGCCGGCCGTGGGCCCCGAGGTGATTGCGGGATCCACCCGTCTCAAGGCCGGAACCGCCACCAAACTCGTGCTGAACATGCTCACAACCGGGGCGATGGTCCGCATCGGCAAGACCTACGGCAACCTGATGGTCGATGTACAGGCGGGATCCGAGAAGCTGCGCGACCGGGCGCGCCGCATCATCACCATCGTGACGGGCCTCGAGTACGACGCGGCCGACGAGCTGCTGCACCGCGCGAAAGGGGACGTCAAAGCGGCGATCGTCATGCAGAAAACCGGCCTGACCTATGCCAAGGCGATGGTCCGGCTCAGGAAGGCGCACGACGTCGTCCGCGATGCGATTGGCGAAGACGCGGAGGCGAGGCTCAAGCAGTTACTGGAGATCGAGTAGCCGGCAGGACACCTCTCACGGCCGCGCCTAAGGCAGCTTCTAAGGCTCACCGGCAGAAGACTTGCCTCATTTGGCACGATCATGGCCTTAGAAGATGTCTAAGTGATGAACGATCGCGCCGGCATCGATGCAGCGCGCGCGGTTCTCGCGCACGCGATCGACGAGCGTGTCGTGCCAGCCGTTGTCGCCGAGGTTGGCGACGAGGGCGGTGTGCTGTGGCGCGAGGCCCTCGGCTCGCTCTCCTTCGACGAAGGCGCGGGTCCCGCAACCGACGACGCCGTGTTCGATCTCGCCTCTCTGACCAAACCGCTCGCAACCACCAGCGTGATTCTTGCGCTCAGCGATCGTTCGGCGCTCGACCTGCGCGAGCCGGTCGCCACGTTTTTCGAGGAATGGCGCGGAGCGGACCGCGAGGCCGCCACCGTCCAGGACCTGCTGGAACACGGGTCGGGCCTGCCCGCCCGGCTCGTGGATCCGCCGCCGCGCAGCCGGCGGGAATTCGAGCACGAGATCTGCCGGCTGGCGCTCGAGTGCCCGCCGCGTGCGCAGTCGATTTACAGCGACCTGGGGTTCATCCTGCTCGGGTTCATCGCGGCCGATCGGGGACGCCGCCCGCTCGATGCGCAGTTTGGGGCGATCCTTCCCGACCTGGGAGACCAGATCTTGGGATTCGACGTTCGGCGCATCCCGCGCGATCGAATCGCGCCGACCACACCGATGGCAGAGGACATGCGGCGCGGCCGGAGGCTCGTTGGCGAAGTGCACGACAACTACGCCGCGGCACTGGGTGGCCACGCTGGACACGCGGGACTCTTCGGCACCGCCGGAGGTGTCGGCGCGTATGCGCGGATGGTGCTTCGCGGGGCGCGCGGCGACCAATCGCTTCCGGCTCCGTTTTCGCCGACAATTCTGGGAAGCGCCATCACGAAGAGCTCCGTGCCTGGCAGCTCCCGCGCGCTCGGATGGGACACGATGCTGCCCACCTCGTCGTGCGGAACCAGGATGTCGCCGGCCGCCTTTGGACACACCGGCTTCACCGGCACGTCGCTCTGGATCGACCCCGCGCGCAATCGGTATTTCGTGCTGCTCACCAATCGCGTCTGCGGCGACGGCACACTCGATCAGATCCAGAATGTCCGACGGGCGTTTCACGACGCCCTCGCGACGATCTAACGTGGGGCTCCGCCCCACACCCCGGCTCGGTCGCTTGCGGGGACCCCTCCGCCCCGCGCCGCTCCCTCGCAGGCGCGCCGTGCGCGCCTAGCTTTGCTTAGCAGCTAGTCCGTTATGCGGAACGAGGACCGCGATGGGCCGCGCTCCCTCTGTGCAAACGGGGCGGGCCGGGGTCGACTCTCCGTCGTCTTACTTGTAGCTCTCGGCCATCAGCTATCAGCTGTCAGCCCGAGGCGTTAAACCCGTTATGGTCGAAACGAGAATTTTGTACTCGTTCCGCATAACGGGCTGGCGGGGGCTAGGCGCGCACGGCGTGCCTGCGACCCTTCGACGCTGCTCAGGGTC
>Ga0209343_10003122_pt1 | contig 21005 bp, 21 predicted proteins | sample RifCSPlowO2_02_FD_184026 | JGI IMG/M metagenome (GOLD analysis project Ga0209343, IMG submission 184026) | Groundwater microbial communities from Rifle, Colorado - Rifle CSP2_plank lowO2_0.2 (SPAdes) (version 2) | ecosystem: Environmental > Aquatic > Deep subsurface > Groundwater | place... | reverse complement strand
GCCCGCCGGGGGCCGGGCCTGAGGCGGATTTTCAGTCCGCCTGTATTCGCTGTGGCCTGTGCGTGCGCGACTGTCCTTACGGCATTCTCACGCTGGCCACGCCGGAGCAGCCCGTGGCCACTGGTACGCCTTTTTTTGTGGCCCGCGCCAAGCCCTGCGAAATGTGCGAGGACATTCCCTGTGTCAAGGCCTGCCCCACCGGTGCGCTGGACCCCCAGCTGACCGACATTACCCTGGCCAAAATGGGTTTGGCGGTGCTGGTGGACCATGAGACCTGCCTGAATTTCCTGGGGATGCGCTGTGACGTGTGTTACCGGGTGTGCCCGGCCATCGACAAAGCCATCACGCTGGAGGTACAGCACAACGAGCGCACCTCCAAACACGCCATGTTCCTGCCCACGGTGCATTCGGACCCATGCACGGGCTGCGGCAAGTGCGAAGCGTCCTGCGTGCTGGAAGTGGCTGCCATCAAGGTCTACCCGGTCAAACTGGCCAAGGGCGAACTCGGCGCGCATTACCAGCTGGGCTGGGAGGAAAAGCGCAAGGCGGGCAAGTCCCTGGTGGAAGACAAAAAACTGGTGGACTTGCCAGACCGCATGCCAGACGGCCTGACATTGCCGGGCCACTCGGACCCTGGCAGCGCGCTGCCGGGTGCACTGCCCCTGGAGGCGCCGCGATGAAGCAGTTTGCCGACACCGTAGGACAGGACGCGCGGGAGGCCAAAGGCTGGTGGGGCACGCACCGCTGGCTGGTGCTGCGCCGTGTGTCGCAATGCAGCGTCCTGGCCTTGTTCATGCTGGGGCCCTGGTGGGGCTGGTGGCTGGTGAAAGGCAATCTCAGTTACAGCCTGACCTTGGGCACGCTGCCCTTGACCGACCCGCTGGTGCTGCTGCAATCCTTGCTGGCGGGCCATACGCCGCTGCGCAATGCGCTCATCGGCGCGGCTCTGGTGCTGGTGTTTTATGCGCTGGTGGGCGGCCGCGTTTTTTGCGCCTGGGTCTGCCCCATGAATGTGGTGACCGACACCGCCAGCGCCTTGCGCCGCAAACTCGGTATCCGGGGCGGAGGCGACATGCCCCGCGCCACCCGCTACTGGATGCTGGCCTTGATTTTGGTGCTGGCGGCCACCACGGGCAGCATCGTATGGGAGCTGGTCAACCCGGTGTCCATGCTGCACCGGGGCCTGATTTTTGGCATGGGTGCGGGCTGGTTGCTGATTGCGGTGATCTTTTTGTTCGACCTCTTTGTCATGAAGCGCGGCTGGTGCGGCCACCTATGCCCGGTGGGTGCCTTCTATGGAATGCTTGGCAAGTGGAGCGTGGTGCGTATTTCTGCCAGCAAGCGTGAAGCCTGCAACAACTGCCTCGATTGTTTTGCTGTGTGCCCCGAACAGCAGGTGATTCGCCTGCCGCTCAAAGGGGCTGGCAAGGGTGTTGCTCCCCTGATTGTGTCTGGCGACTGCAGCAACTGCGGCCGCTGCATTGATGTGTGCTCCAAAGACGTGTTCACCTTGGGCACCCGGTTTTCATCCCCTGTTTCAACCCTGCCCGGCACCGACCCCAAGTTGCCGATCTGATTCTTAAGACCTTTCACTTGTGGAGATCCCCTCATGAAAACGACCCTCAAACTTTCATTGGCTGCTGTTTTGTCGGTGGCGGCATGCTGGAGCACGGCCCAGCCGGTGAGCAGCATGCGCGGTAGCGAAGTGTCGGCCACGGACAATGCGCCCGCCGAACAATCCTACCTGGGCAGCAAACCGGGGGCGCAAAAAGTGATTGCGCGCACCTTCAAGGAACAGCCTCCTTTGATTCCGCACAAGGTGGATGGTTTTGATGACATCAATGCCACGGACAACGCCTGTCTGGACTGCCACATCCACGACAACTTCCGGGGGCAAAAAATACCCCGTGCGGGCAAAAGCCATTTTGTCCAAAATGCCGACCCTAAAGCTGCCCCCGAGTTGGACATGATGCGCTGGCAGTGCAACTCCTGCCATGTGCCGCAGGTCGATGCCAAACCGCTGGTGGAAAACAGCTTTAAGGGCAATCCAGGTAAGTAACAAAATCAGCCAGCGCAGGCCGCACGCGAGGCGGCTTGTGTTTGCTCACCGTGCCGATATTGATGCAGCACACCGCCTGCTCGTTGGGGTACAGACCGAACAGCGCGCGCAAATGGGGGGAGGCCATGGCCTGCCCGCTGGTCAGGCCCGCGCCAAAACCGGCGGCCTGTGCGGATAGCAGCATGTTTTGAATCGCACACCCGAGGGACACCAGACGTTCCGCATCGCTCACATCCGCCGCACTGGACTCCGGGTGTTGGGCGCCCCGTCCTGGCGCGGTGCCGGGCTGTGCGCTTTGGTCCGTCAAACGGACAATCGCCATGATCAACAGCGGCGCACGGTGCGCCTTCTCGCGCGCAGACTCCAGTTGATCTGGTGATGCCTGGGGGTCACGGTCCAGCAGCGCTTGCCCAAAAACCTCGGACAGCCGCCCCCGCTGGTCTGCAGGAACGACCACAAAGCGCCAGGGCCGCAACTGCCCGTGGTCCGGGGCCGCCGCCGCAGACTCCAGAATCTGCTGCAACTGCTGCGCAGACGGGCCAGGCTCCACCAGCCGTTTGGCGGAAACATTCTGGCGCGCATGCATCAGGGCGCTGACAGATTCCAATGTCGCTGGGCCACGGGGTGTATCCATCAGGCAATCCCTTTTCTTTGAATTCAGGTAACTATTTCATTTTCAGATCGGTCCGAGATGAGGCGCGAAGCCGCAGACAGTGCTTTAGCACGGCAAGGCGAAGCAACGACATATCGGATTGATCTGGAATTGAAATCAGGACACGCGCTCAAAAATGGCCGCAATGCCCTGGCCGCCGCCAATGCACATGGTCACCAGGGCGTAGCGCCCGCCAATGCGTTCCAGCTCGTACAGGGCCTTCACGGTGATCAGCGCCCCGGTGGCGCCAATCGGGTGGCCCAAAGAGATGCCGGAGCCATTGGGGTTGACCTTGGCGGGGTCCAGGCCCAGGTCACGTGTGACGGCGCAGGCTTGGGCGGCAAAGGCCTCGTTGGCCTCGGTCACATCCAGGTCATTCACGGTCAAGCCGGCTTTCTTCAGCGCCAACTGGGTGGCGGGCACGGGGCCGATGCCCATGTACTTGGGGTCCACACCGGCGTGGGCATAGGCCACCAGACGCGCCATGGGCTTGAGCCCGCGCGCTTGGGCCGCGCCCGCTTCCATCAGCACCACAGCAGCAGCGGCATCGTTGATGCCCGAGGCATTGCCAGCGGTAACGGTGCCGTTTTCTTTCAGGAAAGCGGGCTTGAGCTTGGCCATGTCGGCGGCCGAGCAGTTGGGGCGGAAATGCTCGTCGGTGGCATAGGCCACGTCGCCCTTTTTGCTCTTGAGCATGACGGGCATGATTTGCGACGTGAAGTAGCCCGCCTCGGTGGCGCGCTGGGCGCGGTTGTGGCTCTCCACCGCAATAGCGTCCTGCTCTTCGCGGCTGATGCCCCATTTGGCGGCGATGTTTTCAGCGGTCACGCCCATGTGGATGGTGTGGAAGGGGTCGTGCAGGGCGCCCACCACCATGTCCACCATCTTGGTGTCACCCATGCGCGCGCCCCAGCGGGCCGACAGGCTGGCGTAGGGGCCGCGGCTCATGTTTTCCGCGCCGCCGCCAATGGCGATATCGGTGTCGCCCAGCAAGATGCTTTGGCTGGCCGACACAATGGCCTGCAGGCCCGAGCCGCACAGGCGGTTGACGTTGAAGGCCGGTGTGCCCTCGGCGCAGCCGCCGTGGATGGCGGCCACGCGGGAGAGGTACATGTCCTTGGGTTCGGTGTTGACCACATGGCCAAACACCACATGACCAACGTCGGCGCCATCGACCTGTGCGCGCGCCAGGGACTCGCGCACCACCTGCGCTGCCAGTTCGGTGGGGGGGATGTCTTTCAGGCTACCACCGTAGGTACCAATGGCGGTGCGCACAGCGCTAACGACGACGACTTCACGGGACATGGGAAAACTCCTTGAGGTTGATAAATGGGGGGCGGCGCAGGGCCGACAGAGCGCTTGCCTGAGATTATGGAGCAGCTGAACGGGCGAGTTGGGCTGTGAATGGCAGCGTTTCGCGCGCAATGCTCTGCATCGGCAGGCGTATGCTGCGGGTTTTCAACTTGCAGGAGCCCGCATGATGGACTTTCGCCGTATGGCCCTGGTGGGTTTTCTGCTTTTGGCAACTGCCGCTTCAGCGAAGCTGCCGGTGCGCAATATGACGGTGGAGCTGCGCGTGGTGGCGCAAACCGAGACCGCCGACGTAGTGGTGCGCACACAGCCAGTGCAGGAGCACGACCTCGAAATACAGAAAGTTTTTGTCATGAACGGCGAACGGGCGCAGGTGAAACTGAACCGTTCCATGCCCCTGCAGTGGGTCAAAACCGCAGTTTCCCGCACTTCGTCCTCCACCACCGCAGCGGGGGATGTCTCCAGCGCGCAGGGCAAAGGGGTGGAAAACGCCATCACCTGGGTCGATGCAGGGCAGGGCCTGGCCGTGCAGGTGCGCTGGCCGGGCGGCAAACAGCCCGCTGTGGTGGAAGTGGAGGTGGATACCACGGCGGCAGAGACGCCTGCAGGCCACCCCTTGCCCAGCCAGGCGCGCAGCCGTTTTGCCACCACGGTGGCCGTGCCGATGGGCGAGTGGTCCACCATCGCGGTGACGGGGCGCAGGGCGGCGCCCGCGCAACCGGGGGTGTATTCCACGCGCACGGTGGAAGCCGATGCGGCCCAACTGGTGCAGATCAGGGTACTCGCGCCTTGAGGCCTGGCGGGAGCGTTTTACACCGGGGCCTTGCCGCCCGGGCCCTTGCTTTGCACCACCAGGTCCGCCAGCATCACGCTGGACTTGCGCAGGCGGCCTGACAAGATGCGGGCAATGTTGCGGTAGATGATGTGCGCGCTTTCGGGGTTGGCGTCGATGCGCTCGCGCTCGAACCGCATGGTGACGCTGTCACGCACGGCCAGCACGGTGGCGGTGCGAACGTCGTCGCGCACCAGCGCCATTTCACCAAAACACTCGCCAATGCCCAAATGCGCCAGCACCACGTACTCGCCATTGCGTTGCTTGAGCACCGTCACCTCGCCCGCAATGACGACGTAAAACGCACTGCCCATATCGCCTTCTTTGAACACCGGTTCGTCGGCCTTGATGGGGTGGTGGTCCGCGCTGCCCAAGGTCTGCAGCAGGCAGTCGTGGCTCATGCCCCCAAACACCGGCACGCGCTCGGCAATTTTTTGCACGATCGCCGGGTCGAGCTTGAGCCCGCTGGGGCGCGGCAGGATCTGGGCACGCACATTCTCGGCAAATATTTGAACAACGGCAGGATCAATTTTCAGGGCCATGGCGTGGGGTCTCCATTTGCTTTTGCCGTGGGTCAGCCGCGCACATCGGCCACCGGTTGCTCACCAAAATCGGGCCGCGCCAGATAAGCCAGCACCCGGCGGGCCGCCTCTGCGGGGCTGGTTAATTGGCCGCGCAAGTGCAGATTTTCAAAACTCTCGCGGTCCGGGAACCGGGCGGCATCCGCCTGGCGCAACTGTACTTGCATGTCCGTGTCAATCACGCCGGGGGCCAGCGAGCACACCCGCGCCCCATGGGGACTTTGCGCTTCGTCCAGCGCCATGCAGCGGGTGAAATGGTCCATGCCCGCCTTGGCGGCGCAGTAGGCGGACTGTGACGCCATGGCCCGGCGCCCCAGACCGGAGGAAATATTCAGCACCTTGCGGGGAATGCGCCAGTGCTGCGTGGCGTTCAGGAAGGCGCCGCACAGCAGCAGGGGGGTCTCCAGCCCGACGCGCAAGGCTTGGGCCAGTTCGGCCGGGTCAGAGTCGCTTAGCGGCGCAATGGGGGGAATGAGCCCGGCGTTGTTGATCAGTGTGGCGCTGGCGAACTGCGCTGGCGCCTGGTTTTGCAGCCACAACTGCAGGCGCTGCGCCGCCGCTACGCTATCAGTCAGGTCCAGCGTCCATTGCTCCAGCGTGGCGCCGCATAGGGTGGCCCGCTGTGCCAGGGCCGGGTTGGCGTGGCGGGAAATGCACAGCAGCGTGCTGCCGGGGGCCAATAGCTGTTCTGCCATGGCCAAACCCATGCCGCGCGAGGCGCCGGTGAGGAGGGTGAGGTGGTGGGTCATCGGGATTAACGGAAAGTGGGTGCTGTGTGTTGCTATAAATTTAGTAGCTGCTTGCGCATATGTTACGGGGGCTGCGGCCTGTTTTTGCTTGAAAAATGGGAGGGGCTGGCGGTGCCTTGTGCACGATGATGCCAGTGTAGGATCATTTGGGACTTCAAAACCCAGGCGGGTCACAACCACGGTATCTGGGCGAACCGCTCCACCAAAAAATCCAAAAGTGCACGCACTGCGGGTGACAAATGCTTGCGCGAGGGGTACAGCGCATAAATGGCCATGTCGGGTAGCTTCCAGTCCGGCAAGACCGCTTGCAGGCTGCCATCACGCAGGTGCGGATTGGCCAGGTACGTGGGTTGCAGGGCCACGCCACCGCCAGCCAAAGCGGCCTGCAGCAGGGCGGTGGCTTCGTTGGCACTGAAATGGCTGCCCACATGCACCTCCGCACGCTCCGCCCCTCGCTGGAACTTCCACACGCTTTTGCCAAAATTGGCATAACTCAGGCAGCGGTGCGCCGCCAGGTCGGCCGGCAGCTGCGGAACACCCTGTGCCCCCAAGTAATCGGGTGACGCCACGAGCACCGAGGTACACGGTGCCAGCACACGGCCAATCAGCATCGGGTCCGGCTCGGCGCTGATGCGAATCGCCAGGTCAATGCGTGCCTCCACCAGATTGAGCGCACCTTCGCTGGCGTTCAGATCAAGCTTGAGCTGCGGGTGCCGTTTCAAGAAATCCACCACCGCCGCCGCCATTTGCGCATAGGCCAGGGACATGCTGCAGGTGATGCGCAACTGCCCGCGCAAGGCGCCATCGTGCTGGCTGCTTTCTTCTTCCACGTTGTCCATCAGCGCCAGCATTTGCTGGCTGCGGCGCAGGCAGTTTTCTCCGGCGTCGGTCAGCGTTACGCTGCGGGTGGTGCGCTGCAACAGGCGCGCGCCCAGCCACTGCTCCAGCTCGCCCACGTAGCGCGTCACCATGGCACGCGACATGTCCAGCTTGTCGGCCGTGGCGCTGAAGCTGCCGCTGTGGGCCACTTCCACAAACACCTGCATGGCGGTCAATCTATCCATTATTTGCGCATTATGTGAAACAGTAATGCCCGAATTATGCGGTTTATCTGCGCGAATATTGAAACTACAGTTCATCCCAGCGCTACCAAGCGTTCTTTCAAACCACACAGGAGCTTTTTCCATGATCCGCACTACGGTTATCGCCGCCTCACTGGCCATCGCCTTCTCCGCCCAAGCGGCCCCGCCGCTGACCGTCAAGGTCTACAACGCGGGGGCTGCCAGCTTCAACGTCAACTCCACCCTGGTCTACGGCGAAAAGGAAGCCATGGTGATCGACGTCGGCTTCACCCGCGCCGACGCGCTGCGCATTGCCGCCAACGTGCTCGACAGCGGCAAGCAGCTCACCACCATCTACGTCAGCCAGGCCGACCCGGACTACTACTTTGGCGTGGAAACCCTGAAAGAAATCTTTCCCCACGCCGACGTGGTGACTACGCCCGCTGTGCTGGCCAAGCTGGCCCCCAAGCTGGCGGGCAAGGTCGCGTTCTGGGGCCCCAAGATGGGCGCCAACGCGCCGCGCACACCCGTGGTGCCCCGCGCGCTGGAAGGCAACACCTTGACACTGGAAGGCCAGACGATTGAGATCCGCGGCACCCAGGGCGTGCTGGCGCACCGCCCCTACGCGTGGATTCCGTCCATCAAGGCCATCGTCGGCAACATTGGCGTGTTTGGCAATATGCATGTGTGGACGGCAGACACACAAACCCCGGCCCTGCGTGCCGCCTGGGTGGCGCAGCTGGATGAGATGGCGGCACTCAAGCCCGAGTTGGTGATTCCCGGCCACATGAAGGCGGGCACCCAAGCCGCTGCCAGCGCCATCGGCTTTACCAAGGATTATTTGCAGACCTTCGAGAAGAATCTGGCCGCCAACAAAACCAGTGCCGCGCTGATCGGTGCCATGAAGCAGTCTTACCCGCAGGTGACCGACGGCGCCATGTCGCTGGACATTGGGGCCAAGGTCAATACGGGTGAGATGAAATGGTAAGAATGAATCGGGAAGAAGACAGCACCATGCGCACCACCGTTACCTATCTGTTCGATCCCCTGTGCGGCTGGTGTTACGGCGCCTCGCCCGTGATCCAGCAACTGGCGCAGCAAACCGGCATCCAGCTGGAGCTGGCGCCCACGGGCTTGTTTGCAGGCGGTGGGCGCACCATGGACGCCGCGTTTGCAGACTATGCCTGGTCCAATGATGTGCGCATTGCCAAGCTCACCGGCCAGTGTTTCACCGAGGACTACCGCCACAACGTGTTGGGCCGCCACGGAAGCCGCTTTGACTCGGCCGCCACGACACTGGCATTGACTGCCGTGTTCTTGACCGCGCCGCAGCGCGAGCTGGAAGCACTCAAGGCGTTGCAGGAAGCGCGCTACGTGCAGGGTCTGGATACCTGCGACGTGCTGGTGGTGGAGACGCTGCTGCGTGACCTGGGCCTGGCAGTTGCTGCGGATCGCTTGGCCGAGAACGATGTCGAGCTACTGGCGGCCAACGCCGCGCGCATTCAGAAGGCACAGGGCCTGATGCACACCTTTGGCGCGCAGGGTGTGCCAGCGCTGGTAGTCACCGACGGCCATGGCAGTCGGCTGCTACCCGGCAATGCGCTGTACGGCAGCCTGGACAGCGTGCTCAGCCACATTGCAGCGGCCTGAAGAGAGGATCGGCATGCCCATGGTGCCGTTACAGCAGCCTGCGCGCATCAAGCCTGTAACCCGGGTGGAGTCCATGCCTGAGATGCTGGCCATTCCACGGCATGTTGCTCCTGATTGCTATCAAATAAATAGCTGCTTGCGCATGTGTTGCGGGGGCTGCGGCCTGTTTTGCCTATCAGTCAGGCCTGCAAAATGGGTTCGCGCCACGTCCAGCCCCTTGCTGCAGTCAATCCAGACTTCCTGGGTGCTTGCTGGCCTAAATGGCTTAGTAGGCAGGAAGAACGACGACTGCACCAACACACACCACCATTTCTAGCAGAGATTGAAATACTGCGCGCCAATGCCGTTTGTATGCAAACCAGAGCAGCGAACCGAAGGCCACGACAAAGCCAAAAAAAATGACATCCGCAGAAAAATGGTAGACGACGAAATTGAAGGTGGCCGCGACGAGCCCTTTTTCGTCAAGAAAGTTGGGACGGTCGAAGAAGTAGGCCGACCATGGCAAGAAAATCAGACCGAAACACACGAGGGCCGTGCTGACACGAAACCGAAATTGCGCAGGGATTTGAAGATTGCCATTTAACGTAGAGCTAACCGGCGCTGCGCGGCTTTATCGCGTAGCGTCCAGCGACCGAAGGGAGCGAGGTTGAGCGCCGGGTTGGGCATGTCATGTGAGAGCCAAGTCCGCAACAAGTGTTCCAAACTGTGACTTAATAAACTCAAGGGCAACCGAGTCATCCATCAGTAACTTTCTGACTGCATTCTCGTACTGATCTCGGGTTTGAAAACCCAATTTGCGAACTATTTCTGTAAGCAATGGCGTCTCGCGCACAGGATACCGGGAGATAATTTTTTCAAGATTTCCGTCAGCGATGGTTTGGTTCAACGCAGTGACTTCCTCATTTACTGTAGCAGCGACATCAATTGTGATGTTGATCTGCCGGCCCGCTGAAATCTCTGCTTGCTTTGGCCAATGCTTGTCAAGTTCATCTCTTAGCGTTTTCTCAACCGCCCGCTCGCTAAGGCGTTGCACGTGCGGAGCAACCGCTGCAAGAGCTGCGTTCTTGGCAGCGATTACAAGAGCATTTGGGTCTTCTCCGGTTACGGACGCATGGCGAACAGCAATTTTTCTCTGAATTTCCGGGTGGTAGTAGAGCGACTCAACAGAGTAAACCGATACCGCATAGACGCCCTTGCCATTCAGACGAACAATGTCCTCGGCTGTCCGTCGGTCGTTATCTACAATCCCAAAGGCACGAAGCCAATGAAGATCCGTTGCGCTTCGAATGCCTAAAACAGCGTGTTCCACGTCACGACAGCTCGACTTCGCTACAACTGTCACATTCGGGAATACAAGGCTATACAGAGGTTGATCAAGGCTTCGATCGTCGCCTTCAATAAATATCAGTGTTCTGCGTGACCCGAGAATATCTTTCTTCAGTTCCTCGTCGATATTGGACTCGGACGGAACCAAGTCTGCATCCCACGAGGTAACCGTTGATCCGTTGTAAGTGCATCCACGAATTAGCATGGTGCGCGCACTTGGATTGTCGAGAGGAAGCATTACATCGTGTGTAGAAACAATGAAAGCGCAATCAGGTCGTTTAGCAAACAGCAGTGTTAGTAAAGGGGAGATAATTGATCTGTGTAGATGGCGCTCAGGTTCGTCAATAAGAAGCAAGGTTCCCGGCTTGACGGTGAGTACGCTAGCGGCGATTAACAGCGCATTACGCTCACCGTCAGAAAGTTCGGCAACGCTATAAGGCGGGCTTCCCGACTTGCTCGCAAGAACTTGTTCGTTCTGTTTTACCGAAATCTCAATTGGTATGTTCGATAAGCGAAGAAGCTCATTGATGATTTTGATTGGAGCGTCTTTCTTCGATAGGGTTTTTGCCAGATCAATGTTGCCGTTATCTACCGCTCCTGCGATTGTTCGTGCGCGGACGTTTTCGGCATCAATGAGGTCGTAAATTGCGATGTTTGCTCGCTGTGCAGCATAGTCATCTTTCCAACGAGACTGAGCGCCTGTATCGCTGTTTGAAATGTTTGTTTCGGTGTTTCGCTTTTGCTCTGGCGATAACGTTACTGAACTAGAAGAAAACCAAGTCTGACGATGTGCAGATATTCGCTGTGCGGTGGCGTGGTGTGCGTTATAAAACTTGTGCATTAAGCTCGACTTGCCTGTTCCGTTTGCACCAAGTACAAAAATGCACTGTCCGATGTCTAGCGTTACCGCTAATGGTGTTCCGCTCGGCTCTGGAATCGTGAATGCAAAACTCATGCTGTATATAGCCCTTGGATTAGATGAGGCGTAACTCGTTGTCGAGTGGGAATGCCCAACGTGATGTAGATAGGCGGATATCCTGGAATCCCAGAATATCCGCCGAGATATACCCGAATTTCGCCCGCTGACGCCGATGATCCGTCAAGCGGGAAGGCCCATGCCGCCGGGGTTCGTAGCCGTTTTCACTAAAAATTGATGTCATTTCCGTCCCTTTAAAACCTGTCGCCTATCCTGGCAAATTTGGGTCAACGCCGATTGCACTCTTTCGGCGTTTCATTGAATTCGAACTATAGCCCAGCCGGTTACGCGCCCAAATGTCGGTTCTCGCTACCAAGCATTTGCTATCAAATGCATAGCTGCCTACGCACATTCCACGGGGGTTACAGCCCTAAAATGCTTAAACCTCCGCACCCTCGACCAAAAACCGCACCCGCCGCACCCCGTTCCATTCATCCGCATCCAGCCGAAAGGCCAGCGTCACTCTGGCGGGCAGCGGGTCGGTGTGGCCGAACCAGATGCCGTCGACCGGTTGGCCCTGGTGTTTGAGCTTGAGGGCCAGGTGTTTTTCACCGACCAGCCGTTGCGACACCACTTCCACCTCTTCGCTGAAGGTGGGGGCGGCGAAGCCCTGGCCCCAGACTTCCTTGTGCAGGGTGTCGACCAGGTCCACGCGGCGGTACTCGGGCGCCAGCGGGCCGTCGGTTTCCAGGCGGCGGGTCAGGGTGGCGGCGTCCAGCCACTCCTGGGCGACTTCGTTCAGGCCTTGCTCGAAGTCGTCAAAGTGTTCTTCGGCAATGGTGCAGCCCGCCGCCATGGCGTGGCCGCCAAAACGCAGCAGCACGCCAGGGTAGCGTTTGGCAACCAGGTCCAGTGCGTCGCGCAGATGGAAGCCGGGGATGGAGCGCCCGGAGCCTTTGAGTTCGTGTTCCTTGCCCGGTGCGCTGCTGGCGGCAAACACAAAGCTGGGGCGGTGCAGCTTGTCCTTGATGCGCGAGGCCACGATACCCACCACACCTTCGTGGAAGTCGGGGTCGAACACACAGATGGCGGGGGGGGGCTCGTCGCCCTCGTCAAACAGGCCTTCGACGATGTTCATGGCCTGCTCGCGCATGTCGCCCTCGATCACGCGGCGCTCGCGGTTGATGCCGTCCAGGGTTTTGGCCAGTTCGTCGGCGCGGGCCGGGTCGTCGGTGGTCAGGCATTCAATGCCCAGCGTCATGTCGCTCAAGCGGCCTGCGGCGTTGATGCGCGGCCCCAGGGCAAAGCCAAAGTCGAAGGTGGTGGCCACGGCAGCCACGCGCCCGGATGCTACAAAAAGGCTAGCGAGCCCCGCAGGCATTGCACCGGAGCGCACCCGTTTGAGGCCTTGGGCGACGAGGCGGCGGTTGTTGGCGTCCAGGCGCACCACGTCGGCCACGGTGCCCAGGGCGACCAGGGGCAAGAGGGTGTCGAGTTTCGGCTGAGTGGCGGCGTCAAACACCCCGCGCGTGCGCAGCTCGCTGCGCAAGGCCAGCAGCACGTAAAACATCACGCCCACCCCAGCGATGGACTTGCTGGCGAAGCCGCAGCCGGGCTGGTTGGGGTTGACGATGACGTCGGCGTTGGGCAGCATGACCCCCACGCTCGGCACTGACGTGTCCTCGCTGCCCCCCGAGGGGGCTGTCCCCGTCTTGGGGCGGCCCGGCGTCGGGGCTGCTGCGGGCAAGTGGTGGTCGGTCACCAGCACCTGCAGGCCCAGGTGTTTGGCGTGGGCCACGCCGTCCATGCTGGCAATGCCGTTGTCCACGGTGATCAGCACGTCGGCACCCTGGTCTTTGACGCGCTGGGCAATCGGGGCGGTCAGGCCGTAGCCATCGACCACGCGGTCGGGCACCAGGTAGCTGACGTGTTTGGCTCCCAGGAGTTTGAGGCCGCGCAGGGCCACGGCGCAGGCGGTGGCACCGTCGCAGTCGTAGTCGGCCACGATGCACAGTTTTTTGTCCTGCGCCATGGCGTCGGCCAAGAGGGTGGCGGCGCGGTCAATGCCCAGCATGGAGCTGGGTGGCAGCAGCCGGGCCAGCGCTTCGTCCAGCTCGTCGGTACCGGTGACGCCGCGCGCAGCGTACAGGCGCGCCAGCAGGGGGTGGATGCCGGCCTGTTCGAGCGCCCAGACGGCGCGGGGAGGGATGTCGCGGGGAAGGATGTTCATAGGGATCGCAAGAAGTCTTGTGCTTGTGGGGGGGCGATGCGGCGCATCAGGCGTTGCAGGGGACGCAGGGGGCGGTGCTCCAGCGTGAGCGCCTGGGTGTCGCTGCACAGGGTGACTTGCAAAGGGCCGCCTTGTTGCAGGCGTTCTAGGTCGTGGGCCAGGGTGGACGCATCCAGCGCATGCCAGGCAGCGGTCCAGGCTGCTGCGTCATCGGCCAAGGCGGGTTGGCGCAGGGCGTCACGCACCGAACAGGTCGTGGTCGGCTGGGGCACGCCGTGGGGGACATGGAGGGTGCCGGTGCCGCTGACCCAAAAGGCGTTGACTGCGCTGAGGTGAAAGGTTGCGCGCTGGTCGTTCACCGGGTGGGTGTAGAGCAGCATCTGCATTTCGTTTTGCAGGCGCCGCAGCGGCTTGGCCTGGGGCTGGCGCGGCAGCCAGGCGTCGACCCCATGGCCTGCCACCCGGTCCAGCGACGCGGTGGGCAGGTTGGCAAACACGGCGCCGTGCGCCAGCCAGCGGGTATGGGTCTGCCCCTGCGCATGGGCGAACAGGGTGATGCCGTCTTCGGCGAAGTAGGGCTGCATCGCCAGGTACAGGGTTTCGGCGTCGCGGGGCGTCAACGCCAGGTGCTGCGGGTCGGCCATCTCGACGTGGTCGGACTGCACGGTCCAGTGGCAGGGTGTGACCCAGGCCCATCCTTGGGGGCCATGCAGGGCCGTCAGGTCCAGGCGCTGGGCCTCTTGCGCGGCCCAGGGGATCAGCCCATCGGCGCCCTCCAGACCTTGCGCCTGGGCCTGCACCCGCTCATGCACAGGGGTCAAATCCGTGCTTTGCCCTTGCAGGCGTGCGCCAGGGCTCAAATGCCGCAGCAAGCGGCCCAGGTTGGGCAGCACCAGCTGCGGCAGAGCCGCTTTGCAGTGGGGGCCAGGCGGGGCCGCGTAGGTGATCAGGGTGTGCATGGGGGCTATTGTCCGTGAACGCAGGTCGGGGCGCTGCGCAGGTGCCACAATTCAGGGGTGAAACAAATCCCTTACGAATTATTGATTGGCTGGCGCTATACCCGCGCTGGCCGGGCCACCCGGCGCAACGGGTTCATCTCCTTCATCTCCGGCGTCTCGATGCTGGGCATTGCCCTCGGTGTGGCAGCGCTCATCATCGTGCTCAGTGTGATGAACGGTTTTCAAAAAGAGGTGCGCGACCGCATGCTGGGCGTGGTGTCGCACATCGAGGTCTATGCCGCAGGCGGCCAGGCGCTGCCCGATGCCCAGCAGACGCTGGCGCAGGCCAAGGCCCACCCCGAGGTCATTGGTGCTGCACCTTTTATAGCAGCCCAGGCACTGCTGGCGCGCGGTGAGGACATGAAAGGCGTGATGGTGCGCGGCATTGATCCGAGCCTGGAGCAGGACGTGACCGATCTGGCCGCAGGGGCCCAGTCGGCCGTGTTGAAGCAGCTGGCGCCTGGTGGCTTTGGCATGGTGCTGGGAGCTGAGTTGGCGCGCAATTTGGGCGTGCGAGCTGGCGACAAGGTGACGCTGGTGGCCCCCAGTGGCCAGGTCACACCGGCCGGTGTGGTGCCGCGCCTGAAACAAATGACGGTGGTGGGGGTGTTTGACTCCGGCCATTTTGAATACGACTCGGCCATGGCGTTTACCCACTGGGAAGACGCCGCCAAGATCTTCCGGCTGGAAGGCCCTTCCGGCGTGCGCCTGAAACTGCGGGACCTGCACCTGGCCCGCCAGGTGGCCGACGAACTGAGCCGCACCCTGAGCGGCGAGCTGTACATCCGCGACTGGACGCGCCAAAACCGCACCTGGTTTGCTGCGGTGCAGGTGGAAAAACGCATGATGTTCATCATCCTCACCCTGATTGTGGCGGTGGCCGCGTTCAATCTGGTGTCCACCCTGGTGATGACGGTGACCGACAAGCGTGCCGACATTGCCATATTGCGCACCCTGGGTGCCAGCCCGGGCTCCATCATGGGCATTTTTGTGGTGCAAGGCGCCATGGTGGGGGTGATGGGCACCCTGGCCGGGCTGCTGCTGGGGCTGGGCGTGGCCTTCAACATCGATGTGATCGTGCCGGCGTTGGAGCAGGCACTGGGAGCTTCCTTTTTGCCCAAGGACATTTACCTGATCAGCCGCATGCCCAGTGACCCGCAGCCGTCCGACATCGTGCCGATTGCGGTGATTGCCCTGGTGCTGGCTTTTGTGGCCACCCTGTACCCGAGCTGGCGCGCCAGCCGGGTCAACCCGGCGGAGGCTCTGCGTTATGAGTGATATTAGAAATGCCAGCCCCACGATTCCCCCCGCTTTGGGGGCTGCGCAGTACCGCATGGTGGCGGAACTCACGGCGGCGGAGCGCCCCAGTCCGTCCACCGAAACGGTGTTGACCGCCCAGGGCCTGACCAAGCGTTTCACCGAAGGGCGGCTGGATGTGACGGTGCTCAAAGGCGTGGACCTGCAGGTCCACCGGGGTGAAACCCTGGCCATCGTGGGGGCCTCGGGCTCCGGCAAAAGCACCTTGCTGCATTTGCTGGGCGGCCTGGACGCGCCCAGCAGCGGTTCGGTCGATCTGTTGGGCCACAAGCTGGTGGGACTCAGCCCGGCCGAGCAGGGACGGCTGCGCAACCGGCACCTGGGTTTTGTCTACCAGTTTCACCATTTGCTGCCCGAGTTCAGCGCCCTGGACAACGTCGCCATGCCATTGACAATTCGGCGTCTAGCCCCCGCAGAATGTGCGCAAGCAGCTATGAAAATGCTAGCAAAAGTGGGCTTGCAAGACCGCATGCACCACCGCCCGTCCGAGCTGTCGGGCGGCGAGCGCCAGCGGGTGGCGATTGCGCGGGCGCTGGTCACCAACCCCGACTGCGTGCTGGCCGACGAGCCCACCGGCAACCTGGACCGCGCCACGGCGGACGGCGTCTTTGCGCTGATGCTGGAGCTGGCGCGCGAGCAGGGCACGGCCTTTGTGCTGGTGACCCACGACGCCACTTTGGCCGGGCGCTGCACGCGGCAACTGCAACTGGTGCAAGGCCAGCTGGCGGGTGCGTAGTAACTTACGCCAAACTTTCGGTTTACTGACGACGGCGGCTCTTCCCCCTTCTGGCTAAGGGTTTACCGGGGGGGCCAAATGCACTGGGGGTCTTAAGCTTTTAGGACATTTTTGGAGAGCAACATGAACGTGCGTTGGTGTAAACAGGTCTTTTGCGCCCTGGGCTTGGTGGCCATCGCGGGCGTGGCAGGTGCGCAGGTGGCCAAACCTTTGCGCATCGGCCTCATCGGCCCCTTCACCGGGCCGTCTTCGGATTTTGGACTGCCCATGCGCAATGGCGCCATGCTGGCGATTGACGAAATCAATGCCGCCGGCGGTTTCATGGGCCGTATGCTGGAGCTGGTGGTGAAAGACGACACCGCCACCCCCGAGGTGGGCTTGCAGCGCTCGCAAGAGCTGATGCAGGAGCAGGTGGCTGCCACCATCGGGTTTTGCAACACCGGTGTGGCCATGCAGTCGCTGGAGGTGTTTCAAGCCGCCAAGTCACCGCTGATCGTGCCCTGCGCCACCGGCTCCCCCATCACCACCAAGTACCCGGCACCCGAGAGCTATATTTTCAGGACCTCGGCGCGCGACGGCATCCAGGCGCCCTTTGTGGTGGAGGACATCGTGGCACGCGGCTGGACCAAAGTCGCCATTTTTGCCGACAAGACCGGCTATGGCGAGGCCGGCATGCAAGACGTGGTGAAGGCCCTGGCCAGCAAGGACCTCAAGCCGGTGTTCATCGCCCGCTTTGACCTGGGGGTGAAAGACCTCAAGAGCGAGGTGAGGGCCGCGCAAGAGGCTGGCGCCAACGTGATCTTCAGCTACACCGTGGGGCCGGAGGCCGCCGTGGTGGCCAAGGGGCGCCAGGCCCTGGGCTGGAAAGTGCCGCAAGTCGGGGCCTGGCCTTTGTCGTTTCCGCTGTTCATCGACGGCGCCAAAGAGGCCGCCGAAGGTGCCTTGATGGCGCAAACCTTTGTGGCCGAGCCCAGCAACGAGCGCCGTCGCTCGTTTCTCAGCGCCTACGCACGTAAGTACAAGACCCGAAAAATCACCGTGCCCATGGCCGCAGCGCAGGCCTATGACACGGTGTATCTGCTGTCCTACGCCATTTTGTCCATCCGCAACGGGGATTTGTCGGGGCCTTCCATCAAGGCGGCCCTGGAAAACTTTCCCCGGGTGTACTACGGCGTGACGGCTACCCACGAGCACCCCTTCAGCCGGGAGGACAAGGATGCCATGACCAGCAACATGTTGGTCATGGGCATGGTAAAAAATGGCGCTGTCACCTTTGCCTACGCTGAAGACAAAACCCGCAATCTGTTTGTGCAGCGCAAAAAGTAGCTCCTGAAATTGGCACCCACCCCATGCCCTGGATAGACACCCACTGCCACTTGGACGCCCCGGAGTTGGCGGGGGATGCGCTGCAGGTGCGCCAGCGGGCCAGGGCGGCAGGGGTGGTGCATTGCGTGATTCCGGCGGTGGAGATCGCCAATCTGGACGCCGTGCGCACCCTGGCCCATGCGGGCGGGGACAGCTACTGTCTGGGCATTCACCCGCTGTGTGTGGCGCGCGCCGGTGACGGCGATCTGGCCGCGCTCGACCAGCAGCTGGCTGCCCACCGGGACGCCCCCCGGCTGGTGGCCGTGGGCGAGATTGGCCTGGACTACTTTGTGCCCGCGCTGTGCGTGAGCCCCTTGCGCGAACGGCAGGAGCATTTTTTGCGCGAACAGCTCCAGCTGGCCCGCAAATACGATTTGCCGGTGGTGCTGCATGTGCGCCGCTCGGTAGACCGGGTGCTCAAGGCCTTGCGCGATGCCGGGCGGGGCGGCAAGCCCTGGACCGGCATTGCCCACGCCTTCAATGGCAGCGCGGTGCAGGCGCAGGAATTCATCAAGCTGGGCTTCAAGCTGGGGTTTGGCGGAGCGGTCACCTTTGATCGGGCGCTGCAGCTGCGCCGCCTGGCCCAGATCCTGCCCCTGGAGGCGCTGGTGATGGAAACCGATGCCCCCGACATCCCGCCCCATTGGATCTACACCACGGCCCAAAGCCGCAGCCTGGGAACGCCCCAGGGCCGCAACGAGCCGGCCGAGTTGCCGCGCATTGCCGCGGTGGTGGCCGATTTACGCGGGATCGCTTTGGAGGCCTTGGCCGATGCCACGGCACGCAATGCCTGCCAGGCTTTGCCGCGGCTGGCTGAACTGCTCAGTCCAAAAAAACCTCTTTGAGCATGTTGGTGCAGTGCGTGATCGCCGCCACCACATGCGGTATGGACTGCGCTACCTCCGCTTCACGCCCGATGACAAACTCGGCAGTCAGTATCAAGCGCTGCAGGCGGTCATAGGGGTCAGCCACCTGGCAGACCTTGGCAAAGTCCAAGAGCCCTTGCCGGGCTGAGAAAAATGACTTGTGGCCGCACAAGTCCAAGGCCAGCACATCCTCTGGAATGTAGGCCGTGGTGTTCACCACATCAAATACCGGTGCCAGGCGGCAGTCGCTGGTGGTGGGGTCGGTGTAGAGCAGGCCAAAATTCTTCAGGTGTGCGTCTCCATTGCCCACTACACACGACAGCGCCACCATGTCGAACAGCGCCTGCAAAGAGGAGGTGACGTGGGAGCCAGAGGCAAACGCCTCGACCAGTTTGGCCACATGGGTGTAGCTGGTTTTGTATTTCTCGCGCGATGAAAATCCTGCCAGCACCGCCATGTCCTCAAACCCGAGGGACGTGCCCTCAGGCGTCCGGTCGAACCGCTGCATGACGAACAGTGCTTTGTTTTTTGACAAGTGGAACTCTGGCACCTCCAGGCCCGACTCCTTGGCAATGCTCATGCAAAGAAACTCGTTGGCCGCCAGGCCGGGGTATTCCTCGCGGCCACTTTTCACGATCAGATCCTGCGTGAGTACCGTGGCTTTGGAAGGCGCGGGCGCCATCACCTGCGGCACCAGCACCTTGGGGCTCACGCCAGAAATGCCGGTGCGGTAGATGTACTTGTCCACCAGCTCGGTGAACAGATTCTCGGTGCCGTCCCAGGCCAGGATTTCGCTCAAACGCTCGCCTTGGCCCTGCTGGCGGGCCAAGGGGTTCACAAAATCTGACTGCACTGCCACGCGGCCAATGGGCGACTGCCCGCCTGACAGGGCCAGCAGCACCATGGGCTCCAGGTTGACGATTTTGGCCAGCCGGTTTTGCAGCGCTTCCAGCAAAAAACCCTCGGGCAAATTCATCTGGAAGATGGGATGCAAAGCGGCATGGGCGTATTGCGCCTTGCGCACCGGCATGGTCAGGCTGATGGCAGCCGCCGCGTTGGTCGTTTGGTAGCCAAACAAATACTGGCTCTGCTCGTGGCTTAACTCACCGGCATCGCCCTGGGGGGTGCTTACACGCAGCTGCTGGGCGCTCATTGAAAGTCTTTCAGTTCATCCAGCGTGGGCCGGGTGCGGGGCAGCAGGGTTAACTCAGCGCCCAAGGCACCGGCCAGCCTGGCGTGGCTCTCGATGGCGACCGAACTGCGGCCCGCTTCGATGGCAATCACCTTGAGCCGCGTCACCCCGGCCAGCCGCGCCAGTGCCTCCTGTGTCAAACCCCGGTGGGTGCGCATGGTTTTGAAGGTTTGGCCCAGTTTTTGCAGATGAAATGATTGATCCATGTATTGATAGTAATACTTTTATGGAAAAATGTATGAAATTCAATACATTTTTTGGCGATTGAAGCGCAATGCTTGCCAGGTCTTTGCCCAAGAGTCCCATATGCACCTCCTTTTGCATTTGCAATGGTGGCTCCTTTGGAAAAATCAAGCCTCTAAAAAACTACTAAAAAATGGGCCCATAATCCGGCTGCCGTAAATAACAAATGACAAAGAAGAACAAAGCATGCAGGGAGTGCATCAGGGCATTGTTGCCAATTCGGAAGAACACGTAGACACGCCAGCCGCGCTGTGGCTCCTGGCGAGCCTGGCCGGTTTCTATCGCCAGCCGTTCGATGCGGAGTTGGTGATCAAACGTTTTCCGCCGCCATTCGATCTGCCCGCGCTGATCGAGGCCTTGGACGCGCTCGGCCTCAAGGCCGGTTTGGCGGCCTGGCCCGAAGCGGGGCTGTCGGCATTGCCGCTGCCTGCCGTGGCGCTACTGGTCGCACCAGCGCCTGAAACCACGCACGCGGTCACAATCGAAGCGGCAAGCACCGCTTCACCCCAGACACCATCCCGCACCACACTTACACCCGCACTTATCGTTCAGCATGGTAACGACACCCTGGCTTGGGTCAAGCCCGGCCAGTCCGCACCGGAAACACTCGCATTCGCCGCCGCCCGTGCCCAAGCCGCACCGATCCTGCTGCTGGTGGCACAGGCCGAGCCGCCGGTGTCGGAATCCGTCAGCCGCAGTGAATCGCCCGAGACCCAGAAAAAGCCCTTCGGCTTCTCCTGGTTCGTGCCCGAGTTGCTGCGTCACAAGCGCATCTGGCGCGACGTGCTGCTGGCCAGCCTCGCCATCCAGCTAGTAGTTCGTTTCATCAATTGAGTTACAAAATGGCCGATAATTGCAGCGGTTCATTCGCAACTCTTGGTGGAGACGCCCATGACAAGGAAGTCCAATCGTGCGGCACTG
>Ga0209343_10003121_pt1 | contig 21006 bp, 19 predicted proteins | sample RifCSPlowO2_02_FD_184026 | JGI IMG/M metagenome (GOLD analysis project Ga0209343, IMG submission 184026) | Groundwater microbial communities from Rifle, Colorado - Rifle CSP2_plank lowO2_0.2 (SPAdes) (version 2) | ecosystem: Environmental > Aquatic > Deep subsurface > Groundwater | place... | reverse complement strand
GCGGCCTGAATGGTGGCGCGGGTCGCCATGCCGAAGGCCACCTCGGTCGGCTTGCGCGTGTCGGCTTGGGCTGCGAGATCGGTGACGCGGGCGTTCCACTCGGCGCTGCCCCCGTGGGCGAGCAACAGAATGCCGGGATCGGCGTATGAGACGCGCCCGATGGACATCACGAGCGCGAAGAGCGGCAGAATCATTCGGGTCTTCAACATGGGTGCACTCCTGTCAGGACTGACGCCGATCACCGTGCGGAGAACGACCATTGGACGCCCACGCGTGCGGTGCGCCCGGCCTCCGGGCGATAGATGGCCGCGGGCGCACCCGTCGGGAGCAGCACGCCGGTATTCGGGTCCTGGCTGTTGGCGAGGTTGTCGATCGTCAGGAAGGCGGACAGACCTCGTGTCACGCGCTGAGAGATGAACACATCCCACAACGCAAATCGAGGGGCGATCGTGTCCTGGACACCGCCTCCGGTGAGCGTCGTCCGCGTCGCGATCCAGGAGCTGAAGAACGTCCCGCGAAGGCTGGCTCGAAAGCCCGTCTTCGCCGGCTGCCATGACACCCGAACATGCCCGTGATGGGGGTTGCGACCGGTGAGCACCAGATCCGTGTTGGCATCTCGTGCCGACAGGTAGGTGTATGCACCACCAACCGAGACCGTATCTGTGAGGGCCGCATTTGTATCCAGCTCAACCCCTTGCGTCGCGACATTAGAGATGTTTCGGTACGTAAGGAGGAGGCGGCCGAGCGCCGGACGAAACGACGGGTCGAGTCCCTCGCGTGCCATCACCTCCGCGAGTTGTGCCGGCGTCGCAACGAAGCCGAGATTGACGGAGTCGATCAGGTCGCGTACATCGTTGCGAAAGACGTTCACGCCGACGCGGGCACGCCGCTGCGGCGCGGTGTACTCCGCGCCGAACTGCGACGAGTGCGCGTATTCCGGGTCCAAGGCCGGGTTGCCGATGACCTGATAAAAGTTGGACGGGCTCAGGAAGCGGTAATAGAGCTGGCCGAGATCGGGGGCGCGGAAGCCGCGTCCATACGATGCCCGTGCGTTTAGGTGATCCGTGAGCCGCACATTCGCGGCCAGTTTGGGAGAGACTGCGGTTTCAAAGCGCGAGCGCCGATCGACGCGCACGCCCACCGTGGTCGTCAGGCGACTGGTGGCGCTCCAGCGATGTTGGCCCCATGCGACGACCGTATCAGCCTCGTGTCCTTCGGCCTCGTCGCGAACGCGATTGGTGCCTTCGTAATGATCCCGCGACACCTCGGCGCCCGCCTGCAGCATCTGCCGAGACCCGATCACATGCGCGAGGCTGAGGTCCACTTTTCCGAACCGCTCCTCAAGGGTTCCAGGCTCCAGAGGGGTAGAGCGAGGCGGAGCGAGACGACCCGTCGAGTTTTCGGCGTATTGGGACACGTAGCCACGGGCCTCAAGGGTCGTGTGTGCGCTGGCGAGCCACCTGCCAGTGAGATTCGCACTCAGAGATCGATCTCGAATGTCGTCTTCCTGAGGCCCGAGTTCGCCGTTCGAGCGGCCGGTCATCTGGTTGTGATAGCCCGTGACGAGCCCGCCGAGCGAGAAGGACGGTGTGAACTGCTGCTGGAGCTTGGCGAGGGCGTCGTACCGTCGATACGGCGCGCCCGTCGTATCGAACGTGCCGGGCGTGAGATCAAAGCCGTCGTGCTGGTGGCGTTCCAGGCTGAAGATGCCGAAGGTCTTCTCTCGCTTGAAACCCGTGTCAAGGCGGGCGCCCACGACGCCGAAGTTGCCGCCGGAGAGCGTCGCTGTGGCATCGAACGGTGATGAGGGTTCCCGCGTGATGAGATTGATGACGCCGCCGATGGCGTCCGACCCATAGAGCGCTGACGCCGCGCCCTTGACGACCTCCACGCGTTCAAGGCGCGCCGTCGATTGCCGATCAAGATTGAGAACGCCCTCTCGCTTGATCCCGCGCGCGCCGGCGATGGGCTGGCCATCGAGGAGCACAAGGACATCGCGTGAATTGATCCCCTGGATCTGTTCCCCAGCCGCACCGGCTGTTTCGGAGCCGCGCCGCGTGAGGATTCCTGGCAGCTCGCGCAGAATCTCGCCGACGGTTTCCTGGCCGCCGGTCTCTTCGATCCGGCTGCGCGTGATCACGTCCACGCGCGTGTTGAGCGTGTCGCGGAGCTCCTCCTGACGAGAAGCGGAGACAACCGTCACCTGCTCGACGATGGGCGCGGGAACCAGCGTGATGGTCAGCGGTTGTGCGCTCGGCGCGTCGATGGCGCGTGTCGCGACGGCGAAACCAAGCGCCGAGGCGGTAATGATGTAGCGACCTGGAGCAACCTGGGGAATCGAGAAGGTGCCGTCTCCGGCGCCGTTGACCATGCGCTCAAGGCCTGCCGGATCCTGGCGAACGACAATCGTCGGCCGTGGAATCACAGCGCCCGAGGAGTCGTGAACCACACCAGACAGTGCGCCCTCGGCGACGCGTTCCGAGCCGCTGCTAGATTGAGCACGGACCTCCGAAGGGGCAAGCGAAACAAGAAACACACCGAGAAGAAAGATGGGAAGACGGGCAACGGGTCGACGTCGCTTCATAGCGCACCTCTGCTTGCGCACCATGAAGCGGGGCCGTAGACTTACCGGCGTCGGACGCTCTCATGCGCACGCGCGTGAACGGTTCTCTCCAGGACCGGGTGTTCGACATGCCCGCCAGGTGTGACTGCACCCGGCGGGCTTTTCCTTCTAGCGGACCCTGCCGCGATTTGAGCGGCCGGTCAGACGATCACGGCCCGCTCTTCGACTTCGCCACGAGCTTCACCGTGGCCTTGGCGTGCATGAACTCGCGAATCCCCTGCACGTGTTCGGTTTCCACCTCCACCTGCCGGCGGATGAACTCCTGCAACGCCGGATCGCCCGTGACGCGCGGGAGCAGATCCTTGTACGCATCGAGCGCCTGCTGCTCGACGTCAAGCGCCTCGGCGAGCGCCGCCTCCAGCCGCATGGGGTCGCCGCCCAGCGAGAGATTGATGCGCAGGATCGGGATCTCACCGAGCGATCGAATCTGCTGGGCGATCGCGTTGGCGTGTTCCATCGTCTCCTTGATCGCCTCTTCGAAGAACTGTTCTGCGGCGGCGTAATCCTTCCCGCGAAGGCGAAAGCGGATCTGAAAGTACCGCAGGCACGCCTCGGTCTCCTCCGCCATCAAGCGATTCAGGTCGTCGACGACGTCGCGACGATCGGCGCCTCGAGTCCTTTTGCTAGATCGCATGTTTGAGCTCATCAAACAGGCAACGGCCTTCGCCCTTACACACGTCGCAGGTGCGGCTTTCCGGGCACCCGACATGAAACGCCCGAAAACGCTTGAGAAGTTGCTGGTTCAACGGGGCTCCCGATGTCAGAAACTGGAGGAACTGCACGAGTCGCTGGCCCGTCGAGTGGCTGATCAGATGCTCGATTTTGCAGCTGTCGATGTCGGCCTGCGATTCGGGAATGCCCAGCACGTCGCAGAGGAACGTCTTGACGATGACCCGTTTCGCCATAACCGAGTGCACGACTCTCAGGCCCTTCGGTGACAGCTTGACGAGACGACGCTCGTCGGTCTCGACCCATCCGCGCTTCTTCAGAGTGCGCAGATTGATCGAGACGCTTCCGCGAGTGATGTTGAGGCGCCGCGCGATATCGGACACGCGCGCCCAGCCGCCATAGGCGGCACCGACCTCGTGAATGGCGAGGAGATGGTGGGCGGCGCTGTGGGTCAGCTCGTTGGCTTCAAACTCTTTCCACGTGTCCATGGCGATGTTTGATATACCGTACAAGCGATTGGCTAGTCAATCTTAATTTGAGACTGAGTCTCAAACGGCCGACGGACGACCTGTCGTCGACCACGTGGCAGGGATAAATCTCGAAGGGATGTCCGATTCGGGCAGGATGACCGGTAGGGCTACCCGTTTCGCGGCGCTCGTCGGAGTGTGTCGTCTTGGACCGACGGACACGGCCGGTCGGCGTACGAGCAATACACGCAGCAATCGCCTGGCTTTGGCTTGAGCACGACTCTGCAACCAGGGCACTCGTAGAAGTAATGACAGCGATCGCTCGACATCATCTCCGTCGCCATGTGGCCGCAGGCCGGGCAGGTAATCGTGGCGGTCATTTCGGCCATGCTGCCGCTACCCTCCATCTTGAACACGTTTGCTGAGCTTCGATTCAAAATCGGGTGCCGGTTCGCGCTCGAAGCCGCGGCTGACCGCGCGTGCCGCGCGGGCGAGCTGGTCAAGCTGACGCTTGAACGCTCGGCAGTGACGACACATGGCGAGGTGTAGGCGAACAGCCAAGCGCCGAGTCAGCGGCGTGTCGCCGAACTGGCCGGTTGAGAGGAGTGTCGAGACGTCCCTGCAGGTCATCATGGAATCGAGGTCCAACCCTTTCCGTCGAGGCATTCGCGCAGTCTCGTGCGCGCGCGATGAAAGAGCACACCAATGTGTGTGATCGTTTGCCCGAGAATCTTACTGACCTCGGCGGCCGACAGGTCTTCAACCTGCCGAAGCTGAAATACCTCGCGCGGCAACGGCGACAGGCCTTCGAGACAAGCCTGAATCGCCGCTCCGACCTCGCGCGAGGCGGTTTCCCGGTCAGGATCGACCGGCGGCCGAATCCAATTCCCACGCGCGTCAAACCGGGACTCGAAGACGTCGTCGATTGGGTCGTGCAGCTCCTCGCGCGCGTGCGTCCGGCGGCGCTCCTGGGTCTTGTGATGGAGGATGCCAAACAGCCAGGTGCTGACCTCTGCGCGCCCTTCGAAACGATCCAGCCCATTCAAGAAGGTGAGGAAGACATCCTGCACCAGATCGTCGGCGTCCTCTTGACGAAACCCCATGCCGCGCGCCGCCCGGTAGAGCCGTCGCGCATTCTCGTCGATGATCGCCTTCAGCGCGGCCGGATCGCGCCCGCGCAACCGCGCAAGGAGTGAAGGCGTCATCGCCGGCATCAGCTTCATCATAGCGGCCACTTGAGCTGTGGCGGCGGGTGTAATGTCCGGGCCTCTCACGACACTCACCCTGTTGTTGGCGCCGTAATCTCAGGAGGGTCCTGACGGTGCGTGTGCAAACAGCAGATCGAACTACGGAGGACACGATGAAGCAAACGTTGTCGATCGCGGCCGTTGTCGCGATGCTCTCACTGGCATCCACTCTGTCGGCGGCCAGTACATGGACCGGCAAGATCAGCGACGCCGCGTGCGGTCTCTCGCACGACACGATGACAGAACATGGCAAGAAGGGAACAGACAAAGACTGCACGCTGATGTGCGTGAGGGGTGGTAGCCGTTACGTCTTCGTCAACGATGGCAAGGTGCTGAAGATCGCGAACCAGGATTTCAAGACCCTCCAGCAGTTCGCTGGCGACACCGTGAGACTCACCGGCGATTTGAAGGGCGACACCATTACGATCACTAAGCTCGAACAGGCGAAGTAACGCTGGCCCGAGGAGGAAACATGCATCCGAGTTTTTTGAAAGCGGTCCTGGCCGGATTCGTCGGGACACTCGCCATGACGGCCATGATGTATTTCGTCGCACCGATGATGGGACTGACGATGGACATCGCGGCTATGCTCGGGTCGCTGATGGGCGGTAATTGGACCGCCGGCATGATGCTGCATTTCATCAACGGCTCGATCATCTTTCCGGCGATCTACGCCTACGTGTTGTACGACCGGCTTCCCGGTTCACCTGTGGCGAGAGGAACGCTTTGGGGGATCGCTCTCTGGCTGCTCGCTCAGGTCGTCGTCATGCCCATGATGGGTGGTGGGCTATTCAGCAGCGCCATGGGCGGTATGATGGCCGCCATGGGATCGTTCGTTGGCCACGTCATCTATGGAAGTCTGCTCGGCGCAATCGCGAGTGCTCCCATGGGTCGACGAGTGGCGCACGCCTGACGCCTGCGCTCAATCGCCCGGGATTCGCGACGCAAGGACGACTGCAGGAGGTAGCGCGCTCGCCTGCAACCACACAATGGTCTGGGACATCGATCGGGTCATCGTCCGGATCGGCCCCGTGGCCTTGCGCTGGTACAGCCTGCTCTTCGCGCTGGGGTTCCTCGTCGGGTACTTCATCGTCAAACGGATTTTCGAGAAAGAAGGAAGGGATGCCCGGATCGTCGATTCGCTGCTCGTCTATTTGGTGGTCGCCACCATCGTGGGCGCGCGACTTGGTCAGGTGTTTTTCTACGAGCCTGTCGAATACCTGACCCACCCCCTCGAGATATTGAAGGTCTGGGAGGGTGGGCTGGCTAGTCATGGCGGTTTCGCGGCCGTGCTTATCGCGCTCGTCTTGTTCTGCCGGAAGCACCGCGACATTTCGTTCTTCTGGCTCGGCGATCGCTTGAGCATTCCGATCATGCTCGCCGCGGGGTTCATCCGGATCGGAAACCTTTTCAATTCCGAGATCATCGGACGAACCACGAGCGTGGCCTGGGCCGTGGTCTTCGAGCAGGTCGACGCACTGCCACGGCACCCAACCCAGATCTACGAGTCTTTGGGCTACTTCGCCGCCTCGTTCATCCTGTACGTGTGGTATCGCGCTCGCGCGGGCAAGCCACGCGAAGGCCGACTCCTTGGCATGGCCATGATCCTCGGGTTCGGCTGGCGCTTCGTTGTTGAGTTCTTCAAGGAAAATCAGGAGGCCTTCGAATCGGCGCTCCCGCTCAACATGGGCCAAGTGCTCAGCATTCCGTTCATTGTGATCGGGCTGTTCTTCGCGTTCGGCGGCCAGTTCAAGGTCCCGTTCCTGCGCGCGGGACTCAGCACCGAGGCCCGCGCCGAAAGAACCGAGCCGCCTACTTGACAGATCGTGTGATCAGGTGCACAGCGGGATACCGGTACGGTACCGGTCCATCATCATTCTAAGCTGCGCGACTCACAAACATTTCGTGAGGCGACCGGCGACACCCTGAGTGAGCGCAAATGTGCCGAGAATGTCGCCGGTGTCCGTGAGCGTGACGGTCAGCGCCATGCGCCCCGCGGCCAGACGTCCGGCGTAGCGTGCCGGGCGCGATTCGGACTTCTCGTCCTCGCGCACCGGGCCACCATGCTCGGGCGTGTGCGTGCCCGTCACCTCGAACCGGCCGTTGTGATCCAGTACGAGCGGCTCGGCGAGATTGCCGTGGGCGCAGTCGTATTCGATCCGGCCGCCGTCGGCCGTGACGTCGAGCGCAACGTGCTCGCCGCCCCACGTGCCAGCGGCGACGTAGTCACCCGCGCTGAGCGGATTGGAGCACGCCAGCGCCGCCAACATCAGACAACTCGCAGCGGCTCTCATCAGTTTCGATCGTAGGATTCGATTGCACAGCGGTCAATGGGTTCGCAGGCGCCGCAGAGTAGCGTCACATAAGCACAGAACGCTCGTCCGCGTGCGCTGGGTGTCACGCTGTCGGTGTTGTTCGAGGGCATGGACTGATCGTCCGGATGGAGAACTCGCAGGCTCAAGCGACTGTTGGTAACGCCTCAAGCCGTGTCAGCCACTTCCCGATGCCATTCCAATTGGGGCCGGCGTTAAGTTCACTACGCCGACAGATTCCGCAACTTCCCCATCGGGTGCCCGTGAGTGCTTCGGCGCCGCGGCGGTTCGCCCGACCGACGGACAGCCAGCGAAAAACGGCCGGCTATTGTGTTTGCGTGTGCGGGTGCCCGGCCTGATCCATCTTGGTCAGCGGCGAGATGATGCGCACCTGCTCCGAAAGTGTGTCGACGACCACGAACTGTCCCATCATGCCCATGTCTTCGTGTTCCAGGATATGGCAATGGAACATGTAGGGCAGGTGCGGATTGGAATAATCGGCAAAGCGCACAAGGATCTGTACCGTTTCCAGAGGGTTGACCAGCACCGTGTCTTTCCATCCGCGTTCGTACGCGTCAGGCGGCCGGCCGTCGCGGTCGACAATCCGGAACTGCACTCCATGTATATGGAACGGGTGAACGAACAGCGCCTCCCGGTCACGGATTTCCCAGATTTCAGTATCGTCCTTGCGCACGATCTGATCGACGCGCATGTGGTCCATCGATTGATCGTTGATGCTCATGCGGTCGTTCAGTGCGAAGACCCGGGTACGCACGGCACTGTTTGAATCGAGGCTGGGAAGGGCATTCAGGATCCGAGGCAGCGTGCCGATCGGCGTCGAACTCGGACGCGGCCGTAGTTCGAGAATCTTGAACTTTTGATATTCGTCGCCTTGACCGAGCCGTACGCTGCGCATGAGATGGAACATCCGCGCAGCGCCAGGAACGGCATCGCTGATTAATGTGAGCGGACGATCGTCCGCACTCATATCGACGACGATTTCCCCCCGTTCCCCAGGACCGAGCACCATGCGCGTTCTTTCCACCGGCGTATCAAGAAGCCCACCGTCGGTTGCGATCTGATGAAAACTGCGGCCGTCGGAGAATCCGAAATTGTATCTTCGGGCGTTCGACGCATTCACCAAGCGAAAACGAACAAGCTTTTGCGGAACTTCGACGTAGGGTGCATAGGTACCATTGACAAGAATCGTCTCGCCCAATTGCCCGAACGATTCACGCATACGGGTATCACCGTAGGCGAGCTGGCCCGCCGCATCGAAATTCCGGTCCTGCACGATTAGCGGAATATCGTCGAACCCGTAGGTCTTGGGCAGGGACAGGGCGTCGCTATTCGCATCGTCGATGATGAACAGCCCAGCGAGGCCGGAATAGACCTGCGGCCCGGTCTTGCCGGCCATGTGCGGGTGATACCAGAGCGTGGCCGCGTCGTTTGCAACCGTCCAATACGGCGACCACGTTGCGCCAGGAAGGATGATCTGGTGGGGGCCACCGTCCATTTCGGCGGGCAGATGCATGCCATGCCAGTGAACGGTCGTGGTTTCACTCAACTCGTTCGTGACATTGATCCTGATCTTGTCGCCGCGATGGGCGCGGACCGTTGGGCCCAGGAACGTGCCGTTGAAACCTGCCGTGTCCGCAAGCTTGCCGGGAAGCAGTGCGGTCTGGCCGTGCAGAACCCTGAGACCAAAGACCTTTTCGTCGCCGTCCACGTGAGCCTCGAGCAGCGGCGGAACAATCAACGGACGCTGCAGCACCACCTGTTGGTTCACATAGTCAACGCGACGCAGACGGGGATAGAGGAACGCCGCCAGCACCGCAGCCCCAATCAGGAGAACCACGGCCGCGATCGTCATCAGGGCATATCTGGGAAACCTCACGCAGGCCTTATCTCACGGGATGAGCACATCGCCATCTTCGACGATCAGAAACGCCAATCGAGGCCGAGGATCGGGAACACGCCGAGCAGCTCATTGGCGTCAGCTGCATTCGTACGCCGGTTCCAGCTGTAGCCGCTGACGTTGCGTCGTCCGGTCACATTCTGGACCCCAAAAAACAGGATGACGGGCTTCCCCGCGATCGTCGCGTTCCGGTCGACGCGAACATCGAGACGGAAATAGGCGGGTGCGCGAACGGCGTTGACCTGCGAGAGGTCGTAGATGCCTCGCCGCTGGCTGCTGGAGTCGGCCACATCGAACGGCGTGTACGGCCGTCCGGACAGGTACGAGACTCGGAGCGACGACTCCCATTTCGGCGACCACCGCCGTCCGCCGGTCAGGTTGAAGACCACCGGGTAATCGAACGAGCCGGGCCGGAGCACGCCGTCGAGCGCTGCGTGTTGCGCTTTCGACACCGACACGTTCAGCTGTCCGTACCAATGACCGTCGTCTTTCTTCGTCAGGCCGACCTCCACGCCCTGACTGTGGCCGACGCCCGCGCTCGTCAACGGAAACAACGATTCCAGGACGTTGAAAGAATCCCCGAGGTTCGCGAGCGAGAGCGAGGGGTAATCCGTCGAAACGGGGTAATCGCGATAGTTCTTGCGGTAGCCTTCAACGCTCAGGAGCAAGCCGTCGGCGACTTTATACGCGAGGCCGGCGACGTAGTGATCCGCGCGGAACGGCTTCACGGCGCGGTTCTGGGGAAACACCGCGAGAAACTGAAACGCTGGCTGTTGGTAGTACATCCCGGTGCTGGCCTTGACGGACAAACGGGGGGTCAGGGTAACGGTGGCGGCCAGCCGCGGGCTGAATCGTGACGCGTCGATGTACTGATACCGGTCGAATCGTCCGCCGGCGGTGATATTCAGCGCCGAGGTCAGGTCACGCGTGACCTGCACATACCCGCCGGCCTGCCACGCCGTGAAGCGCTCGTCGATACTGAACGGGTTCATGCCGGGCTGGACCGAGTAGGGGCTATCGAACCCGAGCGGGGCGGCGCTGTCGTATTTCACACGGAACTGTTTCAGGCTGCCGCCGAACTGGAACGTGCTGTTCAACGCACTCACTGTCGCGTCGTATTTCACCGTGCTTTCGGACTCCGTCGAATCGGTATGGAAGATGATCGGACTGGAGTCGATCACCTGATCGGCAGGGATTCCCGGCGGCGGCACGCCATTTCTCACGAGGTCTTTGACGGTCTGTGCGACGCTCGCGACCGAGTTGGTCACGCCGAGAAGGCCGACGGCCCGCGATCCGAACAGATGCTGCCAGTTCAGGCCCGTCGCGCTCCGCCACCCCTGATACCGAATGTCGAGAGTGGAGATCTCCTCGTCGCTCGGCGTCGAATCCGTCAGTCCGAGACGGATCCGATCGATGCCGGTGATGTTGACCGCCCAGAGACGATCGGTCGCATTGAGGTCGTACACCGCCTTAGCGTTCACGGTGTACAGGACTGGGACGCCTCCCGACCCGATATCCTTCGTGAACAAGTCGAGAAAGCTTCGGCGCGCTGAGACGACCCACGACCCTCGGCCCTTGGCCAATGGTCCCTCGACCGACCCGCCGGCTCCCGCAAAGCCAAGCGTCGCGCGCGCGTGAAGCGCGTCGCGGCTGCCTTCGCGCTGCGTGATCTGCAAGACGCTCGACGTGCGGTTGGTGTAGGAGGCGGGGTAGCCGCCGGTGAGGAACGTCACGTCGCGAATCATCGACGGGTCCAGAATGCTGACCGTTCCCCCCGCAGACCCGAAATTGGCAAAGGTGTTGATGTTCGGCACCTCGACGTTGTCGATGACAAAGAGATTCTCGAGCGGGCTGCCGCCGCGAACGATGATGTCGTTGCGAAAGTCGTCTGATCCGATGACCACGCCTGGTAGCGTCTGCACGTAGCGCGAGACGTCCTGCAGCGCGCCGGCCGCACGGAAGATCTCTTCGGAGGTGACAAGCTGGACCGATGTCTTCACCTCGGGCGGTACCGTGACACTTGGCGCGCTGACCGTCACCGTCGTCTCCAGGCGATTGCGGGCAGGCAACGTGATCGCCAGACGCTGATCCACGCCGGCGCGCACCTCGACGCGTCCCACCGGCAGCGCCGTCTCGCCAGTGGGCGTCACCTCCAGCGCGTACTCGCCCGAGCGGATGTTCGGTAGACGAAATGCGCCTCGTTCATCCGCCACGACGCACAGCGTGGTGCCGGCGAGGCAGACGGTCACAAACGCGGCCGGAGCGCCCGCGGCATCCACAACCGAGCCGCTGAGCGAGCCGACGCCGGTGGTGTCCTGCGCTGCCGCATGCAGGGGAACATGGGTGAGGCACGTCAACGAGAGCACCAGCATGGCGCCAAGGCGTTTCACCGATCGCATAACTCGGCCGTGCCCGGTCTGGGCGCGGATCCACGCTGGTCGACGCAACTGGGCATCTGGGCAGGATGACGGCAGGACGTATCTGAAATATTTCTCGACTGTAACGGTGTGTAACACGTCCGCCGATGCCGGATTGGGCCTCTCGACGGTGCGCCGAGCACCTCGACGGTGTTCAATTCGTGTCCGAGTTGGAGACAGGCCGTTCCACGATTCCGTTACCCAGCCCAGGTAACGTCACAACGAAAGAGGTGCCACGCGGGGCATGATTCTCGACGGCGATGGTTCCGCCGTGCGCCTCCACGATCCGTTTCGAGATGCTGAGACCAAGACCATAACCACCGGTCTTCTTGGACCGCGAGCGATCCACACGAAAGAACGGCTCAAAGAGGTTTGGCATGTCGCGCTCGGGAATGCCGGGCCCATCGTCGGTCACGCGGATGACGATCGACTGGCCATTCTGAGTCGCCGAAACTTCGATAGGACGACTGTCAGGCAACGAGTACTTGACCGCGTTCTCGAGGAGGTTTCGGATCACGGTGCGCATCCTGTCCGGATCGATGTCAGCGAGGATCTCCGGCGCTGTCGGAGCAACGCGAGCTCCCGGCGGACGCTCCTCGTAATTCCGAGCGACGTCGCCGAGAAGAAAAACGACGTTCTGGCGGGTGGTGCTGATGCCACGGTTGTCGCGCAGCCGTTCGAGTTCGAGCAGTTCGCCGATCATGATCTCCATCTCGGTCACATCGGCAGCCATGCGGGCCTTCATGTCCGGATCGGCGACGAGCTCAAGGGCAACTTTCAGGCGCGTCACTGGCGATCGCAACTCATGGCTCACGTCGAGCAGCAGTTGGTCTCGCGCTCGGATCATGTCCTTGACGCGGCCGACCATCCGGTTGAACGCGTCAGTCAGGGTACCGAATTCGTCGTTCGCACGCTTGGGAACGACGACATCGAAGTGACCCTCACTCAATCCAGCCACGCCGTCGCCGAGCCAACGCAACGGCAGAAGGAGTCGCTTCAACAAACCGTGCGCCGCGAAGACCACCGCCGCCATCAGGAGCAGCAATACTGCGGGGACGACGAGATGGGCCGTGCGCATTCGTTCGTCTAGGTTCCACTCGAACACGTACGTCCCACCGTTTGGCGCGGCCGCCACGTAATAATGTCGTGCGCTGAAAGAGCCGCGCCCATGACGCCGTGCCTCCGCGATACTGGGCACGTCGTCAGCAGTTGCCCAAGCACCGTCGGGGCCTTCGTACCGCGTCCGCACGTCAAGACGAGCACCCATCTCCTTGGCCCTTTGATAACTTGGCGCGGTCGCGGCCACGGCGTGGAGGTAATCGTGCACGACACCGTCGATCGAGGCGTTCATCAATGGACCGAGGTACAGAAAGAAAAAGCCCACCACGAGCACCAGCAGGATGGCGGCCATCGTGAGCATGATGGCCACGAGCTTGGTGAATACGGATTGACGCCGGACGGGCCACCCGCGGTCACTCATTGCTGCCTCCGATGAACCTGTAGCCGATTCCACGCATGGTGCGGATGAACGCCGGTTGTCTGGGATCGTCGCCGAGCTTCTGTCGAAGTCGACTGACCAGAACATCGATGGAACGGTCGTAGGCCTCCCAGTCGATGCCGTGGGTCTCGTCCATGATGCGATCGCGACTGAGGACGCGCCCCCGATTGCGCACGAACATCCCCAACAGTTCGAACTCGGCCGGCGTGAGTGAGAGCAGCTGACCGTTGAGCCGTGCTGATGAGGTCGTCCAACTCACCTCGAGCGGCCCCACACAGACGCGCTCTTCAGCAACAACACCTGAACCTCGACGCAGCACCGCTTGCATCCGAGCAATCAGCTCCCGCGGTTCGAACGGTTTTGGGACGTAATCGTCCGCTCCCAGCTCGAGCCCCACGATCCGATCCGCGACTTCTCCACGTGCCGTCAGCATGATGATCGGAACCCGACTGCTTTCGCGCACTTTGCGGCAGACGGCGAAGCCATCCATGTCGGGCAGCATCACGTCGAGGATCACGATGTCGGGAGGATCGACTCGTAGCGCCTGCAGACCGTCATCCGGATGGACGACGGCTCGAACGGCGAAGTTGAATCGACCCAGATACTCCACAAGCAGGGCATTCAACTTCTCGTCATCATCGATCAGGAGCACGCGCATTCGAGCGGATCGAGCGACCGTCATCGTGTCGTGATCATAACTGCCGTCCCCAGGGTTCTATCGGTGATGCAGGGCACCCAGGCCGCTGCCGGCGAGGTGCAGGATGACGAACGCCAGCATCAGGCTAACAATGAGGATCGCAAATACCTTCATCCAGACCGGTGCGCGCTCGTTGTCGCCGGCGGTCTTGGTATCCAAGACCTGATGCTGCTCGTTCTGTTTGCGCCGCCCGTATGCTGTCATCCCCTGGGGCTTGTATACCGACAAGGTGACGTTCACGAGTAGCGCGAGCAGCGCTGCACCGGCGTCGCCCACGAGTTGGATCTGCAGCCGGCCGACATCCCCGCTGGACAGTGTGGTCTCTCTCGCGACCGCTGCCAGCAGACCAATCGGCTGCGTGTGCAGGAGCAAGAGGACGGTCGCAAGGACCGTCAGCATGAATTTCACGAGGACCCAATAGTGCCGGAATAAGCCCCACGGGGTGCCCAGGGACATGACGAGCCCGGTGAGCAGCGACGCAAAGGCCAACGGCACGATCACGACCCAGGTGATCAACTCCGTCGCGACATACGCGGCTCGCACCATCTGCGTATCGTGGCTGGTCAGACCGACAATGGCGAGAGCGAGGAACGCGGCGACCGCGCCAAGCCAACTCACCGACGACGTGACATGCGCCGTGAGCGCGAACTTACGGAGACTGGGGTTCATTGTCATGCTCGTCGAGAAACGTCAGGCCTCAGCATCGCCAAGCCTTCAGGGCGACAGCAGCTGTGCATCGTCAATGTGACGCTGAGCACGCGGAGCGCGTGGGAGTACGGGACAAGGCGAAGAGCTGTGCCCCGTGTCGGCGCACCGACCCTGGTGAGCAACGATCCGCGATTCCTATTACCGCGTCAGACCGCTGGGGACACGGGCGACGGCGGTGCGCACCTGACCCGCGCCCCCGCTGCTCTCAGTCCACGCGAATACGAGCTCGTCGCCGTGCCGTGCCACACGCGGAACGCCACCAGTGCGGCCTCCTGCTAGGCCCGTGACGGTTAATGACGCGGAGCGCGCGCCGTCTGTCGCGACGCGGCGCGCACGAAACTCCGAGCGGCCATCGGCAAACTCGATCCAGGTCGCGAGCGCCGATCCGTCCGGCAGCACCTCGACATCCACACGACCGAGCGATGCGCCATCGTCGAGCCGGACGGGCTGGCTGAACGTCCGGCCCGCATCACGCGAGAACGCCAGGTACGCGTGTCCCTGGTCCTGCTTGACGGTGTACCACGCGATGACGACGTTGCGACCGCTGGTGCTCAGCGCTGGACCGTTGATGGGGCACGCCGGAATTCGCCAGTTGTCCGGCTGCACGACAGCTGGCTCGGTCCAGTGCCCCCGCGCGAGGCGGGACACGTAAATATCCCGAACCTCGTCGTCGCTGCGGTTCCGATATGCCGCCAGCACACCTTCGGACGTGGCGACAGCGGCCGTCGAACAGCACTCGCAGACGCGAAGGTCAATAGGCATCGCAGCAGTCTGTTTCCACGCGGGATCAAACGACGCAAAGCGCAGTGTCATCGCGCCGCCCCCGCCCATGGCGCCGCTGCCGCTCGTGACACCTCGCCCGCCGTGTGCGTCGTGTCCCTGTTGTCCGCTCGGCGGCTGGTGCGCATGATCAGCCCCGGTGGGATGGTTGTTGTGCCCACTCCGCGCGGCATCGCCGGTCCCTGATCCCATCCCGGGACCCTCGAGCCAGATTAGACCGAGCCTAGAGCCCGGCATCTGGAATAGCGAAGCAAATAGGCGCTCGCTCTGGGTACTGTTGCGATGCGGCGTGAACGACGGCGCCCAGGTCCGCCCTTCGTCCTTGGCGTACGAGAGTCGAACCTCGTTCGCGTGCATACCACGACCGCTCTTCTGTAACCACTGCGCGACGAGCGTGCCATTGGCGAGACGCAGGACGGATGGCACGTCGATCGCGTTGACAGACCAGTCGTCACCGGAGGCGACCGTGCGTGGCTCGGTCCAGCCGGTTGGCGTCCGCTCGGCGAACCGGAGCGTCGTCTTGGAGCCGTCGTGTTCAATCCAGCTGAGAAGCACGCCGCGATCCGAGGCCGTGAGCTGCGGCTCCCCGCTCTTGGAGGCGGAAGGCGCAGGGATTGTGACGATGGACAGCGGCCAGGAAGCGGTTTGCTGAGCCGTCAAACCGGTCGCGGCGAACAGCACCGCGGCGAGAACACCAGTGCTGGCAATGCCGCCGAGAATCCATCCCTTCATCTTTCCCACTCCTATCGTGACGCTGTCGGTTTCCGCCGCCAGATGGAATACATCGTCGTCCGGTCGCCACACGCCGCAAGCGGCTGACGATGCCAGGTCACAGTATCAGGGGCGAACGTTTCTCGATTGTTGCTGGAATGTAACGAAATGAAACGTGGACGGATAACGGAACGGCGGCGGAGGGCGCGAACCAGGCGTCGTATTCCGCAATGTCGAAGGAGCTCGCGTCAACAGTTTCCGCGCGAGCAAGACGAAGACCGCAATCACATCAGCCGTCGCAACGATCGTCCAAGCCGTCGGACGATGACTGTCCTAGAATCCCGTCAGGATGCCGGAACAACGCTACATCTCGGCTCTCGGCTACCGATGCTGAATCGACTCTACGATCCGTTGCTGCGCTGGACGATGTCGGAACTGCGATTCAAGACTCGCCTCGGGCAACTCGCGCGGATCGAGGACCAGCACCGTGTTCTGGATCTTGGCATTGGGTTCAGTGCCCTGTTCGGCGTGGCGGTGCTCAACGGTGTCGTGATGGTCTCCTGCGATCACGATCCAGAGAATGCAAGCAGCCAGACGGCAAACAACACATTGAGCAATCTGAATGCGCGTACGACTTCTGCGGTGCTGATCGCCGCCACAGTCACGATGAGTGCCCCGACGACCCGACCGCTGTTGGCGGCCATCCCGGTGCCACCGAGCACCGCAGGCGCGAACATGAGCCAGATCCCGAGCAGCACGCTGAACGCGAGCGTCACGGGCAGCGTCACGCCCCACGCTCCGGCACGAATCTGGCCCGCGAGCGGCGGGCCAGGACCATAGGCAGCGCGACCGTCGCGGTCAGAATGGTTCGCGTTCTGGTCGACATGACGTTCGTCTCCCTCACGCTGGAACTCGCAAAACGCAAGCTGTCTCAACCGACAAATATCGGAACCAGTCTTACAGCCGCACGTTTCTCGATTGTTTCTGCTGCAATGTAACCGATTGAAACCGGCTCGACAGGACGAACGGCTGGCGAGCGAAGGTGGCTTGTCACCGCATTCCTTGAAGTTCGATCAAATATCGCTTTGCCCAGCGGAGTGGATTGTCCGATCGAAAGGCTTGAGTAGCAACCTCGCGCGCTCGGTGAGGATCGATTCGGCGGACCATCTGGACGATGTCGTCGTAGTTCTTCATGTATGAGCGCGCCATCGCCAGAGGATCAGCCGCGCGGCACGCACTCAGCGCGATAGTCCTTGCGACCCACGGATGACTCCGCTTGACCAGACCGACAACGCCCTCGAAGTTTTCGAGCAGCTTGCGCGCTGCTGACATCGGATCAGAACCCAGGCTGGCAATGCCGGCCAAGGTGCGCGCAATGTCCGGTTCGACGCCTTCCGACGTCAGTTCCGCCACGACCGCGTCGTACGTCGCGATGAACCTCTTCGCGGCCTTGATCGGGTCTCGCGATCGGAACGCAGCTCTCGCAACCGTCCGCGCGAAACCAACATCGTCACGGAACTTCATGAACAGGTCCGCGAAATGCTTGAAATGATGCATCGCCTTCTTGCGCGGGACCCTGGCCATAAACGTCGCGTTGGCGAGAGTGCGTGCGATGTCGGGATCGACCAACTTGAGTTGGTCCGCGACGTGACCATATTGGGCGAGGTAGCGCCTTCCTGCACTCAGAGGGTCGGCAGCGTCGAGGGCCACGTTTAGAACGGTGCGGGCTATTGTTGGATCCTTGGCGGTAAGTTCCTGTAGAAAGTCCTCAATTTGGCGCGCCGACAACTTCGGCAACGCTACGATGATCTGACGCTCAACCAAGCCTACGTTTGTCTTCAGGTATTTCGTCTCTTGCCGCACCTGCTCGCCGATCGCCCGCCATGTGGTGTGATTCCCCAGCTCGCTCTCGTCGAACTTGAAAATGAGCTGGAAGGCGATCCGCTTCGCGAGGCGCGGGAGGACACCTTCGCCTCCGATCGCGCTTGCGATCTCATCTCTAAGTTGGACTCGGCGTTCCGAGATCTTCCCGCCGCGAAGCATCGGCGTCCGCCGCAGATTGTCGAGCAACGCGGCGGCCGTCGCCATTGCTGGAGGCTCGGTCGCCGTGACGTTTTGCGGGCGCCGACGGTCTGCCGTCAGCTCATTCACACCGAAGGTCATTGCACTCCCCCAACCGCGCTCTCAACGACTGCGAATTCCTCGAGACGTTCGCTTTGCTCCAAGCCCGTTCCGAGTGCGGCGTACTCGCGCCGCAGCGTAAATGGCCCTATTTTGGACGTGACCAGGACCCCGTACACGGTCAGCATTGGCGCCTGAGGGTCGTGCTTCCACGCCAATCGATGGACGCGAAGCGCGATGGTCGCGTCAGGAAGCGCGGCCTGTAGTTCCTGCACGAGCGCCCACTGCGCCGCGGTAGCCTGCCCCGCGTTCTTACTGCTCACGACGACATCGGCCGAAGTGACAGCCGCATTCGCGTACCGTGGGGACTGCCTCAAGTGCACCTGAAGCCGGTCCGCACCGTCGCGAAGATATCGGGGCCGGCTGCCGAAGATTGCATGGACTTGATCCGTCATGGCCTCGATCGCCTCGGCCATCGGAAGCACTCCGGCGGCCTGTCGGCTCTGCTGCTCGGGCGTACCGTGAGCTGCGATCCACTCAGCGGCGAGCCGGTTCTTCTCCTCGTGCAGCGCGAGTTGCTCCGCGCGCTGGCGCAGGTTCTCGTCTCGGCGACCGCGGAGGTCCGCCCGAAAGCGCCGATGAGCCTCGGGCGGCACGTCCCGGGCAATCCCTTCATCGGTATTGATGTCGAACAAAACCCGCCCGTGCTGGGTCGCGAGATAGCACCGTTTCGGCGTGGGTGGGGGATGCACGAGGCTGCGTTGAGCGTGATCGCTCATGAACGCTTGCGCGAGCTGCGCGCGGACCTGGCGGTGCGCATCGCGACGTTCAGTGCGAGCGGCGGTGCGCTGCTGGTGGTACGCGCGCTCGAGCTCGTGGTTGCGCCCAGCCTCTCGGTACAGGTCTTCAAGGGACGGCGGACAGTCGTACGCCGGTGGTGTGTCGACGCGCACCACTCGCTGCTCGCCGTCACGCTCGTACCGTGGCCGAAGCTTCAATCGCGCGACACCCTGGTCGTCTACGCTGACGAGATGCAACCGACTCGTCGGCACGTCGATTGAGAGTTCCTGGACCGCGCGGCCGTTGCCGCCGGCGAGCAGGGACGCTTTCCTCCCTTCCTCGGACAGCAGGTACGTCGCCGTCACGGTGAGGAGGCGAGCGGTGTCAGGTAGCGATGTCGGTGTCTTGTCGGTCGCGAGTCCAGGGCCGCGAAGAACGACGGTATCCATAAGAGTTGTCCTTCCTCATCAACATGACGTGAACGCGTGCGCCAGGCGGCTGGCACTGAGCCGAGCCGCCTGGCTGAGACGAGGACCGTTCAGGCAGTGACCCTCGAGGCGGATGTACGCGTCGAGGAGGCATTCCCGAATCGCGTCCGAATGCCGGGCCGGACACGTCACGCCTTCTCCATCGGTCGCGACGTTCCGAGACGGCGAAGCCGACGAGTGTGCGTCCGCTGAGCGGATCTGCATCGGCTCCGACGACCAGCTCCGTACGAGCAGACTTCCCTGAGGTGGCCTGCTCGTCGGGGATGATCGTGATGGACCCCAGTTAGCCCCTCTGCTTGGATGTTGGGGTCCTCCAAGAACGTTGAGGGCCTGAGGCCTTCAGCGTTGGCTGCGTTCGCCCGGATCGATGTGGATGCGGACGAACAGGAGTGACACGTACGGCCGTGTGGCGCGCGCGTGGTCACCGGAGAACTGGTTCGAGGCGTCATCGGTTCGCCTCCAAAAGGCCGCCAATAGGTTCGCGTCCGTACCGGCGCGCGCGAGCCAGCTTGTCTCTGAGCTCGCACTCGGCCCACGGCGGTTCACAGCGGGCATTCCAATCATTGAGCAGCGTGAGCGCCTCGGCGTCCGAGAGCGCGAAGCCACGCACGAGCCGGCAGCAGACGCGAAACGTATGGAGATCGCCGTGCTGCCCGGCAAACGCCGCCGGCAGTGCGGCCAGGTACCGCCGCGCGCGGTCCATTCGATTGAATCTCACGTTGAGGCCGCGACTCAGTCGAACAGGCACCGTCGCCATCATCGGGGCGATCGGTATCGGGAAGTCGTCGGGCGTGTAGACGCGCGTGGAATCGCGGTATTCGATCGTCACGAGATGCGGCGGCACATACTGGGGCTTATGGTTAAAGAAGCCAGGAACGCGCGTAGTCTGCGTGCAGGGCGTGGCCGCCACGTCGGTGCCGAGCTCGCGGGCGAGCTGCTTCTGCAGTGCCTCTGCGTGCTCGATCGTGAAACCGGCCACACGCCAGAACACATGGACCCGATTCGGCGAAGAGTGCAGCACATATGACGGTGATGGCAGATCGCGACGTGCGGCGATGGCTGCCAAAACGTCGCATCCATCGTGATCGGCTTCGAGAAAGACATGGCGAATCGCACGCACCGACTCGCGCGTTCGTGACCGTCTGCCAGGGCTGATCGCATTCACCGAGACGTAGATGTTTGAGCGAATCAGATTGCGCCAACGCAGCCACGCCTGGAACCGCGCATCGGCGACGAGCGATACCGGCCCCACACGTTGCGCCGTGTGTCCCGTCTCGTACGACTTCAAGAACACCGCGATCCAGTCATCCGGTTCGTAGGCCGTGCGAAGGAACTGCAGCGGCGCGTCGCGATCCACCTGTCGCATGCGCATCAGCCTTTCGTCAGCACCACACGTCCGGAGAACGTGGAGTGGTTGCAGTCGGTCCCGCTGAAGTCGGCGTCAATCCGTGTGGCCTCGGCCATGCCAAAGCTGCCGAAGGTGCCGCGGCAGCCGCGCGGCGAGCTGTAATCGCCCTGCGTGCTGATCTGCGCGGGTGGTGTGTTGCCCGGAATGATGGCGGTCGTCCCG
>Ga0209343_10003119_pt1 | contig 21016 bp, 22 predicted proteins | sample RifCSPlowO2_02_FD_184026 | JGI IMG/M metagenome (GOLD analysis project Ga0209343, IMG submission 184026) | Groundwater microbial communities from Rifle, Colorado - Rifle CSP2_plank lowO2_0.2 (SPAdes) (version 2) | ecosystem: Environmental > Aquatic > Deep subsurface > Groundwater | place... | reverse complement strand
AACCCGCCGTTCGAGAGGGACGGCGCAAAAGCGCGCCGCCCCTCAACTCTACGTTGGGCTTTTTCACCGACACATTTCAGGAGATATAAATGGCAATGGCAAAATGCCGCGAGTGCGGAGCTGAAGTTAGCGATTCTGCAAAAACATGCCCCAAGTGCGGGATAGCAAAGCCGGTCAAAAAAACATCCCTAATTGCCAAAATATTCCTTGGCCTATTGGGGCTGTGGGTGATTGGTCTCATTATCAGTGGAGGCTCAGGCACCGGGGGAAGCACATCAACTTCGGTTAGCCCCTCTGCTCAGCCAAGCGTTGCAGCGCCTGTAGTGCCTGGCTCGCAGTGGTCATACTCACATGTAGCTGATGCTATGAGCAAAGGCACCTCCTACCATGCCGTAGTTTCAAGCACGAATACTGTGGAATTCAAATTCCCGTATGCGGGAGCGCAACACGCAAGGCTTAACCTGAGAACCGATCCTCGCTATGGCAAAGACGTGATTTTTAATATTGAGAGGGGGCAAATTCTCTGCCACTCCTATGAAGATTGCACAGTGCTTGTGCGATTCGATAATGAGCAAGCTACAAATTATTCCGCAGTAGGGGCAGCCGACAACAGCACAGAAACTATTTTTATTCGTAACTATGATCGGTTTGTTGGGAGAATGCTCAAAGCCAAACGGGTTCGCATCTCCACAAACATTTATCAGGAGGGCGCACCAGTGTTTGAGTTCGATGTCAGTGGTTTCGACCTGAACAAATACAAACCAAGCAAATGAGGCCCAACCCGTCATTCGAGAGGGACAGCCCAGAAGCGGGCTGCCCCTCAATTTTACGTTGGGCATCTTCATCCGATCTTATTTAAACTGGAGAAATTATGGCAAAGGGTTATTGGATAGTACGTGTCGATATCACCGATCAGGAACAGTACAAAGCGTATGTTGCAGCCAATGCAATACCGCTCAAAACGTACGGAGCTCGCATTCTTGTGCGAGGTGGTCAGTCCGAAAATCCAGAAGGCACTTGCCGTGCACGCAATGGTGTAATTGAGTTCCCTTCTTATCAAGCAGCGCTTGACTGCTGGAAGTCATCTGAATATCAACAAGCAATTAAACTGCGTCAGCCTGTTTCCACTCTTGATCTAGTCATCATCGAGGGTTACGAAGGCCCGCAGCCAAGTTGAGCATTGGAGTTGCAGTTTTGTTGCTACACATGCCCAACCCTGCGTTCAAGCGGGACGCCGCAAAAAATACGGGGTCAGGTCTTGCAATCATGCGTCAGCATAACCCATCCATCAAATGTTAGGGCTTCTTGACAATTTTCATAATGTACATACAATGTATTTATGATTAAGTTTGAGTGGGATACAGTTAAGGCAGCCTCAAATCAAAAGAAACATGGTGTTTCGTTTGAAGAAGCTCAATCCGTTTTCTACGATGAGTTTGCTGTGCAATTCTTTAATGAAGATAACTCTGAGGCAGAAGATAGGTTTTTGATGCTTGGTTTCAGCGATGAAGCTCGCCTTCTAATTGTCTGCCATTGCGAGCGAGACCAAGGCAACACTATCCGAATCATCTCAGCTAGAAAAGCCACAAAAAACGAAGGAAAATATTATCAAGGAGTTATGCCATGAAAACTGAATATGATTTATCAACAATGAAGTCTCGTAAAAACCCTTATGCGACTAAACTCAAAAAGTCAGTCACAATGCGACTAGGCGAAGATGTCATTAGCTATTTTAAGCAAATGGCAGATGAGGCTGGTATGCCGTATCAAAGCCTCATCAATCTATATTTACGAGATTGTGCAGCTCACCATAGAAAAATTGATATTTCTTGGCAAACAGCACCCTAACCTATTATTAAGCGGGGCGCCTAACGGCGCCCCTTATGTCAAACTCGTTAGGCGTCAGAGAGGCCACCACCCGCATGCGCACCGCTACCTGGTACTCCGGATTCGCAAAGTCGGCATCTCGATTCTGCGGGCGTCCGAAAACTTTTACACTCGCTGTCGCCGTAATAGGGGTATGGATCGTCACCGGACCAATATTCTCGTTCAGCGACACATGGCAACTTGTCATAAACACGGGCACGACGATCATCACCTTCCTGATGGTCTTCTTGATTCAGAACACTCAGAACCGAGACACCGAGGCAATTCAAATAAAACTTGATGAGCTTATCCGTGCGACCAAAGGCGCACACAATGCACTTCTCGATCTAGAAGAACTAGAAGAAGAAGCCCTTGACGATTTTCGCAAGAAATACGAGGCCCTTGCAGCCTCAGCAAGAAAAGAACTAAATCTTGGCACCCAAGATACCGGAACGCCAGAACCTTAAGTGCGATGTCACTGACGCCTATCCGCGCATCATTGACCTTCAGATGCAGGGCTACGCATACATCCGATTTTGAATGACCACATTGCCAACGAACGGATACACTGAGCGAAATATGGGGTCGCGAAATACGAAATATGAGGAATATGGGGTCACTCCGCATATGGCTAGACCTCTCAGACTAGAATTTTCAGGTGCCCTTTATTAAGAGTAATTGGGGGTTAGCTCAGTCTGACCCTATTTTATTGTTTTATTTTTGCAAAATAAAAAATCCTAGCACACTTAGCGGCATGATGATTCAAAAATCCCGGCTTAACCAAAAATCCTTTCGTGCAGCGCTAGAGACTGGCGAAAATCGGGTTTTTATACCCAGCGGTAGATTTTCCTTAAGAAAACGCAAAATATTAGGGTTCATAACCCCGTTTGAGGTATTCTTTAAAAAGAATGTGCGCTACACCAAACTATCATTAAATGTTGCATTTCATTGTGAATCCGCGACATGTTAAAAAACACTTATTGGCCTAATAGCGATTGCAGCACCACAACAATAAAAAAATTGATGCCGGCCTGCTCGGTAAAATCGTGCTCGCCCGCTTTCTGGAATTGCCGCTGCGGGCTTTCGACCGTCTCGTGACGCAGGTGGAGTCCTCCACCGGGTTTGCTGCCCTTCGCCCCTGGGTGACCGTTGGTCAATTAGAAGGCGCGCAGGTGGCACATCATGCGGCCGGCATCCCTCAAACCCAAGCCTCCCCGGTACTGGGAGAGGTTCGCGAAGCAGGCCGGGGCCTGATGTTCCTCTACCACCGCAACAGCTACGCGCGGGAATACCGATTCGATGAGGATGGTGTGAACCTCCTGATGTCCTGCCCGGACTTCCCGGCGGAGCTGGCGAGCGTATTGCGCAGGTTGCGCCTCATCAACACCCGGAATCGGCTCACCCACGCGCTGATGCAGGCAGTGCTGGCATTGCAATCGGCGTACCTGCGTTCCGGGCAGGCCTTGATGCTCTTGCCTCTGACTCAGGCGGAAATTTCCGCACGGCTGCGGTCGGAGTCAAATCTTTCCGTGGTGGCGGATCCAGGCCGGATATCCCGGTTGATGCGCGTATTGTCTATCGCGCTGCCGAACGGCGAATCGGTGCCGTTGGGCAGACTTTTCCCGAAGCCGCGGCAGGTTCATTGCCATTTCGTGGATTATGTGATAAAAAGGGAAAAAGTATGGATGCTCCAAGGGATGTTGTGGAAGCCGCTGACGGACGAGGCCATCGCTACCATCCTCGAGCGCGAATACGGCATTAACTTGTTGCGGCGCACAGTGGCCAACATTCGGCACGACTTGGCGATTCCCGATTGCCGAAGTCGCAGCCAGCGTATGAATTATCTGGCGGCAACCGAGGGGTTTTCCGCACTGGTACCATTGACCCCTCAAGCGCTGCGGACTGCGGTTCCGTCCCAGCCGGGGGTGTACGAAATTCGGGCAACTTTGGGCTCGCCCATGAGTGAGATAAAAGAGGAATGGCTTGAGAAAAGCGCGCCGCCGGGGTCGCACAGCGTAGTATATATCGGCTCGACCAAGGATTTGCGCAAGCGCTTGGGGGATCACCTGCGTGGCAGTAGCGATAACGTCCTACTTTATAACCACCTCGCAGACGGTACCGCGCGGGTGCGATTTCGTCTGGTTAGCGAAGGATGGCGCTGGGCAGAGCGGGATTTGTATCGGGTGTTTTGCGAAACCTTCGGCACGCCGCCGTTGTACAATCGCATGAGCCCGTGAGAAAGAGAGCAACCAGGGAAGAGGTCACAATGGAGCTTGGCCCAAAACGTGAACAAGAATAAATAAAGGTTGGGGTATATCGTGGAAAAAATATTGCGCAAGCAAGCAAGCAAGCAAGCCTGACATCCCCCTCGCCGTCTGCGGCCCTATAGTGGGAGCCGGACTATGAATCTCTCGGACGAGGCCGTCGCCGCGCTGGCCCGGGCGATCGGAATAGACGCGCAAGAGATCACCCGGCGCAAGGCATTCCTGGAGTTCGGCGAAACCGATGTCAGCTTGCTCACGGAGTTGCACGTGCGTCTGCAAAATGTGTCGCGGCACTTCGTGAACGACTTTTACACCCATCTCACCAAGTTCGAGGAAACCAGCCGCTTCATTCCGGAGGCACCCTCCCTTGAGCGCCTGAAGCATACCCAGGAGGCCTACTTCGACAGTCTGACCGCGGGCGACTACGGCCCCGAATACATTCTCAACCGCCTGCGCGTAGGCGTCGTCCATCAGCACATCGGGCTCGAACCCAAGTGGTACATCGGCGCCTACAGCAGATACCTCGTTGGGCTGCTGCCCGAACTGTGGCGCTTGCTTGGCGACGACCCGGACAAGTTTCTCGCTACCTACCACGCGCTGCAGAAGATTGTGTTCCTGGACATGGGGCTTGCCATCGACACTTATATCCAGGCCGACCGGCGTACCATCCTCGGCCTCAAGCGCTACGCCGAGAACATCATTGCGAGCCTGCCCGCCGGGCTGATAGTGGTGGACAACGCCTTCAAGGTGCGGAGCGTCAACCGCTCTTTCCGCGAGATGCTCGGACTGAAGAACAGAGAAGACGTTTCCGGGCGCGAACTCGAAGACATCCTGCCGCTACCAGATCTACGCCAGCAGGCGCAAGCCGTCCTCGCCGGCAGGATGGCCTTGCACGGCATTGAGGCCGCGCTGGGCGAAAAATGGCTGCGCCTCACCATCACTGGAATCCGGCTTGAAGAAGAAGGAGAAGAAGAAGAAGAAGATCTGCTGGTAGTCGTGGAGGACATCACCGAGCTTAAAGCCCAGACGGTTCATATTGAGCAACTCGCCTTTTATGACCCCCTGACCAGCCTGCCCAACCGGAGCCTGTTGCGGGATCGTGTACAGCGTGTGCTGACCTACAGCACACGCCACAAGAATCATGGCGCAATCCTGTTCATTGATCTGGACAACTTCAAGGCGCTTAATGATACCAAGGGTCACAACATCGGTGATCTGCTGCTGATCGAGGTCGCCAAACGTCTCCAGGGTTGCGTGCGCAGCAGCGATACGGTCGCCCGAATGGGTGGTGACGAGTTCGTCGTCGTTCTTGAGGAACTGAACGAAGATATCCTGCAAGCGGTAGCACAAGCCCAGGATATTGGAGAGAAGATCCTGGCCTCCCTTAACCGGCCCTTCAACCTCCAGGGGTTTGAACACTACTGCTCCGCCAGCATCGGCATCAGTTTGTTCCGTGACAACGAGATCGGCATGGATGACCTGTTCAGGCACGCCGATACGGCGATGTACCAAGCCAAGACCTCTGGCCGCAACACCCTGCGCTTCTTCGACCCGGACATGCAGGCCTCGCTCGAAGCTCGTGCCACACTTGAAGCGGACCTGCGCCACGCACTCTCCCAGCAGCAATTCAATCTCTTCTACCAGATACAGGTGAACGCCGCCAACCACCCCATCGGTGCCGAAGCATTGCTGCGTTGGCGGCATCCCAAACGCGGCCTAGTCTCGCCGCTGCAATTCATCCCCATGGCAGAAGATACCGGGCTGATTCTGCCCATAGGTTTTTGGGTGCTGGAAACCGCCTGCGCCCAGATCAAGGCATGGGAAGCAAACCCGCTGGCATGTAAACTGCAACTCGCTGTCAACGTGAGCGCGCGGCAGTTCCACCAACCGAATTTCGTTGAACAAGTGCGCGAAGTCCTTAAAAAGACCGGTGCCGATCCGACCCGACTCAAGCTTGAATTGACCGAGAGCGTGGTGCTGGACAACATCAATAACACTGTCGCCAAGATGCACGAACTCAAGGAAATCGGCGTGCGTTTCTCCATGGACGACTTCGGCACAGGCTATTCATCGTTGTCTTACTTGACGCAACTCCCGTTTGACCAACTGAAGATCGATTGGTCTTTTGTACACAATATTGGCATAAAAACCACTGACGCAGTGATCGTGCAGACCATCATCGGCATGGGCAACAGCCTGGGAATGGAAGTGATTGCGGAAGGAGTGGAAAACAAGGAACAGCGCGACTTCCTTGAATGCAATGGCTGTCATGCGTACCAGGGTTACTTGTTTAGCAAACCCGTGCCGATTGAAGAGTTTGAGGCGTTGATTCGTATGCCAAATTAATTGGCTAATGGCTTGTCAAGAAATAACTGATCGATAACTATCTGGTGCCGCCATGCAAGACAAATAGAGTATCTACTTATACTGCAAATAATGTAATTAATTACTTTCAATATTTGTAGGCATTATTATTTGAATTAAGCATGTAAACATCAAAACTTAGGTAAAATCTAATTCCTCAATCTTCAATTATTGCCACCTATGTTTGTACACCCACAGTTTGATCCTATTGCAATTCACATTGGCTCCTTTGGTATTCATTGGTATGGCTTGATGTATCTGGTCGGATTTTTAGCATTTTTAGCATTAGGTAAATGGCAAGTCAGCCATCGCAAATGGCATGGCTGGACCGTCCCCATGCTAGATGATGCCTTGTTCTTTGGCGCACTTGGCGTTATTTTAGGTGGGCGCTTGGGTTATGTGCTGTTTTATCAGTTTGGTTATTTTGTACAACACCCTGTGGAAATTTTGGCGGTATGGCAAGGCGGTATGAGCTTTCATGGTGGCTTTTTAGGCGTATTGGTTGCCATGCTGCTATTTGCGCGTAAGTATCAACTTAAATGGTTGGAAATTATGGATTTTGTAGCGCCATTAGTACCCATTGGCTTGGGCGCTGGGCGTATGGGTAACTTTATCAATGCTGAACTTTGGGGTCGAGTCACCAATGCTAACTACGGCATGGTATTTCCCAAAGTTGATAATTTATTACGGCACCCATCACAGCTGTATGAATTTACGCTTGAAGGCATCGCCCTCTTTTTAATCCTTTGGATTTACGCGGCTAAACCACGGGCTACAGGCACGATTTCAGCACTGTTTTTAATTGGCTACGGTAGCTTTAGATTTTTAGTAGAATACACGCGCGAACCTGATGATTACTTAGGTCTATTATCAATGGGATTGAGTATGGGTCAATGGTTAAGCTTGCCTATGGTACTGATTGGCATTGCGATGTTTGTTTTTTGTCAAAAACGACAAACTTGACGAAGTTTCGTCAAAAAAAGATTATTTATTTCCTTTATTTTTATTTTCTCCATCTCATATAAATTTAGATATAAAAAATTTACACTTTAATTTCAACAAGTTAAATAAATATAACTTAACCTTTAACTATTATTAACTCGGCTGGCACACCATTTGCTTTTATCATTTCATCTGGATCTGCATTTTATGCAAGTGGAGGTGTGTGATGGTTAAACAATTATTTAATTCTATTTTTGCTAAAAAAAATGAAGCGCAAAAACCAAGTGTGCCCGCATTTACTATTACTGAGAATGGTCCACTGAAGGCCGACTTTGAAGTGAGCGAGTTAAGCTACGAAGAGTATGTAAAATTTGTCAATGAAGAGCGCAGAAAATTAACGCGTTATGTGAATCAAGAGCGTAGAAATAGTGCTGGTGCATGTGCGGCTTAAAAGTTTATCGCTACTGTAGTGAATTCAGAGAAAATTAAAACTGCTTCACTCATTGGTTGGCAAAGTAGCGTCAAATGGGGTGCGACATTCCCATGCCACTGCAATCACTCGTCAAATATCCGCTTCTGCCATTAAGTTTAGTAGTAATGGCTGTTTCAACAGCAACGTTTAACGCCTTTCCATTGACTGTCTTGCCACAACTTAAAAAACTCTTTACGTGACAGTGGCGGTGGCGTATCTACCGTTGCCTGATGAAATTCAGCGTAATGCTTAAGATATTGCTCGTAAGCATTGTCTCCAGACAAATCTCGAATCATGTGCCATATATGTTTTAACTTTTTAAGCATCAATCTCTCACCCAGTTTTCAACCAATCGGCTCGGCTCATGCGGCACTTCAGATAATTTCAGCACGGGTTTGCCGCTGAGGTAACGCGCGCATAACCACAACATATCAATCAGCACCACCCACAGCACCACTACAAAAAACAAAGTTAAATAAGCATCTAAATGCTGGTTAAATATCAGCTGTGGTGCCACCGCAGCTTTTTCGGCTGACAACACACCGCTCGCCAATTTTGTAGCCAAATCCTCTGCTGCTGCGAAAAACCCTATGCGAACATCTGTGCTAAAAATCTTTTGATAAGCAGCCGTTGTGGTCACGGCGATTAACCACGCTAGTGGCAAGCCAGTGACCCATGCGTATTTTAACTTACCTGATTTCACTAAGATTCCCGTTCCTACACATAAGGCAATCGCCGCAAGCATTTGGTTCGCAATACCAAACAATGGCCATAAAATATTGACGCCACCGTTAGGGTCTATTACGCCGATATATAAAAAGTAGCCCCACCCTGCCACCACAATGCTACTGGTGAAAATCACCGACGGCATGTATGACGTTTCACCCAGTTTTTTGTTGAAGTTACCCAGCATGTCTTGCAACATAAATCGACCGACGCGCGTACCCGCATCCAGTGTGGTGAGAATAAAAATCGCCTCAAACATAATGGCAAAGTGATACCAAAGTGCCAGCATACTTTTACCAAATGCACTGCCAAAAATGCTCGCCATACCAACTGCCAAACTAGGCGCACCGCCCGTGCGCGCAAATAAAGTGCTTTCACCCATATCGTTGGCAAGCTGCTGCATTTGCTCTACCGTCACCGCATAACCCCAGCTATTAATTTTTGCCACGGCATCAATAGCCTCCTTACCCACCACACCCGCAGGGCTGTTGATAGCAAAGAACACGCCAGGCTCTAATACGGTGGCGGCAATCATCGCCATAATCGCCACAAAGCTTTCTAGCAACATGCCGCCGTAACCTATCATGCGGATATCGCGCTCATTCATCAGCAATTTTGGTGTGGTGCCTGATGCAATTAACGCATGAAAGCCAGAAATCGCGCCGCAAGCAATGGTAATAAATACAAACGGAAACAGCTTACCGCCGAAAATTGGCCCAGTGCCATCTACAAATTGTGTCACGGCAGGCATGTGAATATCCGGGCGCAAAATCACGATGGCAATCGCCAATAGTAAAATCGTGCCTAATTTCATAAAGGTAGATAAGTAATCACGCGGGGCGAGCAACAACCACACTGGCAACACGGCTGCGGCAAAGCCATACACAATAATGGCGTAGGCCAGTGGCAAGCCATCATGGTCAAACCATGTGCGTAACGTCTGGTGATGGTCTATCCAGCCACCCGCAAATACAGAAAGCAACAGCAACACCACACCTATTGCCGAGGCTTCTAACACGCGTCCGGGCCGAATATTGCGCATATAAACGCCCACAATCATCGCAATTGGAATCGTCGCCGCCACGGTTGAAGTTGCCCACGGGCTATGCTTCATGGCATTAACCACCACTAAGCCTAGTACCGCAATCAAAATAATCATAATCAAGAACGTGCCTACCAAGGCGGCCGTTCCGCCAATGACGCCAATTTCATCACGCGCCATTTGCCCTAGGCTACGCCCATTGCGCCGCGTTGAGAAAAACAGCGTCACCATGTCTTGCACCGCACCACCTAGCACCGCGCCAATTAAAATCCACAACGTACCCGGCAAATAACCAAACTGCGCTGCAAGTGTTGGTCCAATTAGCGGCCCTGGCCCCGCGATAGCCGCAAAATGATGCCCGAAAACAATCCATTTATTGGTGGGAATAAAATCGCGCCCATTGTCCAGCCTTTCAGCAGGCGTGGCGCGTGTTTCATCAAGCACCAAGACTGTTGCCGCAATCCAAGCCGCATAAAACCGGTAAGCAATGGCATAAATACACACCGCAGCGGTAATGAGCCACAGCGCATTGATACTCTCACCACGGTTAAGCGCAATGCCAGCCAGCGCAAATGCACCGAATAATGCAACAGCAATCCAAAGAATGATTTTTAGGTTCTTATGCATGATAATTAGTTTGCAAAATTTGAATTAAGTTAGATTAACGGTAGTATAAATCAGAGATATAAAAACCTACTATCTTGTATTCTTTGAGTTTTTAGCTATGTTTAACGTGGGCATGACTAAAGAACAACCACGAGCTAAATTGAGTTAACACTAAACTACGTTAAGTCAGCAACATTTTAACACCCGCAATTACCAATACCAACGCCAGTGTTTTACGGATGGCGGGTAGCGCCAGGCGCTTACTGCCATACTCTGCCCCAATATAGCCACCGATTACAGCGGCCAATATCCAGTAAGGCAAGCTGGCAGGTAACACAGGATTTTTCATCATGACGCCTGCTAGCCCTGAAAGTGAATTCACTAAAATAAAAGCGGCTGAAACACCCGAAATTACCCGTATTTCTGCCCACCGAAAAAACAACAACAGTGGGCTTAAGAAAATACCGCCACCGACACCTGTTAACCCGGAAATCAAGCCTAATACAGCACCTACCCCTAACAATATACCCGTTTTAGGCGGATTAGAATTAACCTGATAGGTCTGGTTTGCACGCCTGAATACCGTCCAAGCCGCATACAGCAGTACCAGGCCAATCACAGGTTTATAAATATGGCCGGGCAAACTCACCAGGCCGCCCACAAATGCCATAGGCATGGCAGCGATGGCCAGTGGGAAGAACAACCGTGACGAAAAAGCCCCCACGCGATAAAACTTATACACCGCAATAGAAGCTACCGCCACATTCAACACCAATGCGGCAGGACGCATGGTTTCCGGCGCAATACCAACCAATGCCATAGCCGCGAGGTAAGCGGATGCCCCACCATGACCGACGGATGAATATAACAACGCAGAGATAAAAATAAGCGGTATGAGTAAATAAAGTTCAAATTGCATAGTTAACAATCAAAAAAATAAATCAAAAGTCTGTCATTCCGAACGCAGAGAGGAATCTAATAATATCAACAGGTTATATAGATTTCTCACCTCGTTCGAAATGACAGTTTATGTGTGTTTATAGAAGTGCCCATAAAATCACTTCGTGTAAAGCTCTCAATCGGGTTAAAACAACCACCACCCCATCCAAACGGCCACCACCTGCACCACTAGACCTAACACCACCTGGCGAAAAAACTCTTTACCCCCTGTTACTGCGGCTGTGACTGCCTTAGATATGGCATTTACGGTGAATGCCGCCAATATCGGGATTACCGCGCTCACTGGCATGAGTTTATTTGCAGCGCCCAGCGAGGCCACAGAGATGGTAGCCGCATGTACATCTACCAACCCGGCCACACCTGACGCAACAACCAAACCCGTCTGGCCGAACCACGCTTTAAGCGCAGCAGAGGCTATCAACACAATGGCAATGACGGCAGCAAGCATCATTGCAGTTTTTACACTAAAAGACCGGCTCGGGTTGCCCATTTCCGCACCATTCTGCCGAAACGAACTTAGCATTACCATTAGCCCATAAGCCGCAATGGACACCCCGCCAAAAACCAGAGGTATCGCCAATGCGTGTAGTGTTGCCGGATGAATGGCAACGAGCAGCATGGCAATTTGCAAAATTGTCGATAAGCTCGAAAGCGTAGCTCCCGCCACGGCTACGCCCATCAAATGGGGCATTTTTCGTGCGCGCTCACCCATCGCACCTACGGTTGCAATACTGGAAATAAACCCTGAAACCAAACCAACCAGCGGCAAACCTATGCGACTGCCTAACAAACGTAATGCAAGATGACCGAGCGCACCAATAAACATCACCAGGATGACAATCAGCCATAAATTGTACGGGTTAATCGCATCAAAGGGGCCTACATGCTCATTGGGAACAAGCGGTAAAACGATCAGTGTTGCGGCGGCGAGAATTAAAAAATCTATCATCTCATCTTTTGTGACCACTCCACGTACAAAGCCATGAATAGGCTCTTTTGCTGCCAATAATATCGCCGTAGCCACGGCCAAACTTGCAGAAAGGGCAGCGTCACTCATAGCCAGCCCGCCCAAGATAACTGTGAATACCAAGCTAACATGTGTTGTTAAACTGCGATCTTCATTTTTAGCCACAAAATTAGTGGTGGCTACAAAAACAGTAACACAAATAATGGATGTAACTAACAGCCAAAAATCAACAGAAATACTCACCGCGCCAAGCAAAGATGCAATTGTAAACGTACGTATGCCTGCAACTAAACTGCTGCTAGAATCCCCCCGTCTGCGCTCACCTACGGCGTCTTTTTTACGCTCGCGCTCAGCGCCGATCAACAAACCTATACCCAAAGCCACCGCTAAATTTAGCCAGTGAGCGTTATCTATTACCATGCGCTTTTCCTATCCATTAACATTTATAAAGACACCCTTTACAGCAACCCACGTTCAGCAAAAGACAAAGTTTGGTTCCCCGCCACGATAAAATGATCCAACACACGCACATCTACCAATGCCAGTGCCTGTTTTAATTGTTCGGTAAGCAACTCATCTGCCGAACTCTGTTGCGCCACACCAGAAGGGTGATTGTGCGCAAGAATCACACCCGCCGCATTGTGATGCAAGGCTCGTTTTATTACCTCACGTGGATAAACGCTGGTTTGTGTGAGCGTACCACTAAACAATTCCTCAGTGGCATTTAAGCGATTTTGCGCATCTAAAAACATCACCAAAAATACCTCACGCGTAAGTGCTCCAAGCCTTAACACTAAATAATCACGTACTTGCTGTGGCGATTGGAAAATATCGCGTTGTAGAAATTGCTCGTTCAAGGCGCGGCGACTCATTTCAAAAATCGCCTGTAATTGCACATATTTACTGCTACCGATGCCGTGTACTTGGCTAAGTTCACTTTCACTCGCGGCAAATATGCCATTAAGGCTGCCAAATTGGTTGAGCAAATCACGCGCTAAATCAACCGCACTTTTACCTACAACACCTACGCGTAGAAATATGGCAAGCAACTCGGCATCAGATAATGCCTCAGCCCCCTGCTCAATCAACTTTTCACGCGGACGCTCTGCGGCTGGCCAGTCAGTTATCGCCATTTACTATTCCTTTGTTCTATAAAAAACAGTTGTCCACGAAATACACAAAAATCACGGAAAAATTTAAAAAACTTCATGCGGTTAAATAAATAACAACAGCGAGTTGACATAACGTCATCAAATAATCGCCATTCCCACCCGCGCCGTTCCCTGAGCTTGTCGAAGGGATATGATTGTAAAATCAAGCATTTTATCGCACGCACCCCTTCGACAAGCTCAGGGAACGGCTTTAGTTAAATGGCGAAAGTTTAACTTTAAGAACTAAAAACACTCATGCAAAGCGCTCATATTATTTTATTTCGTGATTTTGGTGTATTTCGTGGACAACTGTTTTTTTAGCTTAAACCTATTTCAACCAGCCGATTTCGCGTGCCGTTTTTTCACCCACCAACGTATGCTGCAAACTCTTAGGAATATCCGCCTCGGTTTCACTCCTAGGCACACGCCCGCCCATCAATTCAGCAAAATCCTGTGGGTAAAGAGGCGTTTTATTAGGTTCAGCAAACCCATCTGGATACGCAGGCAATGTATTACTTAAATCATATTTATCAGTGGCATTTAAGGTGTGCAACAACTCATGTGCCGTAATCACTAGGTTTTGTTTGGCGTAGGCACCAGCGCCATATAAATTCACGCGACCAATACGCCCCTTGTTAAGCGCAGTTGAATGGCTTAACATGGAGTGCGTTGCGGGGTCATGGTAGAGCAAGTACAAACGTATATCTGGTTTTACGTTCACTTTGGGGCTGTTTGCCCATGCAAAAGCTCTAAACTTCAAACTCCAGACAATGGTACTTAAAACACTGCCATTGCTTGGCGGTTCAGGCGGCACATCATTTACTTGCGCACCTAATTGCAGCTCAATAGGCCGACGTAAGCCTAAATGATAAGACGCAGCTTCTTCAGCAAAGTATTCAGCCATAGGTTCAAAATCACCCACTGTTAAAGTACGTAAGTAGGCACTCACATTCGCACTAGCATCTGCATTAACAGGGTAAACCGCCACATAAAGATTATGCTTCCACGCCAGATCCGCTTTGTCTAACCAAGTTTGTTGTATAACCGTTGCTAAAATCAACAGTAAAATAATGATTCTTAAGTGTCGCCACATGGATTATCCGCATTCATCAGGCAATTTAGTATTAAAATGAAAGCATTACATATATCTCAACAAAAATGCAAAAAAACAAATCCATCGTATTAGGCATTACGGGCGGCATTGCGGCATATAAAGCGGCAGAACTTGTACGCCTGCTGGTAAAAGCAAACATCGACGTGCAAGTAGTCATGACAGAAGCCGCATGCCAGTTCATTACACCCGTCACCATGCAAGCCCTGTCTGGCAAGCCCGTATTTACCGGTATGTGGAATGCAAGCATATCAAATGGTATGCCGCATATTGAATTAAGCCGCGCTGCTGATGCAATTGTAATTGTACCTGCCAGCGCTGACTTTATTGCCAAGCTCGTACATGGCCGTGCCGATGATTTGCTTTCTACACTTTGTTTAGCACGCGACTGTCCACTGCTAGTCGCCCCCGCGATGAACAGGCAAATGTGGGAAAACCCCGCCACACAACGCAACATTGCACAACTCAACGCCGATGGCATCAGCATTCTAGGGCCGGATAGCGGCGAGCAAGCCTGCGGCGAAACAGGCTTAGGACGCATGTTAGAAGCGGAAGATTTGCTCTATTTAATCCAGGCATATTTTCAGCCCAAGTTACTAAAAGGTAAAAAAATACTCATCACCGCGGGCGCCACGCTTGAAATGATAGACCCCGTGCGTGCCATTACCAATTTAAGCTCTGGCAAAATGGGCTACGCAATTGCTCAAGCCGCCTATGAAATGGGCGCAGAAGTCACGCTAGTGAGTGGCGCCAGTGCGCTGAAACCACCACTCGGCATCAACACAATTTCAGCCACAAGTGCAGATGCCATGTACCAAAGCGTGATGCAACATGTAGCAAAACAAGATATTTTTATTGGCGTAGCCGCTGTGGCAGATTACAGCCCAACCATCACACAAGCACAAAAAATCAAAAAAAGTGAGTCATCACTCACCATTGAACTCAAGCCCAACAAAGACATCTTGGCACAAGTAGCCAACCTGCCTAATGCGCCGTTCTGTGTAGGCTTTGCCGCCGAAACTGAAAATATGCTGGAATATGCAGAGCAAAAACGTCTGCGCAAAATACTACCTTTAATGGTAGCAAACGATGCAAACGACGCGTTGGGAAGCGACCAAAACAGCGTCACCCTGCTCGATAAAAATGGGGCGCACCCGTTACAACGCGCGCCAAAAATTGAAATTGCCAGATTACTGCTACAGCATGTAGTAAACATGCTGAACTAAAATTTACGCTCCCTGAGCCTGTCGAAGGGAACGCGATACCCTGTTACTTTAGCGAACTATTTTTCGAGGTCACTGACCGCTCCGACAAAAAGCCTCGAATTAACGAGGCTTTTTTACACTTAACTAGCGAAATTTAAGGCACTAGAACTTGTAAGAAGCATTCAGACCTAACAGCCAGTTACGGCCAGGGGCAGGCTCATAATAACGGCCATTCAAATCAGAAATACGCACAGAACCTACAAAATTTTTATCAAACAAGTTCTCTATACGCACAAACTCATTAAACTTCCAATTATTCACTTTTTGTGTAAACCCACCGCGCCAAGCTGCAACGGCATAGCCATCAGCTTTGCCGTATTGAGGCTTAAACGCCACATAAGTTTTGCTGTTTGCACGCGCTTCTAACGCGGTTGAAAAACCCATTGGCTCATACTTCCAAGATACTTCAACATACAAGGTTTGCTTGAAAGTGCCTGGAATATCGCTACCCGATTTAATCAGCTCTCCACCAGAATTGCCTGTGGGGTTGCCTGGGGGAGCTGGAAAGGATGGTGTTGCGTTGATATTACAAGCAGTTTGCCCGCCACTAAATGGTCTACAAGCCCTAAAATCAGATGAAAACTCTGCATCTAAATAGGTATAAGCAAGGTACGCCCCTAAGCCGTTATCAAACTTGCTATCCAGCGAAAGCTCAAACCCCTTACGCTCACTACTTTTTACGTTTTGAAACACTGAACGACCACCAGACTGTTGCTGCAACACGATTTCATCATCGGTATCAATCTTAAATAAAGCTGCGTTGAGCAAAGTATTGCTACCTAGCATGGCTTTCACGCCCGCTTCATATTGACGACTCTTAGCCGGTTTCAAGTCAAAGTTGAGTCCAGCACCAGCACCTGTGGGTTTATAAGCCATTTCTACAAAGGTAGGGGTTTCAAAGCTTTCACCTGCATTCGCGTAAAAATTTACGGCATCTGTGAGTTTGAAAATCGCACCAATCACAGGGGTTGTTTCACTAAATATTATTGATCCACCATCGTCTGGATTAACCTCTCTGTATGCAGTATCTTTAATATACTTATCATCATTATTAAAGCTAACCTTGCTATGGCGCAAGCCACCGCTTAGCGTCAATTTTTTACTTAACTCCACTTCACCTTGCAGGTATTGGTCAAAGTTTTTAGCAGTGTTGATTTCATCGCGACGTAAATTGCCTTTCACGCCACACACCACGGCATTAGCCACATTGCTACAATCAACGCCACTAGGCAATGCGCCTAAGGCTCTGTTAGAGGTAAAATTCTCATAACCTTTACGATCATCTTCCATGCGGTCGTAATTCATACCCGCAGTCACACTGTAGGCATTTTCTCCTATGTTACCTTTATGCGTCCAACGCACATCTGCTCCGCCAAACTCGCGGTCTATCACTGCTACACCACCGCCTTGTAAATCATTACGTTGTGCTCCAACCGTTACTGATTGATATTGCTCATTTTCACGCAGACCATAGTACGCCATTAAACGCACCGTATCATCTGGGGTAAATTGATGCTCTAAAGTTGCACCCGCTTGTTGGTGGCTACGTGAAACTCTGGTATCGAACAACTCCGAACCAGTACCTGCTTGCTTGCGGTCAGCTTTTAGCTGCTTTGCATCCAACCCTTGCGGATCTTCATTATCTGGCTGATCCAATGCTGTCGCGACTATTGTCAATTTAGTATCATCGTTAATCTTAAAGTTTATTTTGCCATGCAATGTATCTCGGCGAGTATCCGATTGATCGCGGTAACCGTCACTGCTATAACTATTGGCATTCACCACATAATCAAAGCCATCGCCACTATCGCTAAAACCCAAGCTATACCGTTGAGTATTGTAACTACCAAACGTCATGCCACCTGAAAGTGTCGGTTCTTTTTCACCATCTTTAGTGAAAATCTGCACCACGCCCCCTGACGAGTTACCATACAACGCAGAGAATGGTCCGCGCAGGTATTCCACGCGCGAGGCTGTATCTAAATTGAATGTACCGGTTTGACCCTGCCCATCAGGCATGGTCATCGGAATACCGTCTGCATAAAGCCGAACACCGCGCACACCAAATGCCGAACGCGCACCAAAGCCACGAATCTGAATGGCTAAATCCTGTGCCGGATTATTACGATTATTGATAACCACACCGGGAACGCGAGCAGATGACTCTGAAAGATTCACCTTGAGCTGACCCTCTTGAATCTGTTCCGCATCCGTTACATCAATCGACATCGGCAAATCAAAACTGTTTTGCTCAACACGCGTACCAGTCACCACAATAGGTGCGATATTGATAACATTCGCCGCCTCGGCAACTTCAGCCAAAGCCGAGCCAGGAATGCTCAATAACCCAGCCAAAACCAGTACGCAATTTATTTTATTCAGTCTAAACACTTGCATCACCAATCCCTTTCACTATTTATGGTTAATATTAACCACCTAACGTCCCGCTAACTATAGTGATTTTCTTGATTATTTAGTGTTTAATACCGCTTTGACTTAAAACACCCACAAATTCAATCATTATGTCCATCCTCATCGACCTAAAAATCCTAGACGACCGCTTACGTGCTCAATTTCCCACTTACGCCACCCCTGGCTCTGCGGGTTTAGATTTACGCGCTTGCATCGAGTCCACCATTACTTTGCAGCCTGGTGAAACCACGCTAATCCCTACCGGCATGGCAATACACATTGATAACACCTATTACGCAGCACTCATTTTGCCGCGTTCAGGGCTTGGGCATAAGCATGGCATCGTACTGGGTAACCTAGTTGGCTTGATTGACTCTGACTACCAAGGTCAACTCATGGTGTCATGCTGGAACCGCGGCAATATAGCGTTTGAGCTTAATCCAATGGAGCGTATTGCGCAGCTGGTGATTGTACCTGTGATGCAAGCTGAATTTCATGTGGTGGATGATTTTGAGTCATCTGAACGCGGCGAAAGCGGTTTTGGTAGTACTGGCAAGCACTAAATTCACAATAAACTTTAAGCCATTGTAAAATAGCTTAAAGTTTATTCATATTTCTCTTGAGGAAATATGATTTTTCGTACTATAATTGCGGTCTTTCTAAAAAAGCATAGCATTTAAGGATTAACCATGGCACGTGTATGTATGGTAACTGGCAAAAAACCGATGGTGGGTAACAATGTTTCTCACGCACAAAACAAAACAAAACGCCGTTTTCTACCAAATTTACAAAATCGTAAATTTTGGGTTGAGAGCGAAAATCGTTGGGTAAGCATGCGCATTACTAATAATGCCTTACGTACTATCGACAAAAATGGTATTGATGCCGTGCTTGCTGATATGCGTGCTGCTGGGCAAAAAATTTAAACCCAAGAAATTTAAGGTAGAACATAATGCGCGAAAAAATTAAATTAGAATCAAGTGCTGGTACTGGTCATTTTTATACCACTACCAAAAACAAACGTACAATGCCGGGCAAATTAGAAATCAAAAAATTTGACCCAGTTGTTCGTAAGCATGTTTTATACAAAGAAACAAAACTTAAATAAGCAATTATTTTAGTCATAAAAAAGCCCAATTTTTATTGGGCTTTTTTATTGATGCAATCCGATCTAACTCGCTGACTGGCCCCTAATAATTCGCACCTCTCGCTGCGGAAACGGTATTGAAACCTTATTCGCTTGAAACGCACGCCATATTTCAAGGTAGATTTCAGATTGTAAAGATGCGGAGCCCTCTTCTGGGTCGGGAATCCAAATAGATAACATCAAATCAATTCCACTCTCACCAAAACCTTTTATCTGCACCGCAGGTTCAGGTTCAACTAAAACGCGGGGATGATTTACTGCAATCTCTTGCATCAATTGCATCGCAAGCTCTAACGAACTGTCGTAGCTTACCTGTATGGGCATCTGCACCCTGGCTTTGTGATCTGTAAACGAATGATTAATGACAGGGTTGATAATTAAAGTCTCGTTCGGAATAATGACTTCAGTACCATCTAACTTGCGCAATACAAGATAGCGTGTACGTAAATCACTGACGACACCATAGTGGGTATCAATAGTGACCACATCGCCAATCTGCATGGATTTATCAAGCAATATAATAAAGCCACTCACGTAATTACTGGCAATACGCTGTAAACCCAACCCCAAACCAACGCCAAGGGCGCCACCAAAAACCGACAACATAGTGACATCCAAACCGACAGCAGACAATGCGATGAGCACTGCAACAAATAATAAAAATACACGTAATAACTTTGCAAATACCACACGTAAATTCATATTGATATGTTGCGCACCCATCAGCCGATTTTCAATCAAACGGCTCACCCATAGCGTAATGAATAGCGTCACCACAATGGTCAGCAAGGCCTGTAATATCAGCAGTAAATCGACAGGATTCTTTCCAATGTTAAATTTGATATCTTCTAACGCGCTGAATATTTGAGGTAGCAAGCCACTTAGATGTAGCGCAAGTATCGTCCAGATGAAACCTGACACGGTATTTTCAAGCGTTTTCAGCAACCCTCCTGGGGCAACGATGTAACGCACGGCATAAACCACTAAACGAATAATCGCCATGGCGAACAATAGCTTGCTAGCCAAATGTAACAAACTTGTGTGCTGCCAATGCGTAAGTACCAGTTTTGCAATAGATACAAAAACGAGCGTTGAGAGCGGAAACAATACGCGATTGATACCACCTATGCCTAACTTCCAATTTTCAGGAGCATTGCGCATCACGTAAGCACGCAAGGCACCATTGATTGCCCAAGCTAGGGCAGATGCTGCCACAACGATAGCAAGCTGCCACAATGCAGCCTCTGTAGAGATATCAGCAAGTATTTCTTGCCAAATTAACTGTATGTCTTGATTCATATTAGTCATGATTGGCTATGCCTTGAAATAAATTGATATTGAAATTCTAAATGAGGAATATAGTTGCTAATCCCAAAAATATAAAAAATCCGCCGCTATCAGTCACCGCCGTAATCAGCACGCTCGAACCCACGGCAGGGTCACGACCTATCTTATTCATCATCAACGGAATAATTACGCCCATCAATGCCGCTAACAATAAATTAAGCGTCATGGCTGCCATCATCACCAAGCCTAATTGATAATTTCCGTATAGCGCATAAGCAATGCCGCCAAGCACGCCACCCCAAAGTAACCCATTTAATAAAGACACACCTAACTCTTTAGTAATAAGCGATTTCATATTGTGCGAAGCAACTTGACCCAACGCCAAACCGCGCACAATCATCGTAGTCGTTTGGTTGCCAGAATTACCACCAATA
>Ga0209343_10003118_pt1 | contig 21024 bp, 19 predicted proteins | sample RifCSPlowO2_02_FD_184026 | JGI IMG/M metagenome (GOLD analysis project Ga0209343, IMG submission 184026) | Groundwater microbial communities from Rifle, Colorado - Rifle CSP2_plank lowO2_0.2 (SPAdes) (version 2) | ecosystem: Environmental > Aquatic > Deep subsurface > Groundwater | place... | reverse complement strand
TTTAAGCACCAGCTTGCCGAAGTTCTCCCCGCTAAACAGCTTGAGCAGGGTCTCCGGGAAGGTCGTCAGGCCACTGACTATGTCTTCCTTGGATTTCAGCTGGCCGCTGGCCAGCCAGCCACCCATTTCCGCAGCCGCCTCGGCGAAGCGTGGGGCGTAGGTCATCACCACCATGCCTTCCATGCGTGCGCTGTTGACCAGCAGCTGCAGGTAGTTGGCCGGGCCCTTCATCGCTTCCTTGTTGTTGTACTGGCTGATGGCGCCGCAGATCACCACCCGCGCCTTGAAGTTGATGCGGGTCAGCACGGTGTCGAGGATATCGCCGCCGACGTTATCGAAATATACGTCCACACCTTTCGGGCATTCGCGTTTCAGCGCGGCGTGCAGGTCTTCGTGCTTGTAGTCGATGGCGCCATCGAAGCCCAGCTCGTCGATCAGCAGCTTGCACTTGTCCGCGCCGCCGGCGATGCCGACCACCCGGCAGCCTTTGAGCTTGGCGATTTGCCCGGCAATGCTGCCGACCGCCCCGGCGGCGCCGGAGATCACCACGGTTTCCCCGGCCTTGGGCGCGCCGACGTCGAGCAGGGCGAAATAGGCGGTCATCCCGGTCATGCCCAGGGCCGACAGATACAGCGGCAGCGGCGCACGGCTGGGGTCGACCTTATAGAAGCCCTTGGGCTCGCCGAGGAAGTAGTCCTGCACGCCGAGAGCGCCGTTCACCGTGTCGCCGACGGCGAAGCCCGGGTGCTGCGAGGCGATCACCTGGCCGACGCCGAGGGCGCGCATCACCTCGCCGATGCCGACCGGCGGAATATAGGACTTGGCGTCGTTCATCCAGCCGCGCATGGCCGGGTCGAGGGACAGGTAGGCGTTCTTCACCAGAATCTGTCCGGGGCCGGGCTCGCCGACGGCGTTTTCCACATAGCTGAAGGTGTCGCGGCTGGGCAGGCCTACGGGGCGTTGCGCGAGGAGGAACTGGCGGTTAAGCGGGGCATTCATGGCAGGCACTCAGTGGAGGGAAAGACTGGTGATAGCCCCTGTGGCTCAGCTGGGCAAGGTTTTCTCCATAAACGAATGGCTGGTAATCCGTCCGAGTGATAGCAGTCTGGGGGTCTTAATCATTATTTTGCATAAAGCCATCACCGCTATTTTGATAGTGCTGCCGTATCCCCAGGCAGCTGACTAGACTCGGGACAGTTTTCAATTATTGCGAGGACACGCAGATGAGCTTTAGCTTTTCCGGCCGGGTTGCCCTGGTCACCGGTGGTGCTGCTGGTATTGGCCGTGCAACCGCGCTGGCGTTCGCCAACGCAGGCTTGCAGGTGGTGGTTTCCGATGTCGACGTGGCGGGCGGTGAAGGCACTGCCGCGCTGATTCGCGAGGCTGGCGGCGAGGCGCTGTTCGTGCGCTGCGACGTGACTCGCGATGCCGAGGTCAAGGCGCTGATGGACGCCACTGTGGCCGCCTACGGTCGCCTGGATTACGCCTTCAACAACGCCGGTATCGAGATCGAGAAGGGCAAGCTGGCCGAGGGCAGCGAGTCCGAGTTCGACGCCATCATGGGTGTCAACGTCAAGGGCGTGTGGCTGTGCATGAAGCACCAGATCCCGCTGCTGCTGGCCCAGGGTGGCGGCGCCATCGTCAACACCGCTTCGGTCGCCGGCCTCGGTGCCGCGCCGAAGATGAGCATCTACGCCGCCTCCAAGCATGCGGTCATTGGCCTGACCAAGTCGGCCGCGGTGGAATATGCGAAGAAGAAAATCCGCGTCAACGCGGTATGCCCGGCGGTGATCGACACCGACATGTTCCGCCGCGCCTACGAGTCCGATCCGAAGAAGGGTGAATTTGCCGCCGCCATGCACCCGGTCGGGCGTATCGGCAAGGTCGAGGAAATCGCCACCGCCGTGCTCTACCTGTGCTGCGACAACGCGGCCTTCACCACCGGCCACGCGCTGGCGGTGGACGGCGGCGCGACGGCGATCTGATCGCCGGCTTATGCGCGCGTGACAGCAAAAGGGCAGCTTGATAGCTGCCCTTTTGTCTGGGGCGCTTTTATCCGCGTCATAAAAAATGCCAGGCAGCGAGCTGCCTGGCATTTTTTATGAGCCTTGGGTTTAGTGGATGGGCAGTTCGACCCCGACGAACAGCTCTTCCAGCTCGGCCTTGGTGTGGCACTGCACGGCCTTGGCTAGCACGTCGCGGGTCAGGTGCGGGGCGAATTTCCCGATAAAGTCGCACATAAAGCCGCGCAGGAAGGTGCCACGGCGGAAGCCGATCTTGGTCACGCTGGCTTCGAACAGCTCGCCGGCATCCAGCACCACCAGGTCTGGGTCGAGTTTGGCGTCCACCGCCATCTTCGCCACTATGCCCACGCCCAGGCCCAGGCGCACATAGGTCTTGATCACGTCGGCATCGGCGGCGGTGAACACCACCTTGGGCGTCAGGCCGCGGTGGCTGAAGGCTTCATCCAGTTTGGAGCGGCCGGTGAAACCGAACACATAGGTGACTATGGAGTACTCGGCCAGGGCTTCCAGGGTCAGCTTCGGTAGCTTGCTCAGCGGGTGGCCCTGGGGCACCACCACGCAGCGGTTCCAGCGGTAGCAGGGCATCATGATCAGGTCGTTGAACAGCTCCAGGCCTTCGGTGGCGATGGCGAAGTCCACTGTGCCGTCGGCGGCCATTTCGGCGATCTGCATCGGTGTGCCCTGGTGCATATGCAGGGCGACATCCGGGTATTGCTTGATAAAGGCGCCGATCACCGGGGGCAGGGCGTAGCGCGCCTGGGTATGGGTGGTGGCGATCGACAAGGTGCCTTTCTTCTCGTTGGAGAACTCCTGGGCGATCTGCTTGATGCTTTCGACCTTGCGCAGGATTTCCCCGGCGGTATTGATGATCCGCTCACCGGCCGGGGTGATCCGGGTCAGGTGCTTGCCGCTGCGGGCGAAGACTTCGACGCCCAGTTCGTCTTCCAGCAAGCGGATCTGTTTGCTGATGCCCGGCTGCGAGGTGTAGAGGCTTTGCGCTGTGGCGGATACGTTGAGGTCGTGATGCGCGACTTCCCAGATATAGCGCAGTTGTTGAAGCTTCATAGGGGTCCCTCAAGCAGATAGGCGGCCGTTCAGGTTACCGGCGTTGTTATATAACCATATTAATGGTTGAAGCATTAAATCTAGACCAAATTCTAAAGTGTGCTGTTTTTTATCTTCAGAGCTCGCCGCGACTGCGGTGCTGCAGCATAGGCACCAGATACACCGGCGCTTCGGATAGCTGCACCAGACGCGAGGCGGTGCGGCCGAGGGGGATTTCCATGTCGGTGCCATGGCTGTGGCTGCCCAGCACCAGCAAGTCCACGCCGAGCTGCTGGGCCTGATCGAGAATCACCAGGGGCGGGTCGCCCTGGACCACGCGCACCGCCTTGATCAGATCGAGGTCCTGGCAGGCCTCGCCCACCTCATCGCGAAAGCCCTCCAACACCCGCTGTTCGATACTCGCCATCACCGTACTCAGGCCATTCTTGCGCAGCTCCTTGAGTCTTTCCTCATCCAGATAGGTTTGCAGCACCGACTCGGCAAACAGTCCCAGGGGTTCCACAGCATGCACCACATAGAGGTTGGCGTTGAAGGCGCGGGTCAGCGCCAGGGCATGCTGCAGCACATAGGGTGCGTAAAGCCCCAGGTCCGTTGCATAGAGAATCGAGCGGATCATCCGGCCTCCTTGACTGCCTGACTGGCGGACCTGATTTGAGCTTAGCAGCGCCCCTGATAAGTCCAAGAAACTGCAGCCCTTGAGGACGAATGGTTATAACGGGTGAAGGAGGGCGCGTCCGCCCTCAGGACGCTGTTACAGTTGCGGCTCGTTGCTGACGCCATGGGGCACGTGCCCGGTGGCGACCACTTCGCGGGCCTTTTCGCAGTGGCCGGGCTGATCGTCGAAGAACACGTCGGCGCCGAAGGTCTCCAGGATCGCGGCTTTTTCCAGGCCGCCGAGGAAGAAGGATTCATCCAGGCGGATATTCCATTCGCGCAGGGTGCGGATCACCCGTTCGTGGGCCGGCGCCGAGCGGGCGGTGACCAGGGCCGTGCGAATCGGGCACTGATCTTCCGGGAATTCCTGCTGCAGGCGGTGCAGGGCGGCGAGGAAGGGCTTGAACGGGCCGCCGCCGAGCAGTTCGCGGGCCGACTGGCGTTCGTGGCTCTGGAAGGCCTCCAGGCCGGCCTGCTGGTAGACCCGCTCGGATTCATCGGAAAACAGCACGGCATCGCCGTCGAAGGCGATGCGCAGCTCATTGCTCGCCGCCCGGCGTGCGCCGCCGGAGAGAATGGTCGCCGCGCCAAAGCCGGCGCGCAGGGCGCTGCGCACATCTTCGGCGTGGGTGGAGAGAAACAGCTGGCAGCCAAAGGCGGCCAGGTAGGGATCGGGGCTGCGCCCGCCGACAAAGGCGGCGCGGGAGATGCCCAGGCCATGGTGCTGGATCGAGTTGAAGGCGCGCAAACCGGTATCGGCGCTGTTGCGCGACACCAGAATCACCTCCACCCGTTGCTGTTGCAGGGTGCTATTGAGGCCCAGGAGCTTCTCGACCAGGGGAAAGGCGTCGCCGGGGGCGAGAATCTCGTCTTCATGCTCGATCTGGTACTGGCGGTAGGCTTCGACGCCTTGCTGCTCATAGATCAGATGGCTGTCGCGCAGATCGAACAGCGCCCGCGAGGAAATCGCCAGTACCAGCTTGTCGCCTAATCCCTTGCTCATGTTTGCCCCTTGTCTTAGAACCTGTTTACGATCTCGCGAGCTAGAGCCAGACAAGGCAAAAACAGCCGAGGAAGCGCAGTTTACGTGTTGTCAATGAGCATTCCGAGGCTGTTTTTAACGCCGGATGGCCGACGCGCAGCAGATCGTAAACAGGTTCTTACTGATTGCGTTGCTCAAGAAAGCGTAGCGCCTGATACAGCGCCTCGGTGCGCGGCATGGCGCAGCCGGCCTTGGCCGCGGCGGCCAGAGGCACTGCATAGATGGCGTGCAGCTCGAGTGGGCGGTGCAGGACGAAGTCGTGGTACATGCTCGGCTGATAGTCCGGCATGCGCTCGGTGGCCGCCAGCAGCTTGGCGGCAAAGCCGGGCGGCAAGGAATGGCCGCAGGCGGCAGCGGCGGCGACCACCTCCTGCATGATCGCCTCGATCAGGGCGCGGCTATCGGCATTGCCCATCAGGGCGCGGGTGGCGCTGTTAAGCAGCACCGCCAGGCCGTTGTACGGCACATTCCACACCAGTTTCTGCCAGCGCGCCTGCTCCAGATTGGCCATGGCCGTGGAGTCCAGACCGGCACTGTTGAACAGGCTGGCGCCTTGTTCGAGTATCTGCTGGCGTTCGGCGTCATCCGTGGCCGGCCCCGAGTGATAACCCAGGTTGACACCGCCCAGGGCCTGATGCTCGATCACCCCCGGGGCGCTGCGGTGCACGCAGATAAAACACAGGCCGCCGAGCAGGTGCAGGGACTCCGGCAGCAGCGGGCGTAACTCGTCCTCAACCCCCAGGCCGTTCTGCAGCAATACCACCTTGGCCCCCGGCGCGGCCGCCTGGGCGATGGTGGGGGCCAGTTCGGCATTGCTGGTGGTCTTCGCGCTCACCAGCAACCAGTCGCAGGGCGGCATCTCGGCGGCACTGCGATAGGCCTGCACCGGCTGCAGGCTGAGGGCGCCATGCACGGCGCTGTTGAGGCGCAAACCCTGGCTGGCCACAGTGGTGAATTCACTGCGCAGCAGAAAATGCACGTCGAAGCCGGCGCGGGCCAGCAGCAGGCCATAGAAACCACCAATGGCACCGGCGCCGATAATGCCGATACGGGGGGATGCATGCATCGGGGAAGCTCCTCAGCTGGGCGCGGCAAGGCGCCGTCTAGGGCAAGGGTTAGATCCGCGGCGCGCAAGCGGCTGTGCAGCGCACCATAAAATTATGGCCTGCCATCCATGGCGGCCACCCTACGGGCCGTCGCTGTGCGACGTTAAAAATTGCTCAAGACATTTTTTTGACCATCGCGCACCACGAGGAGTGCGGGCAGGCTAACTACCTCGTAACGCGCCACTAAACCGTCGTTGTCGGCTGCGTCGACCCACGCCAGGCGCGCCACTGGCAGGCTCAAGCTCGGGAGTTCGCGGCGAGCCAACGACAACTGGCACAGCCTATGCTGGTAAATATCAACAACGACGTACCAGGCAGGTCCAGTAGGTGGCGATCCGCATCAAAGTCGGTCAGTTCCAGTTCAGCCACTATACTGCCCTTGAGGTATCAAATTGATGGCATCAGAGGTAGTCAGAGATGCGTCATTTTCTGCGTCATCCCAGTGATATGCCAGTTGAGTTGGTCGTGCGCAAGCATGCTCCTGTGCCCAAGCAGCGCCTGAACAATATCAGTCTCGGTGGTGTGGCATGTAATTCCAAGCGCGCTTTCCGTCGCGGTACTGCAGTTGAACTGCGTATTCCGATCTTCGGTGAGCACGCCCGTTACCCCGGCGTGGTGGCCTGGTGCCACAGGCAAAGCGACGAGGGGTATCTGGTGGGAGTCGCCTTTGTCGATGAGGACACCCTGTTCCGCGCCCGCATGGTCGAGCAGGTCTGCCAGATCGAACATTACCGCCACCAGCGCGAACATGAATTGGGCTATGCCTTGCCGGTCGAAGTGGTGGCCCAGGAGTGGATAGCGCAACATGCCGTGGAGTTTTCCCAGGCGAGTTTAAACCACTGATTGCACTTCTCCGGGCGCTTAAGGCCTTAAGCCCCATTGTCGAGCCAGCCCTTACGCGCTAAGGTTCGGCTTCCCCGCTGTGCTCATATTGCTGTGCTCCGCCACACGGGGAGCGCTGGCGGCCGGCACCCGTGACCTGACGACTCTGACCTGATGAAAAGCACGATGGCTGATTTACCGATTGATGACCTGAACGTTGCCTCCAACGAAACCCTGATAACCCCGGCCCAGCTCAAGCGTGAAATTCCGCTGACCGAGACTGCGCTGCACACTGTCGCCCAGGGCCGCGAGGTCATTCGCAATATTCTCGATGGCACCGATCATCGCCTGTTCGTGGTGGTGGGGCCTTGCTCTATCCACGATATCAAGGCGGCCCACGAGTATGCCGAGCGCCTCAAGGCGCTGGCCGCCGAGGTGTCGGACAGCCTGTATCTGGTCATGCGGGTGTATTTCGAGAAGCCGCGTACCACTGTCGGCTGGAAAGGTCTGATCAACGACCCCTTCCTGGACGACTCGTTCAAGATCCAGGACGGCCTGCATATCGGTCGCCAGCTGCTGCGCGACCTGGCGGAAATGGGCCTGCCCACCGCCACCGAAGCCCTCGACCCGATCTCCCCGCAGTACCTGCAGGACCTGATCAGCTGGTCGGCCATCGGCGCGCGCACCACCGAATCGCAGACCCACCGCGAAATGGCCTCCGGCCTGTCCTCGGCCGTGGGCTTCAAGAACGGCACCGATGGCGGCTTGACCGTGGCGATCAACGCCCTGCAGTCGGTCTCCAGCCCGCACCGTTTCCTCGGCATCAACCAGGAAGGCGGCGTGTCCATCGTCACCACCAAGGGCAATGCCTACGGCCACGTGGTGTTGCGCGGCGGCAACGGCAAGCCGAACTACGATTCGGTCAGCGTCGCCGTTTGTGAGCAGGAACTGACAAAAGCCGGCATACGGCCGAACATCATGGTCGACTGCAGCCACGCCAACTCCAACAAGGACCCGGCCCTGCAGCCGCTGGTGATGGACAACGTCGCCAACCAGATTCTGGAAGGCAACCAGTCGATCGTCGGCCTGATGGTGGAAAGCCACCTGGGGTGGGGTAATCAGTCCATTCCTAAAGACCTCAGCCAGCTCAAGTACGGCGTATCGGTGACCGATGCCTGCATCGATTGGGAAAGCACCGAGAAAACCCTGCGCAATATGCACGCCAAGCTCAAGGACGTACTGCCCAAGCGTCAGCGCGGCTAAACGGCTTCGGCCACCTGGCTGACCCCATAAAAACGGGCTAATGCACTGCATTAGCCCGTTTTTTATGGCTTGCCATCCATGGCAGCCACCCTATGGGCCGTCGCTTCGCGACGTTAAAAATCGTTCCAGACCATTTTTTATGACCTGCCATCCATGGCGGTCACCCTTCGGGCCGTCGCTGTGCGACGTTAAAAATGGCTCCCGGCCATTTTTTATACCTGCTCACCTCGTAGGATGGGTTAATCGCAGCGCTACCCATCACGAGCAGCCCATCAGTCCTTGCCCCAGTTAAGAATCGCCAAGGCCAACAGCCCCGCGACAATTCCCCAGAAGGCCGAACCCACGGCGAACAGGGTCATGCCCGAGGCGGTCACCAGGAAGGTGATCAGCGCCGCTTCGCGCTCCTTGGGTTCGCTCATGGCCTGGGTCAGGCCGCCGATGATTGAGGCGAACAGCGCCAGGGCGGCGATGGACAGGATCAGCGCCTTGGGCAGGGCGGCGAACAGGGCCGCCAGGGTGGCGCCGAAGATCCCGGCTATGCCGTAGAACAGCCCGCACCAGATGGCGGCGGTGTAGCGCTTCTTCGGGTCTTCATGAGCCTCTGGGCCGGCGCAGATCGCCGCGCTGATGGCCGCCATATGGATGCCGTGGGAGCCGAAGGGCGCCAGCAGCATCGAGGCCAGGCCGGATGTGGTCAGCAGCGGGCTGGCCGGCACCTCATAGCCGTTGGCGCGCAGCACCGCCATGCCCGGCAGGTTCTGCGAGGCCATGGCGACGACAAACAGCGGAATGCCGATGCTGATGGCCGCCGCCAGGGAAAAACTCGGCGTGGTCCATTGCGGTGTGGCCAGTTGCAGCTGGAAATGCTCGAAATTCAGCAGGCCGAATAGCCCGGCCAGCAGGGTGCCGACCAGCAGCGCGGCCAGCACCGCATAGCGCGGCAGCAGGCGCTTGCCGACCAGATAGGCCAGCAGCATGGCCACGACCAGTGCGGGCTGCTGCTCGGTAGCCCCGCAGATCTCCAGGCCGATCTTGAACAGCACCCCGGCCAGTAGGGCGGCGGCGATGGAGCCGGGAATACGCCGCATCAGACGGTCGAAACTGCCGGTCAGGCCGATCAGTACAATCAATCCGGAGGCGAGGATATAGGCGCCAATCGCCTCGCCGTAGGGCACCCCCGGCAGGCTGGTGATCAGCAGCGCCGCACCGGGGGTCGACCAGGCGATCATGATGGGCGCGCGGTAACGCAGCGACAGGCCGATACTGGTCACTGCCATGCCGATCGACAGCGCCCAGATCCACGAGGAAATCTGCCCATCGCTCAGGCCCGCCGCTTGGCCGGCCTGGAACATCAGCACCAGGGAGCTGGTATAGCCGGTGAGCATGGCGATAAAGCCGGCTACCACAGCCGAGGTCGAGCTATCGGCCAATGGCCGTAGACGGCTTTGCGCCAGGTCGTGCATCAGAGCAGTCCGCTGTCGGCGAAGATGGGGTAGAGCGAGGCCACCAGCAGCAACGCCATGCCGATATTGAACGCGCGCAGCGCGCGGGCGTTGTTCAGCCAGTTGCGCAGCAGGCTGCCGGCCATGGTCCAGAGGCCCACGCTGGGGCAGTTGACCAGGGCGAAGAGTGCCGCAATCAGCAGCACATTGACCACGAAATTCTCCTGCGGCGTGTAGGTGGTGATGGCGCCTATGGCCATGATCCAGGCCTTGGGGTTGACCCACTGAAAGGCCGCCGCCTGCAGGAAGCTAAAGGGTTTGCCCACTGGCTTGTTGCCATCCTGCGGCGCGCCGGAGCGGGCGATTTTCCAGGCCAGGTACAGCAGGTAGGCCGCGCCCAGGTAGCGCAGCAGGCTATAGAGCAGGGGGATTTGCTCGAACAGCTGACCGAGCCCCAGGCCCACGCACAGCACCAGCAGCATAAAGCCCAGGCTGATGCCGAGCATATGCGGTAGGCTGCGGCGCAGACCGAAGTTCACCCCGGAGGCCAGCAGCATCATATTGTTCGGCCCCGGGGTCACCGAGGTGACAAAGGCGAAGGCGATAAAGGCGATCAGCAGTTCGGTGGTCATGGAGCAGCACTCATAGGCAGTGCTGCTCAGCCTAAGGGGCGCGGAGCGGGGCGTCGCGGTACAGCGGGGCGGGCAAAGGGCGTAACAGTTTAGAAGTGTGTGCTCGAAATAGCAGTACAGTTTTGCCAGCTGTGCTCTAGTAAAAGCTCCGCACTGCTCGTTTAGCCTTCGTTTACTGCGCCTTGATGGCTATTACCCAGGGTCTGATTGACCCGCAGCCAGCCTTGCACCGCCTCTTCGCCCACCTCGCCGAACGCCCGTTGCAGCAGCTTGGCCTGTTCGCGGCGCAGCGCCAGTTCCAGCTTGGCGCCTTCGGCGGTAAAGCCCAGCAGGCGCTTACGCTTGTCATCTTCGGCCGTCAGGCTCTGCACCAGGCCCATCTCCAGCAATTGGCGCAGCGGCGTGTTCAGCGCCTGCTTGCTCACGCCCAGGTAGGCGAGTAGTTCCTTTATGCTCAGCCCCGGGTACTTGGCGATAAAGAACAGGATGCGGTGGTGCACCCGCGACAGGCCGCGGCGCGCCAGCATTTCATCGGCCTTGGCGGTGAACGCCTGGTAGCCGAAGAAGAAGGCCTCCATGGCGGTTTGCTGGGTCGTAACGTTTCTTAGGTCAAGCATTAAGGTCAAGCCTATTGACGTATTTGCTCTGGCTGTCGTAGTTTCGAGCACACAGAGTTTCGGTCAAACAGTTTGACCTATTTTTATTTGCCTTTGCTACCGGTGATATCCATGGCCTTCTCCGAACGCGTTGCCCGCCTGAAAAGCTCCCTGATCCGTGAAATCCTCGCCGCGGCGCAGCGCCCTGAGGTGATGTCCTTCGCCGGCGGCCTGCCGGCCGAACCCATGTTGCCCAAGGTGGAGTGGGCCGAGATGCCGGCCAGCATGGGCCAGTACGGCATGAGCGAAGGCGAGCCGGCGCTGCGCGAGGCCATAGCCGCCGAAGCCCGTGCCCTGGGCGTGCCCTGTGAGGCCAGCCAGGTGCTGATCGTCAGCGGCTCGCAGCAGACCCTGGATCTCGCCAGCAAGCTGTTTATCGACCCGGGCACCGAAGTGCTGCTCGAAGCGCCGACCTACCTGGCCGCGCTGCAAGCCTTCCAGTTGTTCGGCGCCGACTGCATCGGCGTGCCCCAGGAAGCCGACGGCCCGCAGATCGACGCCCTGCGTCAGCGTCTGGAGCAGCACAAGCCGGCCTTCGCCTACCTGATCCCGACCTTCCAGAACCCCTCGGCGGTGCGTTACAGCGAAGCCAAGCGCGACGCCGTGGCGGCCTTGCTCGACGAGTTCGGCGTGACCCTGATCGAGGACGAACCCTATCGCGAGCTGGTGTTCGATGCCGGTAGCGCTACGCCCATCGTCAGCCGCCTGCAGAAGGCCAGCTGGATCTATACCGGCACAGTCTCCAAGACCCTGCTGCCGGGTCTGCGCGTCGGTTATCTGATCGCAACAAAGGACCTGTTCCCCTATCTGCTGCGTCTCAAGCAGTCGGCGGACCTGCACACCAACCGCATCGGCCAGTGGCAGGCCCTGCAGTGGCTGGGCAGCGAGAAATACCGTGGCCATCTGGCCGAGCTGCGCGACTTCTACCGGATTCGCCGCGACGCCATGCAGGTGGTGTTGCAGGAGCATTTCGGCGACCTGGCCGACTGGCAGATTCCCCAGGGCGGGCTGTTCTTCTGGCTGACCCTCAAGCAGCCGCTGGATACCCGCACCCTGCTGGCGCCGGCGCTGGCGCAGAACGTGGCCTTTATGCCGGGCGAGCCGTTCTTTATCGACCCGGATCAACACCCGGGGCATCTGCGCCTGAACTTCAGCCATGTCGCCCCGGAACGCCTGGGCGAAGGCCTCAAGCGCCTGGCCGCGGTGATTCGCCAGGCGCAGGGCGGTGTAGCGATTTGATGATGCAGTAGGAGCCAGCTTGCTGGCGATCGGCGGTGACAGCATCGCCAGCAAGCTGGCTCCTACAAAGAACAGATGGACAGGACATACAGGAGGCAGCATGTATAAGGTTTATGGCGACTACCGGTCGGGCAACTGCTACAAGGTCAAACTGATGCTGCATCTGCTGGGCCAGCCCTACGAGTGGGTGGATATCGACATCCTCAAGGGCGAGACCCAGAGCGAAGCCTTTCTGGCCAAGAACCCCAACGGCAAGATCCCGGTGCTGGAGCTGGAAGACGGCACCTGCCTGTGGGAATCCAACGCCATCCTCAATTTCCTCGCCGATGGCAGCGAGTTTCTGCCCAGCGAGCCGCGCCTGCGCACCCAGGTGCTGCAGTGGCAGTTCTTCGAGCAGTACAGCCACGAGCCCTATGTGGCGGTGGCGCGCTTTATCCAGCTGTACCAGGGCCTGCCCGAAGCGCGCCGCGCGGAATACGAGGAGTGCCATGTGCGCGGGCATAAGGCGCTCAAGGTGATGGAGAAACAACTGCAGCGCACCTCCTACCTGGTCGGCGAGCAGTACTCGATTGCCGATATCGCCCTGTACGCCTACACCCATGTGGCCGATGAAGGCGGCTTCGACCTCAGCGGCTACCCGGCCATGCGCGCCTGGCTGGATCGCGTGGCCAGTCACCCGCGGCATGTGGGCATGCTGGATTAACCAGCACCGCTGGCGGGAAAACCTCAGTGTTATCCCGCCAGCTGCCTGCCTCTTATCTATTGCCAGTCGTTGACGAAAAACACTTATCATTCAAGGCTCTATCTTGAAGGCTGGGTCGCCGAATGCTGTCTGCCGTCGAGCGCTACAAGCGGCTAATTTCCGGCGCCTTGGCGCGTTACTTCCCGCATACCACGGCCTATCTGCGCGCCGAGCGCGAGGCGGCGCCGCAGAAAAAAGTGTCTGGAGCACTTTTTAACGTCGCGCAGCGACGGCCCGCAGGGTGGCCGCCAGGGATGGCAGGCCATAAAAAGCCCGCAACGCGCTCGAACAAGGGCGCGGCTGCGGCCCGCAAAAGCAAGGCCAGCACGGTCAAACAGCCAGCCAAGCCCCGCGCCAAAACCGCTAAGGCGAGCAGCCAGGGAATTTACGGGCCGGGCCTGATGGCGGTCGACGCCGCGCAGATCCAAGCCATGCGCTCGCGCGTGGCCCAGGCGGTGGAAGCGGGGGTGGTCAGCGCGCCGTCGGAAGAACAGTGGGCGATGATCCTGAGCAACCATCCGCTGACCCGCATCTTCGCCGGGGCCGGCTCGGGCAAGTCCACCACCCTGGTGCTGCGCCTGGTGTTTATGCTGTGTCATCTGGGCATCCAGCCGGAGCGGCTGACGGTGATTTCCTTTACCAACGCCTCCTGCGCCCAGCTGCGCGAGCAACTGCTCAAGGTGCTGGGCTTTTTCCACTATCCCTTCGCCGCCGCCCAGGCCCGCCAGTGCGTGCGCACCTTCCATTCGGCCATGGGCGGCATGGCCAAGGCGCTGCTGGGCAACCCGCGCTGGTTCGAACAACTGGACGACAAGCACGCCGCCAACCGCGAGCTGGATAACCCACTGACCGCCGCGCGCCTGCGCCCGGCCCAGCAGCGCCTGCTCAAACAGGCCTACCAGCAGTGCTACGCCGAGCAGCCGTTGTTCCGCGAACGGGTACATAGCCTGCTGGGTCTGCCGCTGCCGGCCACAGGCGACAAGCGCGTGGCCAAGGCGCCCCTGGATGGCTTTCAGCTCCAGGGCGAATTTAGCGCCGTGCCGCTGTACGAGGCCTTCTATGCCCAGGCCGGTTTTATCGAAAGCATCGGCATCCGCATCGAACAGATCCAGGTGCAGGCGCTGTCCTGCTCCCCCCAGGAACACTGTTTTATCGAGGCCCTGCTGCTGTTCTGCAAAAGCTTCGAACGCTGCCTGCACCAGCAGGGATTGATGACCTTTAACGCCGCCTTCCAGCAGCTCACCGAGCGGCTGAACGCCGGCGGGCAGGGCGTCTCGGCCGAGCTGCTAGAGCCTTTCAGCCATCTGCTGATCGACGAGTTTCAGGATATCTCCCCGCAGCTAGTCCAGTGGCTGCAAGCCGTGCAGCGTACCCAGGCGGACCAGGGCGCGGCGGTCAGCCTGATGGCGATTGGCGACGACTGGCAGTCCATCTACGGCTGGCGTGGCAGCTCGCCGGAGCTGTTTATCGACTTCGACCGACACTTCCCCGGCAAGGGCCGGGCCAAGAGCAGCGCGGTGCTGACCCTGGCCACCAACTACCGCTCCATCGAGCCGATTATCCGCGACGGCGAGGCGGTGCTCAGTGGGGTGGCCTACAAGCAGGAAAAAACCAGCCAGGCCTGCAAGGCGACGCAGCCGGGGGACCATGGCGTCAAGCTGATCCAGGGTTTCGACAGCAAGGCCCGGCTGCCCGAGCTGCTCAAGGAAATCCACGCCCAGTGCGCGCATGTGGCCAGCCGGCACAGCGCCGAGCGCACGGCGGTGCTGCTGCTCAGCCGGCGCAACGAACCCTTGCAGCAGATCCAGGCTCAGCTGGATAAGCAACTGCCGGTCAAGGCCCTTACCATCCACCGCGCCAAGGGCCTGCAGGCCGAGGTGGCGATCATCCTCGACGACTGCCTGCCGGCGCAGCCCCACCCGCTGCGCAATGCGCTCTACGCCTATTGCGGCTTCTTCAGCAACAGTTACGACCAGGCCATGCAGGACGAAAGCCTGCGCCTGGCCTATGTGGCGATCACCCGCGGCGTCAGCCGGGTGTTCTGGTACTGCCAGAAGGCCCAGGGCGCGACGCGGCTGCTGGCCGGGCGCGGCAGGCAATAGGGCGGCATCTCTGCGCCCGCTCGGGCCTGGCATAAGGCAAGGCCGTTAGCGCTGCGCCCGCAGCCGGCCTCAAGTGAGGTGGGCGCGCTGCAAGCGCAAGGCATTGAACACCACCGAGGCGGAACTGACGCTCATGGCCAGGGCGGCAATCATGGGGGAGAGCAGGTGCCCGCTGAGTGGGTACAGCAAGCCGGCCGCGAGTGGAATGCCCATGGCGTTGTAGACCAAGGCAAAGCCGAGGTTCTGCCGCATATTGCGCACGCTGGCCACGGACAGGCTGCGCGCGCGCAGGATCGCCAGCAAGTCGCCCTTGACCAGGGTGACCTGGGCGCTGTTGATCGCGACGTCGGTGCCGGTGCCCATGGCAATGCCCACGTCGGCGCGGGCCAGTGCCGGCGCATCGTTGATGCCATCACCGGCCATGCCGACCTTGCGCCCGGCGCCTTGCAGTTCGGCGACCAGGCGCTCCTTGTCCTGGGGCTTGACCTCGCCATGCACCTCGCCGATGCCGAGCTGCTTGGCGACTACGCGTGCGGTGTTGAGACCATCGCCGGTGGCCATGATGATCCGGATGCCGGCGCTCTGTAGCTTGCTTACGGCCTCCAGGGCGGTGCTCTTGATCGGGTCGGACACCGCGAGCAGGCCGGCCAGCACGCCATCCACCGCCAGGTAGATGATGCTGATGCCATCCAGGCGTAGCTGTTCGGCGCGCGGTTTAAGGGCGCCAAGCGCCACGCCCGCATCGTCCATCAGGCTGGTATTGCCGAGCAGCAGGCGTTGGCCCGCCAGCCGGCCGCTGACGCCGATCCCCGAGGCCGATTCGAAAGCCTCGGGCTTGTCCAGCGCCAGCCCGACCGCCAGGGCCCGCTCGACTATGGCATGGGCCAGCGGGTGCTCGCTGCCTTGGTCGAGGCTGGCCGCCAGGCGCAGCACTTCATTGGCCGCAAAGCCGGGGCTGGCCTCGACGCTGTGGAAGGTCGGGTGACCCTCGGTGAGGGTGCCGGTCTTGTCGACTATCAAGGTGTCAATCTTGCACAGGTTTTCGATGGCGCTGGCGTCCCTGAACAGCACGCCGCTGCCGGCGGCCTTGCCGGTGGCGACCATCACCGACATCGGCGTGGCCAGCCCCAGCGCGCAGGGGCAGGCGATAATCAGCACCGCCACCGCGTTGATCAGGCCGAACACCCAGCTGGGCTCGGGCCCGAACAGCCCCCAACCGAGCAAGGTGAACAAGGCGATGATGATCACGCCGACGACGAAATAACCGGCGATGGCGTCGGCCATTCGCTGCATGGGGGCTTTCGAGCGCTGCGCCTGGGCGACCATCTGCACTATCTGCGCGAGCATGGTGTCGCTACCGACCTTCTGCGCCAGCATCAGCAGGCTGCCGTGGGTATTGAGGGTGGCGCCTATCAGGGGGGCGCCCGGTTTTTTCAGCACCGGCATCGGCTCGCCGGTCAGCATGGACTCATCGACGGCGCTTTCGCCCTGCAGGACGCTGCCATCCACCGGCACCTTCTCCCCGGGGCGCACGCGCAAATGGTCGCCCAGGTGGACATGGCTAAGCGGAATGTCCTCCTCCAGGCCATCGGCATCGATGCGCCGCGCGGTCTTCGGCGCCAGGCCGAGCAAGGACTTGATGGCGGCAGAGGTCTGCGAGCGGGCTTTTAATTCGAGCATCTGCCCCAGCAGCGTCAGGGAAATGATCACCGCGGCGGCTTCGAAATACACGCCGATGCGCCCGTCCTGGATAAAGCTGGCGGGAAACAGATCGGGGGCCAGGGTGGCGGCGAGGCTGTAGAGATAGGCCGCCGCGGTACCCAGGCCGATCAGGGTCCACATATTCGGGCTGCGCTGGATCACCGAGCGCACGCCGCGCACATAGAAAGGCCAACCGGCCCAGAGCACGACCGGGGTGGCGAGCAGCAGTTCGACCCAGTTCTGCGTGGCCCCGTGCCACAGGTTCAGGGCATGCCCACCCATGGCCAGCAGGGTGACGATCAGGGTCAGCGGCAGGCTGTACCAGAAGCGCCGGCTGAAGTCCCGAAGTTCGGGGTTCTCCTCTTCCTCCAGTGCGGGCAGTAGCGGCTCCAGGGTCATGCCACACTTGGGGCAGATGCCGGGGCCGCGCTGGCGGATTTCCGGATGCATCGGGCAGCTGTACTCAGCCTCGCCAGCCGCCGGCTCGGGTGCCGGCGCACTCGGGGCCGCGGTTGGGCGGTAGCGCTCGGGGGCGGCCTTGAACTTGAGTTGGCACTTCTCGCTGCAGAAGTGCCAGGTTTGCCCCGCGTACTCAGCGTAAAACGGGCTGTCCACCGTGACCGGCATAGCGCACACCGGGTCCTGCATGGTGAGCGCCGGTGCGGCGGCGGGCTGCGGCTGGTCATGCGGATGGACATGGCTGGGCATAAATTAGGCTCTGTTGACGTAAGGTTACGGGCCGCGTTGCCGCGTCAAATCCCGCCAGGCTAGGCGCGGGACGCAGGTAATGGTGTTCCCTTGCCAAGTCCCGCAACACCGCATGGCGGGATTTGCCGCGCAACCCGGAGGGACGGGGCCCGCTTGGCGCAGGACTGCGTTTCTCGTCGTTTATTTGGAACAACCAAACTTCGCTCCTCGTGCCTTGCCCTGCGCCAAGCGGGTATCCGTCGCGGCCGACAACCTTACGTCAACAGAGCCTAGTTCCTGTCGCCATCTCTGGGTGGCTGCCCGGCGTCGCGATGCTGATGCTGGCCGCCGTGGTGATGGCCAAACAGGTGCAGCAGCGGACACAGAAAAAGAATCAGGTAGGGCAGTAGCTGGGAGATATGGCCGTAATGCTCGCGGGCCAGATAGAACAGGCCGATGACCAGCAACATGCCCAGCACTATGCCGGGCTTGCTGCGCCAGAAGGGCGGCGTTGGAGCGGTTGCGGGGGATAAAGGGGGCATGCTGTGGGTTCCTGATCCAGGTCGGGAATGCCCCCCGGCGGTTTCGTTCCGCCGCACTGGCGCATGGGGAAATGCCGGGGGGCCGTTGTGCGGTGCCGCTCACTGGCCCATCGGCATCTTCATCATGTTCGACTGCTGGTCCATCATCTTCATCATCATGTCCATCATCTGCATGCCCGAGCCGTCCTTGCCGCCGGACATGCCCATGCCCATCCCCATGCCTGGGCAGTCTTTCTGCAGCATGCCCAGGCCGTCCCTCATGGCGGCCATGCCTTCCTGCATGGCCGTCTGACGCTCGGCCGGGGTCTTGGCGGCGGCGATCTTGTCGTGGGCCGCCTGCATTTTCTCCATCTGCTCGCGCATGCCCTGCTGCTGAGCGGTTTGCGCCGTTGTGCTCGCTTCACTTGCAGCTAGCGTCGGGGTGGCGGGGTGGTGTTCCTCGGCGGCCAGGGCAGTCAGAGGACTGCCTATGAGCAGGGCGGCGAGAATAGATTTCAGTGGCATATGCATGGCAATCTCCGGGTAGTCATTGAACTACTGAGCCGCGCCGCCTCGGCGTGACTGGACAGGGCGCTGGTTGCGCGGCCGCCCAGGGACCCGGTTTAAGCGTTGCGGCGGACGAGCTGCGCCGCTGCTGACGAAACCGGTACATGCTGCGCCGCGTTGTCATCAGTCTAGACAGCGCCGCGGGCACAGGTGTTGACCTCAATCAAGGAAACCCCTTGCCCGCGCGCCTGCGGCTCAGTGACCGCGCCCGCCGTAGCCGTAATGCCTGGCGATCAACCGATCGACCGACAGGGCGCCGGGTCCCTTGGCCACCAGGTAGAGCAGCACGCTGGCCCACACGCCGTGGGTGGGGTAGGCATCCGGGTAGACGAACAGCTGGATCATCAGGGTCATGCCGAACAGGGCCAGCGCCGAGAAGCGCGTGGCCAAGCCGAGCAGGATCAGCAGCGGGAACAGGTGCTCGCTGAAGGCGGCGATATAGGCCGCAGGCTCCGGTGGCAGCAAGGGCACCTGGTATTCATGGGTGAACAGCGAAATGGCCGAATCGGCCAGCTTGGGGCTGCCGAATTCGAAGGTCCCGGACACCAGGTCGATGGCCAGGCCCTCGACCTTGGTCTGCCCGGACTTCCAGAACACCGCGGCGATGGAGAAGCGCCCGAGGAAGGCCACCAGGCTATGGGGGATAAGGTCAAACAGGTCGATGATCCGCCCCAGCAGGCGAACGGGAAAGGCGCGCTGGGCGAGTGGTGCGGGTGAGTTCATAGCGGTTGGCCTTGGGTTGCGGGGAGGGGTGGGTGCAGCTGGGTGATGGCACCCGTGCGGATCAGCAGCGCCAGCTGGGCGCTCAGGTCGAAGGACGGGTCGGCGCTTTGCGCCTGGGCGGCGGCGTGGCCCAGGGGCACGCCCTGCTGCAGGCACTGGATAAACCGGGCGCCTGCCGCCGGCAGGCGCATGACCTCGACCTCCAGGGCATTGCGCAGCACCAGGGCGTGCTCCGGCTGCCATGGATCGACAGTCTCGAGCGCCAGCTCGCCTTGATGCGCGGCCCACAGTGAGACCAGGGCGAAGGGCGAGCTGAGCACGCCCAGCGCGGGGTGCAGCTGGATGACCAACTCGTTCAGGCACTCGGGCGTCGCCAGCGCGGCGGCAATCTCCTGGGCCGCCAGCGCGGGCCTGTCGGCGGCATGGTAGGCGCGCACCCGCAGCGCTTCGAGGCGCGCCACATCGGCCAGATAGGGCAGGCCGGCGGCCGGCTCGAAGCCCTCGAGGAAGGCCGCGAAGTCCTCGCCATAGCGCACGAGGAGGGGCGAGCGGGGCGGCGTGCACTGCACGTAGACCCGCGCCATGGCGCGGAAGAATTCCTCGCCCACCAGCTCATGGACCACGGGATAGGCATCGGCCAGCGCATCGATCAGTGAGCTGACCACGTTATTGCGATGGACCGCGAAGCGCCTGGCCGGGTCGGAGCCGTTCCAGGTTTTCAAGCCCGTCGGGAAGGGCGAGTCGGGGTCGAGCAGGGCGGCGGCGAAGGCCTGCTGGGTACTCATGCCGAGGCCTGCTGCGGCCGTGGGCGGCTGCTCATCAGCAGGCGCTCGGCTTGGCGCGCCTCGGCCAGCAGCACCTGGAGGGCCGGCACCTGATTGTCGCGCTCGATCAGCGTCGGGGTCGGGCCGATCCGTTGCAGCACCCGCGCATAGAGCGTCCACACCGCGTCATCCACCGGCGCGCCATGGCTATCGATCAGCAGCCGGGCCCCCGCGCCGTCGCTATCCTCGGCGAAACCCGCGAGGTGGATCTCGCCCACCGCGTCCAGGGGCAAGGCATCGATATAGGCGTAAGGGTCGCGCCGGTGATTGATGCTGGACACATAGGCGTTGTTGACGTCCAGCAGCAGGCCGCAGCCGGTGCGCCGCACCACTTCGCAGATGAAGCTCGCCTCATCCATGCTCGAGCGGGCGAACTCGAGGTAGGTCGCCGGGTTCTCCAGCAACATGCGCCGTTGCAGGCGCGACTGCACCCGGTCGATATGCTCGCAGACGCGCGCCAGGGTGGCGGCGTCGTACGCGACCGGCAGCAAATCATTGAGAAACAGACCGCCGTGGCTGGACCAGGCCAGGTGTTCGGAAAAGGCCTGTGGGCTATAGCGCTCGATCAGCTCGGTCAGACGATCCAGATGGGCCTCGTCGAGCGGGCCTTCGGCCCCGATGGAGAGGCCTACGCCGTGCAGCGACAGCGGGTAGCGCTGGCGGATCAGGCCGAGGTAGTGGTGGAAGGGGCCGCCGTCCACCATGTAGTTCTCGGCATGTATTTCGAAGAAACCCAGGTCGACCGCGGATTCGAGTATTTCCCGGTAATGCTGGGGTTTGAGCCCCAGCCCGGCCCGTGCGGGTAGGCTCGCGCCGCACGCGGGAGCGCTGCTGTTCGGATCGCTAAGGGGCGAATCAATCTTTATCATCGGCGCTCCTATCAAGCATGTGGCCGTTTTAGGGGCGAATTTATTGGCTATGTCCCAATTACGTGTTGCACACAGCTTTCGTAGGGTGGGCCGCATGCCGCCATTGCCAAGCATCACGCCACTCGGGACGCGGCGTAACCCACCATCGGCACAACGCGCTCTATTGCCTGGTGGGTTACGCGCCGCGCCACTGTCGCGGGTGGATTCTCGGTCGGTGTTCCGCGCCGCTAACCCACCCTGATATGGATTGACCTGTCAACGATGTATCCGATATTTCGCTTTTGCTCTCTGTTCAAGTGGCTTCGGTTCAGGGTATGGAGGGCGATTCTGCGACGGTGGATCA
>Ga0209343_10003117_pt1 | contig 21026 bp, 18 predicted proteins | sample RifCSPlowO2_02_FD_184026 | JGI IMG/M metagenome (GOLD analysis project Ga0209343, IMG submission 184026) | Groundwater microbial communities from Rifle, Colorado - Rifle CSP2_plank lowO2_0.2 (SPAdes) (version 2) | ecosystem: Environmental > Aquatic > Deep subsurface > Groundwater | place... | reverse complement strand
CAAATACCCGCTGCCGGAATATCTGGACCGGGTCGAGAAACAAGCCTTGCTGGAAGCGCTGGAACAGACCGGATTTAATCGCACGGCAGCCGCCAAATTGCTGGGATTGACGTTCCGCACCATGCGTTACCGGATGGAGCGGCTGGGCATCAAGGGTTCGGGCGGTGCGGACGATGCGGATTGACGCGCAAGGGTTGCTGGTCGGCGGCGAATATATCCCGTCGCCGAACTGCGACGACCGCCCCGCCGGCGCAATCGAATTGTTGGTGATACATAACATCAGCCTGCCGCCGGGCGAGTTTGGCGGTGATGGGGTGCGGCGACTGTTCACCAACACGCTCGACGTGGCGGCTCATCCTTATTATCAAACCATTGCGGGGCTGAAAGTGTCGGCGCATTTCTTTGTGCGCCGCGATGGCCGGATTATCCAGTTTGTTCCCTGTTTGAAGCGTGCCTGGCATGCGGGAGTATCCTGTTGGCAAGGCAGGCCATGCTGCAATGATTTTTCGCTCGGCATCGAATTGGAAGGCAGCGATACCGTTCCGTTTGCCGATGCGCAATATGAAGCACTCCACCGCTTGACCATGGCGTTGCGCAAAGCCTATCCAATACGCGGCATCGCCGGGCACCGCGATATTGCGCCGCAGCGCAAGACCGACCCGGGCCCATGCTTTGACTGGGCGCGCTATCTCGCAGAATTGCACGGGTAAAACTGCTGTCCCGCCAGGTTTTCAACGCCCTGTCAGGACGGGTAAAAGTTAGACGTTAAACCGCAATTAATGGCTGGAGCGACCACAGTGCCGGTATCTAGCATTGGCGGCCTTTGTTTTATACCCGGTTTTGTACCCGGATAATTTTCCATTGCTTGTGCTACTTCTTCACCCACACACATCGCATCCTGTTTGTGTTCCGCAAGATTGACTCATGAGCTTGTTATAAGCTCGCTGGGGCGATTGCTGTATATGAGTTGAGTGGTAGGGGTTAGCCAGCTTTGATTACACGCCTCCTAAGCCCATTGAGCAGCCGGTCAACTCATCTCTATTACTCTTGCTACATCGCTATGGCTTTAGACGCAGAGATTTTTGTCTCACGGCTCGCGTCAATTAGAACGACATCTTCTCGCCCATTCAGCTTAAGTTCACGGAGTATCTTGCTGACACTTTCAAACTCCGAATCCGAGAAGTACAAAATCACCTTGATAGACTTTGATGTGTCATTTGCTTGCTGATAAATTTTGACTTGGTTTTCAAGGTTCCTGCGTAGACCTGTATTTGTGGCCAACTTGAATTCCACCAAACTCTTATCGCGCTTCCCCTTGGATATCTTGTAATCAACGGGGCCACGTCCGTTGTTGACCTCGCTGTTTACGTCAAAAGATGTGGCATACCAAGTCAACCGAAACATCGTCTGAAGGTCGCTCTCTCGCTTAATCGGCTTCCCGTCAATGTAGAAAACCCGGTATCCATCGTTGTCTTCGATGACCCGTTTCAAGTAAGCAACTCGCCTAAGAGATTCCTGGTATGAATCACCATGCTCATAAAAATCGCTACCTGCGAGATACTCACTGACCAAAACCTTCACATTCTCGACGAACTGAAGGTGAGTCGCCCGAACTTTCTCATCGCTCACCGTATGAGCCAGCGGCGCATCAAGCTCTTTTTTCTGGATGTAGTAATCGAGAATCTCATGGAACCGCTCGATTGTGGATAGGGCTACCGCACGGCGTTCCTTGGCTGTTGATTTCTCGTTGAGCCGAGAGAGAAAATAATCGTTGACTTGCGCACGAAGCGCATCATCCGGCAGCGCTGTGCGAATTTGCGTAAACTGGTCAAGCAGGTCGCCTTGATTAATCCATGAATCATCTCTGGTCAGGATTTCTTTGGGCGTGAGAATAATGTAGTCACCATCACAACACGGTAAGTCGAAATACGCACTCTTCCAGCGTCGCAGTTGATAATCGAATTTCACTTTTTCAATGTGAAAACGTCTGCGCTGACTTTCAGTTAAATACTGCCTCGCAAAGGTCTGCGTGTATTCAAGCAGAAATTCTTTAATAAGGTTGGTCGTAAAATCACTGAGGTGATCGCGACCTACACCACCATTCAGCAAACCAAGCTTTTCCAGATGGCTTCCTCTGGTCAGCGTTTCATTGCCAAAGTCTTTGAATACAGATTTCAGGCTCTTGCTTAAGGAAAGCGCAAAATCAAGTCCCAAACCTGTGCCGCTGTTTCCGGTTTTGCTAAGTCCCAGCCAATTCTGCTTAACTTCGCGAAAAAGAAACCAGTGCGAAATGTTTCCATCGGTTAACTCATCCGCTATTGCACGGTCACGCAAGAACTTGAGGTAGCGAATAATTTCTTCATGCAAGGCGGCATATTTCGCGTCTTCACTATCAAACAGAAGAAATGGATCAATGAACAGCGGCAAATCGTTGATGAGTGAAATATTAAATGCGCCGTGCTCGTCAATGACTTCTGGCTTTACACCAAAAAAATCCGAGAAATAAATTTTCGGCCCAACTAATTGAACTCGATTCATACCCGTTCTGCCCAAGTTGCCCTTCGAATCAGTAAGCGCCGCTACTCCTCAAACCCCGAGTTTTTAAATTTCAACTGCCCACAGTTTTCCCGCACGGCACGCTGAATACCGTCATCAAACCCTGCATCCGACTCTGCATGAATTTCCACCGATACCTTGATTTTCACGCCAGCGCGCGCGGCGAACTGCATCAATACCTCATCTACCACATCGGCAAACTGTAACTTGGCCTTCACCGGATCAATCTCTACAGTGCCAAAGAAAACCCGCTTCTTCGTAGTCTTCGCCGATTCCGTATCAAAGTTTGGTTCCGGAGGCTGCGCCGCGCGAAAAGCAGGTTCGCCCACTCCAGTCGAAAATGCGCCAGGTGTCGTCGGAATTGTCGTTGGTGTGCCGACATTCCGCGCATCATCTTCAGCCCGCACCACCTCGTCAAATGCAGCGGCAGCTTTCGGCTCCACCAGCAGCAGCGCGTCATCGAGAATGGGCGTGGTCACCTTGCCGAACTGGAAGCCAACATAGCGGTCACCTTCGCGACCATAGGCGAATCCAAAGAAGTCGCGGCTGCTCGCACCCGCCGCCAGGGCCGAACGGAATACGTCTGCATTGCTTAAACGAGGCAGATACAAATAGCAGCAACTCTTTTGCCATACATCCAGAGCACCGACGGCTGGAACGTCTTCTTTCCAGAACCATTTTCTGAGCTGACCGGCCAAGTGAATCGGCGACCATTCTGGGATCAGCAGTTCGTTATCTTTGAGGATGCGCTCGATTTCCTGTGTGCGATTTGGCGCTGCCGGATTGATCGTGTGGTGCTCCCATCTAATCTCGGAGATTCCGCCTTTGCCGTCCTTAGCCGGTGTCGCTTCCTGCATCGGGGCCAGCAACCATTTGTAGGTTTCCTTGATCATTCTTGCCAGGGCATCGTTTGCATCCTCAAGACTCACACTGGCCTGCCGCGATTGCAATTGGTCGAGGTTGAGCCGCATATCCCGCACATCGGAAACAATGGATTGCCATGCCAGCACTGAGCGAACTTGGTCTTTGAGACGGCTTACGCTGTCGGTATCAGCCGCCATGAATATCAAGCGGTTCTGCTTTTGGCGTGGCTGGTCGCCCCGGTTTTTCAGTATTTCCGCAGCACGCCCAATTGCCAGGCTTTCTGCTGTTCGGCTGAATGTCGCATCCGGCGGCAGAACCACCAAGCGCAACGACCAGTCATCGGGCACATCGCCACTGGCAGTGAAGATGTGAATGCCGCCGAACACGCCCGATGCAAAAGTCTTTTGCAACTTGTCGCGAATCAGTGGGAACACGTCCTCTTTGTCTTGGAAACGGCGTTTGCGTTCTTCCATCTCACGCCGCAGGTTGGGTCGCGTATCGAACCAATAGCGGTTGTTGGCGCTGTTCAGATATTGCAGCTTATCCACGATGGCACGGATGCCATCCTTGTAATGCCCCAGCACCTGTCCAGGCTGTGCGCAGCCCAGTAACAGGCGTTCCTGCTCCAGTCCACGATGGTGCTTGGCACCGCCCACGGCTCCTGCATCAGGTGCGCTACCCAGAAAAATAGAACGGGAAAGCCGACGGCAGGCGTGAATGGCACCGAATAGCGGTTTCGTGCTATCCAGATCGGTGGTCGCCGCACGCTCGCCGTCGATGTCTTTTTCCAACACCGGGTCCCAGCCCTGCGGCAGATAATATATCGCCTCGTTGCGCACATCAGGGTCGTAGAGCGGCACACTGCCAGGCATGATGAGCAGATCGTTATTGCCATCTTTCCATAGGCGATGAATCACCTTTGCCATCAGCTTCAACACGCCCCGAGTGCGCTGGAAATTATCCAGCGAAGACCAGTCCTCATAGAGGCGGTCGAACACTTCAGGGTGAATGGGATAAGCATGTTTCAGGCGCTCGAAATAATGGCTGTCCTGAGTCTCGGGTGGAAAGTCGCCGCTGTTGCCTGCGTAATAATCAGCAAAGGCACGACAAACTTCCTCGGCACCCACACTGTCGCCGATGTTCTCGAACAAACGTCGCCGCACGATCTCGAAAGCTTCTTCCGTCGCCACAGGTTTCCACAGAGCTTGCACGCGACCAAAGTAATGGGAGAGCGCCGCCAATGCATTCACGCCACGCTGGCTGCCTGCCTCTTTGTCTGATTCCGGCAATGAAGCCAGCAGCACAGCAGTCGGCACAGCCTTCATCGCCTCGGTCAACGCCTGAATGAATGACAGATTTGAATCGTAGGTACCGCCCTTGACTGGCGTTCCTTCCTCGAACTGGCGGATATAGGCCACCAGCTCGTCGATCAGAATTACGCACGGCGCATGGTCAGCGATAAGTTTTGTCAGTACCTCCTTGCCCGGAGAGGTGCCGGACAGATCAGCATCTTTCACCCGCTCATAGGCGGACTCACCACCCAACTGCCAAGCCAGTTCTCCCCACAGCGTATTCATGGAAACATTGCCATGCTTTATTGGCTGATTCGGTGCGAAGCGGATGCCATCTATCACCACCAATGTGGCCTTGGGCATTTCGGTAATTCCCGCTGCGTCGAGGATGGCCGGAATTCCCTGCAACTGGCTCGCCGCTGCCTTGCCACTGGCCATGTGATATACCGCCAGCATGGTGTGTGTCTTGCCGCCACCGAAGGCCGTCTGCAACTGAATTACCGGATCGCCGCCACGGCCAACCAGTCGCTTCACAACCGAGTCCAGCAACAGCCGCATCCCTTCAGTGATAAAGGTGCGCTGAAAAAACAGCGCTGGGTTCTGATATTCATCCGTCGCAGTGCCTTCATGCACACGCGAAATATCAGCCGCAAATTCGGCCTGTTGGAAGGTGCCGCGCAAGACATCTTCGTGAGGAATGGCAATTTCACGCCAAGGCTTCAAACTCATACCCTACTCCCTTAAACTTCCGCACCTTATGTATTTCGCGCGGGAACTTCTTGTCAGTTAGTTAAGATCAAACTGCTGGCGAATAACACGCGTTTCATCGTCGCAAGCTCCCGTTAGGATGAATTGCAACGCAATCCGCACTAATTCTGGATTGACGTTACCTGCCTTCTTCTTACCCTGTTCATTGACAGCAACACCAGCCTCGCGATTACACACTTCGTCGAGACCTTCATTAGTTAGACAGTAGCCACCACCGTCACGAACCATCCAGCCCTGATCACACCAGTATTTCAGCGCACGATCACGATTTAAAAATTGCAAAATATCAGTTTGCATTAGCTGACTGGGCTGTAAGTCGGCGATACTAGAAACTCTCTGTGCGACCAGAAAGCTTGCCAACGTATTCGCGCTGAGCCTCTTGCCGGTCAGTTCACTATCTTCGCGAAAAACTGTAGTTATCGGCATTGATTTATCCTTAGATATCGAACTTCGCCTGCGATCTGATATGCCCAGCTTCATGCGAAGCCGCTTCGATACCCAGCCAGGACGTAATCAGCTCATTATAGCCGCGCGCCTCGTCGGCCCAGCCCTTGCGTTCGCATAGAGTGTAGAGCCGATAGGCCAGGTTGCGGATGGGTTCGGCACGCTCCGGCATTCTTGCCAGCAGCGCCCCAGCATCGGTCGCACTTTGTAACTGCAACGCACGGATCATCTGGTGGAGTGCTTCCCATACCGGCGTGCGGTTATCCTCTTCCGGGTTCCAGTCGGCAGGATATTCGGCGGGCTTCAATAAGCGAACCTTGCCGCTACCCGCCTCTACAACTCCTGCTTCGCGCACGCCCTCCACGCTGGTACCTTTGGCGCGGGCCAACACGTCGGCATTGCCAAACTCACCTGCGACCCAGCTATGTGCGTCGAACCAAGCCAGACAAAATTGGGTGTCTGCATCGAAATCATCGCCGCCTTCGACGAGCATGCGGTTGATAAGCGTCAGCGCCGTATGCACATTCATGGGGCTGCCGTCGGCTTCCAGCACAGCGGAATATTTCGAGAAAATCGCCATGCCAGGGCCGATGACTGCTTGTGCTAGATCGACTGGAGCCACGGGGGAAATACCCTCGGCACCGCCGATCATTACCTCCACGGCATCACGCAACTCTTCCTTCAACTCGCGCAGGAAGTCGCGACGAGAAGCAGTAGGAGCGTTGACATCACGCTTTCGACAGACAAGGACGATACTCGAAGCCAGCGCATTGGTGCCGGAGCCGATCATGCGATTGGCCAGCTCAGTGCGCATCGGCCAAGTGCCGGTGAGGGCAAAGCCTGCCCGCAGCACGGCTTCGAGAAAGGTTTCCCATCCGGTATTGCCCGTGCCAACATCGGTGGTGTCGGACTGCTTGAAGGCGTAATAAATAGTGGCCGGGAACGCCGGATGCGCCTGCTCAGCTAGCCGGTGCATCGCCTCGGTCATACCGTCAAGAAAGAACCTTTCAGCTGCCTCTTTGGTGCTATGTCGATAAGGTGTTGCAATCAGCTCTTCGGCTTTTGGCACGGCCATAGTGGCGAAGAGATCGGGATAAACAGTGCGCAACGAGCGACGCAACCAAACATAGAAGAAGTCTGAAAGGTCGGCATAGCCGATGTTGTCGTAATAAGGTGGATCGGTGGAAACGACCTTGCCTGCACTTACATCTTGACGGGCTGCATCAATTTGCATGCTGTATCCTGCAATGGGGTTGCTTCCACATGCCACCCCCTCAATACTTTCAGCAGTCCAATTAACTGCACCCATAAAACTGCCAGTGCCATCAAGTAGCGTATTTAACTCGGCGAAATCCCAAGTCATCGGTATGGATTGTCTCGCAAAGGTATTTCTTGTTGAATCGCGTTCTGTGAACCAAGTGCAAATTGACGATCCGCGATCTGCTAGTTTTGATAGAGCAAACGATAGGTAAACAGCAAGTGCATCTCCATACGCAGTAGCGCCACTGCCACGATTTTCAAGACCAAGGCCATCGCTCGCCCAACCAGCAGCAATGGCATCCGTCGTCGCCTTGGCACGAGCCTCCTGCACCAAGTCAGAAAATGTTGAAAGAGCGACTAGTTGGCGAGACGTAAAGAGATCACCATAAACATCGATGCCATAGTTGGACACGTTTACGCGGCATTTCCCATGCAACTTGGTCTCTGGTCGCCAATCAGGTTGTGCAGAAAGTGCGGCTGTTTCCATTGCTGCGGTTGGTGGCAAATAGATACGGCCACGCACTCCCTCAGCCACAATAGCCATCAATCGAGTCCCAATCCTTCCAGCTACGCCTTCAGAACGGATATATTTGTAATCTATCGGAGAGCCAGAGAGCAGACACAGAAACCCACCGCGCTTTCCCGCACCAGTACCATTCTTAGCACTCTCAGGTGGTGTGCCACTTAGCACATCAAAATAATAACTGTCGCCTTCAATTACCGGCTGCACATAGCTTTCCTTACCCTTCTTACTTGACACAATAAATGTTGAAGCGAGCGGCACTTCAACATTGGCATATACCGGGTTTGGGCTCTTTACAGTTCTCGCCCAAAGACAAGCCACCATAGTAGCTTTGCCACCACCAAGCTCCTTGGGTAGATCGACTTGTGGATATAGGTGACCAATGCGTTTGTAGGCTTCCTCACGAATCCACGCGCCATAGCGGCGCAAGTCCTCGCCCAATCCTTTGGCACCCACCCAGCTTTCGTGCATTTCATGGGTTCCATCTTTCTTGCCTGTAGCTGGCGATAAAGGGCCTACTGGCGCACGACCAACAAACCTGGGTGGAATCTCGATCATCGCCTTGTTGATGAGCACCGCCACTGGGTTCAAGTCCGACGCATAGCTTTCCAGCCCCAGCCGCTGGGCTTCCAGCGGAATGGCGCCGCCACCGGCAAAGGGATCGTGGAAAGCGGGAAGCTTGTCTGGATTGAACAATTCGGCGGCTTTGGGATGATTGCGATTGAGTTCGCAGGTCTCGCGCCAGCTCTTGACGATTTCCGCCCGAGCCTCGGCCAGCACCGCTTCGTTGTTAGTGTTCTCCCACTTCACCAGCTTGCGGATAATGCCGAACAGTCGCTCGCGCTCGACTTGTGCGTCTTTCTTGTTGATGCCGCGCTGTAAATGCCGTTCAAACCCAGGGTCATTGACCATCTGGGCAAAAATCACCGCCCGCGCAGCAGCCAATGGCCGACGCGCCCACCACAAATGCAGTGTTGATGGATGGCCGTGGCGAATGGATTTTTCCCGTGTGCAGGCAATATTGATGTCGTCCAGCGGCAGGGCAACTTCGATAAGTTTTTTGGGGGTCTTAATTGTCATTTTTTTCGATTATCGTCTCAGCTATTTCCAGCAACTTATCCAGATTCCAATTCTGGCTGCTCACGCCCCAATCCGGTTCTTGCGTGAAAGGGTTGCGGATATAGAACGGCCCTTCATGCTGATCGCCATCGACCAGCACAATAGCCAGAATAAATTTATCAGCCTGGTTGAGTCCATAAAGGATTTCATTGCGGGTGATGGTGATGGTCGATTGCCCCTTGGCACGACCCTTGACTTCGATATGTCGCGCTGGTGTTAATTTACCATCCTTGTCGGGTGGAATGGATGTGATGTCCCAGCCACATTTTTCGGCAGAAACATCGAATGTAGTGTGGCCCAAATTGTTCTCGGCCATCATCACTGCTTCCATGGCGATGCGCTCGACACGACTGCGTGCGTCGGCATTCACCGTCCAGCTTTCACCCTCTTGCTGGCCCTTTCGTTGGGCGAGCAGTCCGGCGGGAATGACCATGGCTCCGCCGAGCACCACCGGAGTGGCCGACACGACTTGCCGCATGGCCCGAAGATCCTTCTCGCGGGTTTCCAAACGGGCAGTCAAGTCGTCGATGGTGCGGCGGGTATTTTCAAGGTTAAGTCGAACATCCTTGCCAGCGGCAATGTCATCTTTCAGCTTGATATAGCGATCCGACCAGTAATTGATTTCTTTGACCAGGCGTTCATGAACGGCGGCCAGAGTCTTATCGGTCTGGCGCTCACGGCGCTCCTTCACTTCGGTGTAGTGTGCGGGCACGAGCTGGTCTGAGGCATAGCCCAGGGCAACAGATTCGAGGTCGCGACTAATCCAGGGGGCAGCGAGCACGTCCTCAACAAGTTTCAAGTCTTCCGGCTCGATGGGCTGCAAGTCGAGGTGGGGTGCCCAACCTGCGTTGGCAGCGTTGCCGTTCTCATCAAGCTCCACAAACTGCATGCGTCTTGAAGCGACGCGACTGGCATCGCTGCCTTCCTTGATCGAGTGGTCGATGATGAGCATGAGCTTGGGCTGAATACCCATATCGTTCGGATCAACCAGCACAGTGCCCTGTTTGAGCTTGTTGCGGTGCTGCTCCATCACAACATCCACTACCGATTGCATGAGCGGATGGGCGGGGTGAATCAGGCCAGCCATCGGTGAGCCGATGCGGTCGAGAAGGCGCACGAATTGTTTCTCGAAGCAGATGCGTTCGTATTTCCGCAGCACAGGGTCATTGTTACGTCTGTCGCGACCGGCAATCTGGCGGTCGCACTCGCGGATGATGGCAGGCACGAAGGTGATTTCCCAGCGACCGGATTCACGCGGCTTGAGTTCGCCGCCCAACTGCTCGAAAGCCTGATTGAAAAAGGAACGAATAAAGTAGGGTTGTAGCTTGCGAGCTTCTGCCTTCTCCATTTCTTCCTTCACGGCGAAGAGTCGCTTTTCGTCGATTATTTCTTCGGCCAAGGCGTTGCGGCTGATAATTTCTTTCAGGTGCTCTGTGTCGAGAGCGCCTTCGACCTTATGATTCAGCTCTGCCTGTCGTGCCGGGTCGTCGCCATAGCGGATGGCATCAATAAGCAGATCACGCAGACTGCGTTCGTCGAAGACTTCGCCCAGGATATCGAACACTCTGCCACCCAAGGCCTTGCGCACAACTTCGAGCTTGTCGAACAGGCGCTGGAAAACATCACCTTCGCGGGTTTCGTTGGCGACCATGTTCCACAGGTGGCAAACCTCAGTCTGGCCGATGCGGTGGATACGGCCAAAACGCTGCTCGATGCGGTTGGGGTTCCACGGCAAATCGTAATTGACCATCAGATTGGCGTTTTGCAAGTTCACGCCCTCGCCTGCGGCATCGGTGGCCAGCAGAATCCGAGTATCGGGGTCGTTGCGAAACAGCTCCTGAACCTTGCGACGATCTTCACGCTTGACCCCGCCATGGATCATCACCACGGCTTCATCGTTGCCCATCACACCACGAATTTTGACGGCCAGGTAATTGAGTGTGTCGCGATGCTCGGTAAAAATGATGAGTTTGCGTTGTCGGCCATCAGCGCCACGCATCTCCGGCGTGTTCTGCAATATCTTGGAAAGCTCTTCCCACTTGCGATCTTGCCCGGAATGCACCAATTGCCTGGCTCGCTCCTCAAGGTCGTCGAGGATAATGATTTCGGCTTCGAGTTCTTGAATGGTCTGGGCTGCCGTGGCTTGATCGACAACGGCCTCCTCAAGGTTCTCGTAGGTGTCGGCATCGAGTTCGTCTTCTGAGTCCCAGATGTCTTCTGGCACGTTAGCGAAGTTCAATGTGTCGCCCAAACTTTCGCCACGCTGGCGCAATTTTTCTTCTTCGACACGACGTTTGAGCTTGGCACGACGGCGTTTGAGAGACTCATAGATGGCGGCGGGGCTGGATGCCAGCCGCCGTTGCAGTGCCGTGAGCGCAAAACCCACCGTGCCCTTGCGTCCGCCATCGGCGAGCTTGTCGGCCCGGTTCATTTCATCTTTCACGTAGGAGGTAACAGCGTGATAGAGCGATGCCTCGGCTTCGGAAAGTTTGTAATTGGCGGTGTAGGCTAGTCGTTTTGGAAACAGATGGGTGCCGTCGAACTTCAGCAGGTCTTCCTTGACCATGCGCCGCATGAGATCAGATACATCAACCTTGTGAGCGCCGTCGCGGAACTTGCCATAGAAGCGGTCTGAGTCCAGAAGGGACAGAAAAAGCTGGAAGTCCTCTTCCTTCCCGTTGTGCGGCGTGGCGGTCATCAGCAGGAAGTGCCGGGTAATGCCACCCAAGAGCTTGCCCAATTTGAAGCGCTTGGTCTCGTTGATCTTGCTGCCATACCAACTAGCAGAGAGCTTGTGGGCTTCATCAACAACTATGAGATCCCAGTGGGAGAAGCCCAGCTTTTCTTGCAAGTCTTCGTTACGTGCCAGCTGGTCGAGACGCGCCACCATCAAGTCGCAGTTATCGAATGGATTGCCGTTCCGGCTGTTTTCGATCATGTCTCGACCAAAAATCTTGAACTCCAGGCCAAACTTCTCGTCCATTTCATCCTGCCACTGCTCAACCAGGCTGCCGGGCGCAACAATGAGCACTCGCTTGGCGTCGGCCCGCATCAGCAGCTCGCGGATAAAGAGTCCTGCCATGATGGTCTTGCCCGCGCCGGGGTCGTCTGCCAGCACATAGCGCAACGGTTGGCGCGGCAGCATGGAGTCGTAGACGGCAGTAATCTGATGCGGCAGCGGCTCCACGTTGGAGGTATGCACCGCCATCATGGGGTCAAACAAGTAGGCAAGGTTGATGCGGTAGGCTTCGGCTACCAGCTTGAAGTCAGCGCCGGGAGCATCAAAAGACCACGGGCGACCGGCTTCGGCCAAGGACAGATTGACTTCGTCGTTGCGAAACAGCATCCGTTCGAGGACGCGACCGTCGTTGGTTTTGTAATAAATGGTCAGGGCGTTGTTGCCCACCATTTCCGTGCTGACGATGCGAACCACTTGCCCTGGCTCAATGCCAGAAATAAGGGCGTTCTTGGTTATCGCATCCAGTTTCAGCATCGTATTTTTTGTTATTTGCGCAAAGTGCTGATTATGTCGCTTATGCGGCTGCTTGACTAGCGGATGCCCTCCAGCTTTTGCTTCATGTTGTAATCAGTCAGATGCGCTGGCCTGGCCATCTACTGTGTGTTGAAAGTGACTGTTCGAAAAACTTGGAAGCGGACCTCCCAACAGGCTGCACCGACTCCCTTTTCATAAAACCGCCACGGTCTACTCAGGCCGAGAAGGAGGCCGTCGCCACAAACGGCATGATCTTCCACTTATGGCCCGAGCGGCACATGATCTATGTTTATTGCCACCCTGAAAGCTGATGATCGTTTAGCTGGCATCCATGCAACTGTAACAGCTTGATTTTGTCCTTGCCGGAAAAAGAATAGGGGATTGCTCCCCCGAAGATTGCGGCGTTTTTATTTTAGAGCCCATAACCCCGCGAACAGCTCTTGTTGTTAGCTGTCTTACTAGCCTTCGGCGGCATCCTCCTTGATGCAGTGGCCTTGGCTAATAAGATTGGTCAGCCACTGATTCAGGAAACAGTTCAGTTCCCGCTTGGCCTTTACATCGACGGTTGCACCATCGTCGCCATAAACCCGGCGATAACCCCAGATGTCCTGATAGGCCAAAGCCTCGGCTTTCTCCAATTGTGGATAGATTGCAAGCTCCATGTCAGGATCGGCAATCATGTCGCCGGAGGGGTGTTTGTAATAGTGGGATAGGGCAACGATGATTCTGTCTGGCCTGCGGTGCAGGATGTCGAGGTTCAAATCCATGTAGCCTTCGACTTTTGACTTGCCGGATTCTTCGATAGTGAGCAGGTCGGGGATTACGTCAAACAGCTTGTGGAAGATGCGGGTGTGAATATCTCTGCTTGTTTTCATCAGGCACCTTTCTGATTCGGTGGCAGAGATGTTGGGGTATCTCTTCCGGCGTTGTTAAATTTCAAATGCCACTGGTTGCAGCCGGTTTACATCTTTTTACCGCGCTATACATTGCCTTACTCTTTGCCATTCCCATGCCTTACAAATACTTCTTCTCTGCAAAGCTGAACGTGCTGTTTGGCGCAATGATAAAATGGTCATGCACGGCAACATCAATCAGCGCCAGTGCTTTTGTAAGCAGTTTCGTCATTGCTCGGTCTTCCAGGCTTGGGTGTGAATCGTGGTTTGGATGGTTATGCGCGAATATCACACTGCTAGCGTTAAGTCTGAGTGCCGACCTCGCTATCTCTCTTGGGTATACAGCCGTCTCGGATAGCGTGCCCCGGAATAGCTCCTCAACAGCGATAAGCCGGTTCATGGTGTCGAGGTAGAGCGTCAAAAAGCTCTCGAAATCTTGCCCGGCAAAATGAATGTGAAGAAAATCCCGCGCAGCTTCGGGCTGGGTAAGTACACAGCCGTGTTGTAATTCTTCCCCGATAAAACGCTTGACCAACTCTCTTGCCACTAAGCATCGTTCGGGAGGGGTGTCTTTGTCATGCGATGCTGCTGCGAATAGCGGGGTGAGTGAACCCCTGTACAGTTTTCTCGCTTGCTTAACGCCGATGAGCTTTTTCAACAGGTCTGAATTGGACAAACTTGAATAGGATGGTGTCGGGCTCATAGCAACCCCTTTTCGGCAAAGCTATGGATCGACGCACCGGCCACGACAAAATGGTCTAGGACTCGCACATCTACCAAAGCCAACGCTTGTTTCAGCGCGGCGGTGAGATGCTGGTCGGACTGGCTCGGCTCGGCCACCCCCGAGGGATGATTGTGGGCGAATATGACTGCCGCCGCATTGTGGTGTAGCGCAGCTTTGACTACCTCACGCGGATATACCGAGGTCTGGGACAGTGTGCCCCGGAATAACTCCTCTGCCACAATCAGGCGATGCTGAGAATCAAGAAACAACGCGATGAAGCTCTCGTACTCTCGTCCAGCGAAATGAATCCGCAAGCAGTCCCGCACAGCAGACGGTGCAGACAACACACTCTCCCGGCTTAACTCTTCATTCAGCCAACGCTGGACTAGCTCTCGCGCAACCGCACATTTTCCTGGTGGAATTTCTTTGTCATGGCTGCCATCAAACAACGGCGCAAGGGAACCACGGTATAGTCTTCTCGCTTCGCGGACACCGATTAGTTTGCCCAGTAGTTGGGTATCGCTGAGCGTCGAGTAAGCTGGTGTGGTCAACTTCACGGCAGCCCCTGCTCTGCACATACGCGCAGCCCGTCCAGCGAATAGAATTCGTCTTCCCGCCATTCATCTGGATTTATCCTTCCGTAGAAGTTGAACTGGTTGCACACTGCGTACATCCTGTCCCACATTCCGGCAAAGCGAAAATCGTTGCCTGCACAGTGAATGCCATCGCAGCACCATTCAGGGGGCGGGTGAGGCGCAGCATCATTAACTTGCTCAATCAGGCGGCGAACCTCTCCACGAGTAACGGGCTCAATCTGCTCAATTACTGGTGATGTTCCCCCCGCCAGAAGCCATGCTGCTTGGCCTGTGAAGTTTGAATCGGTGCTCAAGGACTTTGCGTGCGGCAGATAGACGTTCTGCATCAGCCGCTGGGCTGCTGGGCAATTGCGGTGAAGGGAGAGAGCATGAAGTTTTTGCGCCAGAACCAGCCCAGCACCCTTTTTTGTTTCGTGGACAACTAACACCCAGTACAAAGCCATCACCTTGTCCTGTTTGCCTATGGACAGCTCCAAGCCCTGCAAGCAATCTTCGAAGGTATGCTTGTGCGTGGTGTAGAGAATTTCCCGCGTAGCAAGCATTCCTGAGCGGATATAGTCGTGCCCACCTGTCTCTGAATTCCACCATGTTGGAGCCTTGCAAATGCGGAGAAATTCCGCCATCACTTTTTCAAACTCGACTTGCTTGCTAAGCAGCAGGGGGAAATTTGCTGACATCTTTTCCATCACGGCGATGCTGTGCCCATCTTCGGCGGAGCCTATGAGGAGTCGCCGCACTGTTCTGAATTGGGAGCCGGACAAACGATTATTGAACCCCCAGCAGTAATTCAGCCAGTAAGCTCCTTCGTGAATGTCGCGCAGCCGAATGCATTTGACTAAGGCTGACAGGGCTTGAGAATAATTAGGCCGTGCAGTAAGTGTCGCCTTGCGCGGTTTATATGCTCCTACCGCATCAAGGTGCTTGCAATGTAGGTTCACGATAAAGGCCGGACAGGTACAAGTAACTGCATCCTTGTCTACGTCGTAACACACGCCTTGGGTGCTAAACGATTCGAGGCATATTTTCAAAGCACTAATCCCGCAGCATTGTCGGTGAATACATTGGCATCTCGTATGTAGCGGTGCAGCATCGCATCCGACTTGTGCCCGGTCTGCTGGCGTATCTTCCAACTCGATACGCCTAACTGCGCCGCCGATGTCACGAGTCCTGCCCTCAAGCTATGACCAGAGTATTTGCTTGGGTCTAATCCTGCTGCTTGAGCACGTTCCTTGACCACCAGCGCGACCGACTGCGGGGTAAGTCCCTCGGCAATCTTCCCGTGACGTGTCACCCCACGAAATATCAATCCACTGGTGATACAGGATGCTTCTAACCACTCTTGCAGGGCGTGGACAGCACATACTGACCCTCTGGCATACGGGATAGCGATTTTGCGTCCACGGCCTTCCTGATCGGTCTTACTGCGGAGCAATTGGACGAGCAGCCCTTGCTTGGCAAATTCAACATTCTCGGTGGTGAGTGACACCAACTCGCTGCGGCGGAATGCGCCAGCAAATCCAACAAGCAATAAAGCCCGGTCGCGAATGCCTTTGATGCCAGACAGGCCGTTAACCATCGCCAGTACATCTTCCTTGATTGCTGGTGCGGCTTGATGCTGTGGTGCGCCATGTGTGCGCCTAATGCCACGCATTACAGCCCTCACCAAGTCGCTTTGGGTTGGGCTTGGGAGGTTCTGGCTGGTATGTGCTTTGCCTATGCTGACTAACCTTCTGCCTAACGTGGCAACGGCATGAACTCCAGCGTGTGCGGCAAGATAACGAGCAACCATTTCGGGGGAGCATGGAACGCTTCCGCCCCATGCTATGAATTGCTTCAAGTCGGACTGATATGCAGTGCGGCTGTTGTCGGAAATAGCTGAGTGGACTAGCTCAGCAATGCTTTCTTGCTCGGCCAAACTACTATTTTGTGGTATCGATAATTTAAGATTAAAACTAGTTAGCACGATGCCTTGTGATGCTTGTGCGGGGATGGTGTGAAGCGTCATTGCTGTGCCGCCAATTCTGGGCGGGAAGCAAAGTACTTGCGTGTCATCGTCACTATGGCATTGTCGCCATCATCGAAAGAGTATTCAATGCGGGAGCGTGCTAGCCTGAAAATCTTGCCGTCGATTTTAACTCGTAAGTATCGCGGTTCGATTTCCGCGTCCTTGGGTACGGTGAAGTGGCAAGTTACTGTCTTGTCGGTGGATGCCTTCTTTGTCTCGCCAGAATCAGCCTTGGCAGATGCCTTCATGGCTTCCTTGGCTTCCCTCGTGGCTGCGATGGCTTTTGCTTCTTGCTCAATTTTGTAGAGCGTGAATTCTGCACCAGTCATTACCGCGAACTCGTCACCGATCTGCTCGATGTAGTAGCAGTCACCAGTCTTGTTGGACAACTTGGTTGCTTGGGTTTTTGCTGTGCTTTCTTTCGCATAAGTTTCCATTTCAATGCCTTCCTTGGCGTTGTTAATGAAAAACTTATCGTCTACTAGAGCAGCATGAAGTCAATGGGGGAATGCTTGGTGTTGTACATTAAATCACTACCCGTAATTCAGATGATTTCTTGGACAACTTTTGTATGGGGTTGCCACTACTGTCGAAAGTAAATGCAGGGTCGCTCCATCGTTCCTGCAAATCAAAATCACCAGCCCTGTGCTGTAGAGATTTTTCAAGAGCATTGTTCACTGCTGCCATAGTACCCAATACACCTAGTGCTGCCTTCATGCGAATGTTGGTTGGCTCTCCCATATTACAGAGAACTTCTTGCAGGGTCTCTATCGCCGTTAGCGTGGTGGCGTTCATCTTCTTGGCTATCTCTTCCAGACCAGAATGAGTAATGACGCGCAGCTTTGCTTCAAACTCTGGCTGCTGCTGCCAGCGGTAGAGAGTCATGGTCGATATTTCCAGCCTTGCTGCGACTTGATATGCCGGAGTGCCTGTAGCGAGCAGTTGGAGTGCTGTAATTTGTCTGGGTTTCAGTTGAGTAACATTTTTCATATAGGCACCTAACGAAAAGTAACATTCCATAACACTGCTTGCGGGAAGCTGTTACGCAAAGCCCCCAGCATGACCGGGCTTAAATTGCAGTAGCAGCTCTCTATGCGTAGCCCAAAATAATTCTGGTTGCCACCAAGGAACAGCTACCTCTCTCAGGCGAGCGAGTATGGCTTTTCTGGCGTGCTTGTTCTTCACGGATTCACATAGTCCCCACTCCTTAATTTGATTAGCGAGGTATGCCTGACCGAGTTTATCTGCAAGCAATTGCATCTGAATTACATCTACGACTAAGAAGTTACTGAATGGATTAGACAGGTTGTGTTCCACGAGGTCTTGAAACTGAATGTCGCGGCGGTTGATGCGGACTTCGATGCGAACAAGCAGACCTTCCTGGTTGAGTTGCTTTGCTTTGTCATACATCGTTCCCACTAGCTGGGACTCTCTCCTCCCGTGGTAGGTCGTGCTCTTATGCTTGGTGGTTGTTCTACGCCCCTCATCAATTAAGACGAGCCTGGACAGATCAGCACCCGGCACGTCCACATAAAACTCGGCGTGGGCGACTACACATCTTTCATAAAATTCCTGATAGTTGTTATCGAACGTTACAGCCAACAAGGCATGAAGCTCCCCCCATTTTTCCGTTGTCATTCTGCTCGGATTTATTTCGAGATTTATTACGCCCGTGCCAAAGCTAAATCCAAGGGAGAAAACGCATATCAAACTGCCATCATCAGACAGCACCTTGTAGCGTTTCAAATCTTTGTTTTGGGTGTTACTGACATGATGATTCCCTGTCACCTTAATCATGTTCCCGATGTGCTTCATGCTTGCGTGAAACTCTTTCTGCATGGCTGCAATATCAGCTAGTTCATCTTGGCTAGGTGGGTTCTGTGCATCATGCTTTGATAGTTTAGGGTATGGAATACCCAATACCATTCTGTCTAGCCCTGCCTGTACCTTACTTCCTCCTACTACCAGCTCTACCTTACCCATCTTTATCTCCTATCTCATTCTCTATACTAGATATTTCCACATTGGGGGTTTAATCAAGCCTGCGCGTGTATGCGCGCGTTATATGCGCGTGCGTGTACACGCCTAATCAACTTCGCCGCTCAAAACGAATGCATCTAGGTCGCTCTGGCGATATTTAACAGACCGTCCGACTCGAACGTATCGGAGGTTGAACTTCTTTGTGCATGCCCAGTTGGCAAGGGTAGATGGGGAAACACCAAGATATGCGCTTGCCTCTTTGCGGGTCAGCAAGACCGCCCTTGGGATTTGATTTAGATTTGGAAGCACGACATTTCTCCTTGATTACTAAATAATCAAACTTAGGGCACGAAATATCTGCCCCTTTCACTTCACCAATGTTTTAGGAAGATTGCTTATGCTTCAAGAAAATTTCTGATGGTGTCAGTTCGCCAGTAATTTCGATTACCATCCTGCCCGTCAGGAAGAGGGAAAGTTTTTCCCATCCGGTTATACAAAGATGAGTGACTGATGGCACACAGGGATAAGACGTGTGCTGTTCTTAATCGTCCTGGCTGGTTTAAGTCAATTTGTGGAGAGCGTGGCAAAACATGCCCACTTTTTTTAGACTTCGTGACATTTTTAGACATAGTTATGAACCCTTGTAGATTTAAAATTCACAGCAAAGCGTATTGTGAATTTCGAGCAACAAAAAAGGCCGTCAGTAGTACGCAATGCGAGCTAACAGCCCAGCTATTGCGCAGCTACCAAACGACCTTTTGGGTTCGTCCCCAGTTTACTTGGGTATCCGGTTTCGGTGCGACTTCGCGCTCAGAGTGAAAACAAGCGGCTTTTAAATCTTGTCGTTTAATTATGAATTAAGCGATACGTTCATTGTAATCCAATGGCATTTTTTTGCAACTTAGTCAGCCAACTTTTTTTATCAAGCAGCCTTGCCGTGCATGGGTATCACCTTTGCGCCATCTCGCAGCTCATCAAGATAGTCTGCCCAGTGTTGCATCATCTTGGCTCTGTCTGGCAAATAATCGGCATGGTTGTATGTTCGGCGCACTTGGTCCTTGTCAGCGTGCGCCAGCTGCCGTTCTATCCAGTCCGAATTAAATCCCATCTCATGGAGTCTTGTGCTACCAGTTGTCCGAGTTGCATGTGGACTGTATTTGGTAGACCACTTCAGATATTTAAGCGCCATTCGCAATGTAGCATCCGTCATCGGCTTGGAGCGGTCATCACGATTGGGGAACACAAGGTCTCGATGTCCTGTTACCACTTTGATGTCCTGCAATAGATGAACCGCCTGCCTTGGCAGCGGCACCTTGTGCTCTTTACGCTTCTTCATCCGCTCCGCAGGAATAGTCCATGTCGCACTTTCAAGATTGATTTCGCTCCAACGCGCACCTGTAGCTTCACTTGGGCGGCACAGCGTCATCCACATAAGGCGGAATGCAGCCACAGTCTGAAAGTTTCTTTCATACCCAGATAAGTCTCGGAGGAACTGGCCTATATCCTCCTTGCTCAAGGGTGTCTTATGCTGAGTCTTATTGACCGGCAATACACCTCGCCATTGCCGGACTGGATTCATATCAGTGCGTTCAGTTTCGACAGCAAGTTCAAAAATTCCGTAGAGAGTTCGCTTTGCCTCATCCTTAACTGACAGGCCGTTGTTCTTCGCGGCTTTGGTCAAAATATCGAGAATGTGTGCGGGGGCAACTTGACGAATGGGAAGCTTGCCAATGTAAGGAAGAACAACGCGGGTTAGCATATCTAAACGCCGCTTTTTTGTAATCTCTTCCCAGTCTTTCAGAGCCACCCATTCTTTGGATATGCCTTCGACAGTATCGGATGCTTCGTACTGGATTTTGAGACGAGCCAATTCGCGATTGCGTACTGGATTTAACCCTTGCTTAACAAGAGAACGAGCTTCGGTGCGTGCATCCCTTGCCTCGGCCAAAGTAAACACACCTCTATCACGACGATTTTTGGCTTGCTCCGACGTTTCCCCCGCCGGGGACACACCATACTCACCAATTGTGAATGTACTTTCCTTGCGTTTGCCCTCACTCTCGAATTCAAATCTATACCGCCAAGATTTGACTCCGTTGGGCTTTACCTCCAAATACAACCCCTTCTCATCGGTTAGCTTGTATGGCTTGTCCTTAGGCTTTGCATTGCGGCAATGTGTGTCGTTCATCATGGATACCCCGGGTAAGAGTCATACCCGGTTATTTTTGACCGGGATTTAATTCATACCCGGTATCGTACCCGGTTAGTTTTTGGATTGCAATGGGGGTAAGTCGGATAGCAATGGACTTGTTATGCTATGTTTATTAAGGGTTATTTCTTGTTTATGGATGGCTATGGATATGCCGGGATAGGTGAAAATAATTAGACGTTGAAGCGGAAATGCATCACGTCGCCGTCCTGCACCACATATTCCTTGCCTTCCACCCTCATCTTGCCGGCATCTTTCGCACCCTGTTCGCCTTTGTATTTTACGAAGTCTTCGTAGGCG
>Ga0209343_10003116_pt1 | contig 21026 bp, 23 predicted proteins | sample RifCSPlowO2_02_FD_184026 | JGI IMG/M metagenome (GOLD analysis project Ga0209343, IMG submission 184026) | Groundwater microbial communities from Rifle, Colorado - Rifle CSP2_plank lowO2_0.2 (SPAdes) (version 2) | ecosystem: Environmental > Aquatic > Deep subsurface > Groundwater | place... | reverse complement strand
GAAATCAAGAACGCCATGGCCTACCTGCGCCTGCTCTCGCAGCCCGGCAACGACGCCGCGCTGGAGCGGGTGATCAACGTGCCGGCGCGCGGCATCGGCGAGAAAACCGTCGAGACCATCCGTGAACAGGCGCGCGCCGCCGATCTGTCGATGCACGCCGCGATCAGCCTGATCATCGCCAACAAGGGCTTGCCGGCGCGGGCCTGTGGCGCCCTGGCCGGGTTCCTGGAAACCCTCGACAACCTCGCCGCCAAGGTGCTGGAAATGCCCCTGGGGCTGATGACCCAGACGGTGATCGAACAATCCGGCCTGCTCGCCTACCACAAGGAAGAGAAAGGCGAGAAAGCCCAGGCCCGAGTAGAAAACCTTGAGGAACTGGTCAGCGCCGCCCGTGCCTTCGAAACCATGGAGCTTGAGGAAGACACCACCCTGCTAGCCGCCTTCCTCGACCACGCCTCCCTGGAGGCCGGCGACACCCAAGCCAGCGAGCACGAAGACAGCGTGCAGCTGATGACCCTGCACAGCGCCAAGGGCCTGGAGTTCCCACGGGTATTCCTGGTCGGCATGGAAGAAGGCCTGTTCCCGCACAAGATGAGCCTGGAAGAGCCCGGCCGTCTGGAGGAAGAGCGCCGTCTGGCCTACGTCGGCATCACCCGCGCCATGCAATGGCTGGTGATCAGCTACGCGGAAACCCGCCGCCTGTATGGCAACGAGACCTACAACAAGGTGTCGCGCTTCGTCCGCGAGATTCCCGATGGGCTGCTCCAGGAAGTGCGCCTGAGCAACAGCGTCAGCCGTCCCTTCGCCGGCACCCGCAACCAGAGCATGAGCAACAGCAACCTGTTCGCTGGCGCCGAAGTGCCGGAAACCGGCTTCAGCCTCGGCCAGAGCGTGCGCCACAGCCTGTTCGGCGAGGGCGTGATCCTCAACTTCGAAGGTGCCGGCGCCCAGGCGCGGGTGCAGGTCAACTTCACCAGCGAAGGCACCAAATGGCTGATGCTCGGCTACGCCAAGCTGCAAGCGCTGTGAGGTCGGGGCCGCTGGCGAGCGGCCCACGACCATAAATCCAGAAACATTCTAACGCTGGCCTCCGCCGCCCTCGCTGGGCAAGATGCGCGCGTGCAATCCCTTTGAGAGATGACTCAATGCAACGTTTTATGACCGTTTTTCTGGCCCTGTGCCTGGGCCTGACCCTGAGCCTGGACGCCAATGCCAAACGTATGGGCAGCGGCAAATCCTTTGGCGCCGCGCCTAGCCATCAAACCAGCCAGAGTCGCCAAGCCGCGCCGAGCGCCACCGCTGCCGCCCCCATGGCCGGCAAGGCCGCTGCCACCAGCGGCGCATCGAAGTGGCTAGGCCCGCTGGCCGGCCTGGCCGCCGGTGGTCTGCTGGCCTCGATGTTTATGGGTGACGGCTTCCAGGGCATGCAGATCTTCGACATGCTGATCATCGCCCTGATCGCCTTCCTGGCCTTCCGTTTTATCGCCTCGCGGCGCAAGCAGCAGGCCCAGCCCGCCATGGCCGGTGGCGTACCCTATCAGCGTGAGATGCCGCAAAGCGCCCCGGCCTCGATCTTCGGCGGCAGCAGCGCCGCCAGCGGCAAGGCGCCGATCAAGGCACCGGCCTGGTTCAACGAAACCAGCTTCGTGAATGCCGGTCGTGAGCACTTCCTCAGCTTGCAGCAGCACTGGGATGCCAACGAAATGGACAAGATCGCCGAGTTCACCACGCCGCAGTTGCAGGCCTTCCTGCAAAAAGAGCGAGCTGACCTGGGCGACGCCTTCCAGTCGACCTATATCGACAACCTCGAGGTACAGCTCGACGGTCTCGACGACCAGGCCGACAAGACCATCGCCACCCTGACCTTCAGCGGCATCGAGAAGACCTCGCGCTTCGACCAGGGCGAAGCCTTCAGCGAAAGCTGGCGGATGGAGCGCGCCCACGGCGACAACCAGCCATGGTTGATCGCCGGCATGCGCCAGAACTAAGAACCTGTTTAGGCTCTGCTGCGCGTCGAGCAAGCGGCGGTAACAACAGGTGCAACCACAATGCCGTTCACTTACCCCAAGTGAACGGCATTTTTGTGGCCTGGATGCAATCCGGGAAGTTCGTTGTCCTGCAAATCCATCCTCGGATTTCATCCGGGCTACCCCTGTGGCGCCTTAACTGACGCGCATTGCAGGCGCGGCCGGATTTGTCGCATCCAGGCTCTGCTAAAGTCAGACAACCCTGCACCACCCACCCCATGAGGACGAGACGATGATTGGATACGCAACCATTGGCAGCAACGACCTGGCCAAGGCCAAGGCATTCTACGGCGAGCTGCTCGGCGAGATGGGCGCCAAGGTGCTGATGGATGTCGGCCGCGCCGCGTTCTACGGCACCAGCATGGGCCAACCGATGCTGGGCATTTGCACGCCGTACAACCAGGAGGCCGCCAGCCCAGGCAACGGCAATATGATTGCCCTGCCGGGCGGCTCGCGCGCCGGGGTAGACGCCCTGTATGCCAAGGCCATCAGCCTCGGCGCCACCGACGAAGGCGCACCGGGCGAGCGCATGCCCGGCTTCTACGCCGGCTACTTCCGCGACCTGGACGGCAACAAGCTGGCCTTCTTCCATATGGGCTGATGCCCACCAGGCGACAACCAAGCCCTGGGTGGCGCGCCTTGTTGGCGGCGCGGCTCAGGGCTTTTTGCTGATCCAGGCCCAGCGCATTTCACAGCTAATCGGCTGCTGGCCACTGTCATCGCTGACAGTCACCGCCACCAGCACCTCGCCGCGCGCCTGCTCGGCCATGGCGGCAATCTGCTCGGCGCTCAGGCTGGCCACCGCCGTCAGCCCGCCAACCACGCGTTTGAGGTAGTCCACCTTGAGGCTCTTGATCAGCAGCAGCTTGTTGTCCGGCATGTTCATCGCCACCAGAAAGCCCGTGGCCGACTCGGCCAACAAGGCCATGGCGGCGGCATGCACACCCTTGATGTGGTTTTGCACCGGCCGCCGGTTGGCGATGCTCAGGCTCGCCCGCGTGCGGGTCATTGCATGCACGCGCACCCGCGCGGTGCCGGCCAGTTTGACTTGGGAGCCGAACAGCCGGCTAAGCAGTGGCGTGTGCCAGGCGGCGGGTAATCTGTAGATCAGCGCGACAACGCGATTGAGGCGGTTGGCAACGGCCATGGGCAACTCCAGACAGGGCGACAAGGCGGCCAGTCTGGCAGAGCGCCAACCTGCCGATCAGGGCCGCTCAGGCAGGCGCCCCCGGCAGATCGGCCAATCCGCCCCTGGGCTCGGTCAGGGCTTCTTAAACACCGGCGCCACGCTGGCCGGCGCCTCGCCTTTGGCCCACTGCTGCAGCTCCAGGGTGCGCGCCTTGCTGGTGGCCAGGGACTTGTTCAGGGTCTCGGTGTAGTACTCCAGCCAGGTGCGCGAGCCCGGCAGCATATAGGCCAGGTCACGCATGCCCACCTGCAGGGTGAGGATCACCTGCTGGAAATCGTTCTCCTGGCCCTGCAGGGTTTTTGCCAGTTGGCCGACAGTGCCCGGATCTTCCGTGGCGGCCGGTTTGAGGATGCCGGTCAGGTTGCCGCTCTGCTGCAGCGCCAGTTGCGCGCCCTGCTTCTGCACCTGGGCCTGCAACTCGCCGACATCGCCCTTGAGCCCCTGCACCTGCTTCTCCAGTTGGCTGATCTGCTCGGCGGCGGCCTGGCTCGGATCATCCGCCAGCAGGCTGGACACCTGCACCGCCAGCAACACCAGCAGCATCAGCCCGACCACCCCGGCCACGCCGTAAAGGATCAGGCGGCTCACCTTGCTGCTCTTCTCCAGCGCCTGCAGGCGCTCGGCATCGCTGAGGGGCTCCGCCACCGCGGCCTCACTGTCTTTGCTCATGTCACTCTCCCTGCGGCCGCTGGCCGGGCTTATATCCTCACCTATCGACCATAGCAGCTAAAGCCTGAGCGCCTGGATATGCTCGGCACCGACACGCCGACCGGCGGGCTGGTAGACTCGCCGACAGCCCCGCGCCGTCTGCCGCGCGCCCCTGCAACTGGAGATCCAGACCGTGGAAGAAGTCATCGAACAACTGCGCGAACTCAACGAGCCGGTACCGGTACCGCTGGAGTTGCCCGACGAAGAAACCCTGGTGGAAATCCAGGAGCAGATCCTCATCCACCTGCCGTTCGAGCTGCGCGAATTCCTGCTCAAGGTCAGCGACGTGGTCTACGGTCGCCTGGAGCCGGTGACCGCCAGCGACCCGCAATCGCACACCTACCTGCCGGAAGTCACCGCCACCGCCTGGGATCTGGGCGTACCCCGCGACCTGGTGCCGATCTGCCAGGACGGCCGCGACTATTACGTGGTCGATGTCGAGGGCGAAGTCACCCTCTGGTCCGGCGCCGAAGGCGAACTGACCGACGAAACCTGGGACTCGGTCTGGCACTGGGCACGGGACGTGTGGCTGGAAAGCTGAAAGCCTCACAACGCCGGGCTAGGCTTCGCGACGCTCGCGGAGCACGGCGCCTGATGGCGGACTTACGGCTGGATAGTCGGTTCTCAGTAGCCCGGATGCAATCCGGGAGGGGATTGGCAAGGTAACCAACGTCCCGGATTGCATCCGGGCTACGCCGCTCTGCGCTCAGGGCAGATAGATGCGGAACTCGCCTCCCCCCAGCGGCCCGCCGTTGCTGATCTCGATATGCCCACGCAGGCCCTGGCGCTCATGCAGGGCGGCGATGCGCCCGGCGAAGTACAAGCCCAGGCCGGTGCTGCCGGTGCTGTGGTTGATGCCCAGGGCATAATCGGACTGCTTGACCAGCATGGCCTCGGGGTAGCCAACGCCGTCGTCACAAATCGACAGCACCACCCCGCCCGCCGCCTCCCAGGCGCGCACCAGCAAGTGCTGCTGCGCATAGCGGATCGAGTTGGTGATGATATTGGCGACCACCGAGCCGAGCAGGTCCTGGTCGAAGAAGCCCAGCAGGCCGAACTCCGCCACGTCGCAGCGGGCCTCGATATGGCGGCTCTGCAGCACCTCCTGATGGCGCGCCAGTTGCGCCTCGATAAAGTCCTCCAGCTCGTGGTGCGCCGGACGCAACGGCAACTGGTTGACCCCCAGCTTGTACAGCCCCAGCAGTTGCACCAGCATGCCGTTGAGGCGGGCAAACTCGTACTCGATGATGCCGTGCTCGCGGTTGTGCAACAGCGCCTCGGGCAATTGGCCAAGCCACTGGCTGTGGGTCTGGGTGAGCAGGGCCAGGGAGTTCTTCATGTCATGTACGGTGGAGGCGATCACCGTGGAAAACTCCAGCCCCTCGGGTGGCGTACTCATGGGCCAAAGGCCTTGTTGTGCAGTTGCTGATAGCGCGCATGGCGCGGGTCGCTGGGCGGCAGCATGCGCACCGCCTGCAGGCAGCGCCGGCACTCGTCGAGCAGGGCTTCGTCTGGTTTATCGCCGCCCAGGCGCAGCAACGACTGGGCGGTATTCAGGGCGATGCTGATGTTCTTCGGCTGGTGCTGCAGGGCCTGGCGAAACAACGCCAGGGCATCGGCGAAACGGCCCATCTGGTAACTGCGCACGCCCTGGCGATTGAGGTCGATGGCCTCGCTGGCGGCGCCGAGAATATCCGGATCAGCGGTCTGCTTGGCGATGCCCTGCATCACCAGCGGATCATCGCCATACACCTCGACGCAATTTTTCAGCAACGCGTCGCTGGCCTGCGCCTGGCCCAGTTCACGCAACTGGCTGGCCACCTGCAGGCTGACGGCAGCGGAGAACAGCTGATCGAGCGCGCCGAGCTGGCTCATGGCCTCATCGGTGAGCTTTTTCGCCAGCGCCGGATCGCCGGATTTGACCAGGCTCTGGGCGTGGGTCAGGCGCGCGCGCACCTGCACCAGCGGGTCGTTGCTGTAGCTCTTCTGCAGCTCGCCGAGGGTCTGGTTGATGTCGGCCTGCACGCGCTTGTCCAGGCTGCCGTCGCCGGCCTGGGCGGTGAGGGCCTGGGCCAGGCCGAGGTAGTTATCCGGGCTCTTGAACAGCGAGGTACGGCCCTGCTCCATGGCCTGTCGATAGGCGCGGCTGGCGCTGGCGAAGTCCTCATTCTGCAAGGCCAGCTTGCCCAGCTCCATCTGCCGGCGAATCGCCAAGGGCGACAGTTTTATCGCCTCTTCGAGCACCTGCTGGGCGCGCGAGCTTTCGCCCTGGGCCAGCAGCACGGCGGCCAGGCCATCGTACAAACCGGGCATCATCGGGAAACGCTGCAGGCCCTGCTCAAGCACCTCACGCGCCCGCGGCAACTGGCCGCGAGCCTGCAGCAGGTTGCCCAGGGCCATGCACGCCCAGGGCGTGGCGCGGTCGGCGAGGATGCCGCTGAGCAACGCCTCCAGCTCATCCTGGCGGCCCAGCTCGCGCAGGGCACCGGCACGATAGCGCTGGCACAACGGTGCATAGCGCTTGTCCTGCTGACTGAGGGTGACGCTGGCGGCCAGCACCGCCGCCGGGTCGGATTTATCCAGGGCCTGCAGGATCGGCTTGAGGGCGTCCTTGCGCTCCACCAGTTTGTCCAGGCGCTGGATCAGGCTGGCGCGGTTGAACGGCTTGGTCAGGTAAGCATCGGGCTCGTGCTCCAGGGCACTGAGGACCATGGCCTGGCTGCTCTCGGCGGTGACCATGACAAAGATGCACTGATGGCTGATCAGCTTGCCGATCAGCAACTCTTCCAGCACCTGCTGGCCATTCTTGCCGGCGCCCAGGTTGTAGTCGTGGAGGATGATGTCGTAGCGCTTGTGCCGGCACATGGCCAGGGTGTCTTCGCCACAATCGGCGGTGTCCACATCCCTGGCGCCCAGGTCACGCAACATGGCCTTGAGCGAGCTGCGAAAATCGGAGAAGTCATCGACCAGCAGAAAGCGTTTAGTGCTGTAGTCCTGCATCAAGCGCCCCCGTGGGTGATTGGCCATGCCGGGCCTGAGTGTAGTTGTCGGCGCGGCTCACTGCCTGGCGCGGCTGGGCGGCGTCAGGCTGAGCAGATTGAGCAGGAAGTTGCCGAAATACTGCAGGTCCTGCTCGATGGCCGCCCGCGCCGCCGGGCCATCGCCTGCCTGCAAGGCCTTGAGGCAGTCGCTGTGGAAATCATTGAGGCGCAGGGACAAATCGGCCTCGGTGAACAGGCGATGAAAAAACGGCCCCACCTGCAACCACAGGGACTCAATCAGGCGCAGCAACACCGGGTTGGCGCAGGCCTGGTAGAGAACCAGGTGAAACTGACTGTTGTCGGCCAGGTAGGCCTGCACATCGCGCTCACGCAAGGCCACCTCCATGCGCTCGACACAAGCCTGCAGGGTCGCCAGCTCGGCGGCGCTAATCCGCGCGGCGGCCAGCGCCACGGCCAGGCCTTCGAGGTTGATGCGCACCGGCAGCAATTGCTCGAAGCGCTCGCGGGTCATCGCCGGCACCCGCAGGGAGCGCTGCGCCTCACCCTCCAGCGCGCCCTCCGCCACCAGACGCTGCAAGGCCGCGCGCACCGGCATCGGGCTGGTGCCCCACTCGGCGGCCAGATCGCGAATCTTCAGCCGCTCGCCGGGCTGAAAGCGCCCGCTGAGCAAACCGCTGCGGATGTTTTGATAGAGCTGTTCCTGCAGGTTATCGGCCATCGTCAATCACCGTTTAAACGCTGGCGGAGCAGGAAGCTGCGCGAGGGTCAGGGAGCAGTTAGGCATGGGGTTCTCCGCAATCGGTTGGTTTGTGCAAGAGCCAGCTTGCTGGCGATGCCTTGCGTCAAGATTAATCGCCAGCAAGCTGGCTCCTACAAGGCGGGCTGGGCGCAGAGTCGTAGGTTGGGTTAGGCGCATACCCGCAAGGCGCAACGCCTCAGTTTTCGATGCGCCGTAACCCAACCGCTTGGCGGCGGCCAAACCCCTCAAGGCGCCTTATTCTCAATAAGGCAATTGCCGCCATCCACGACCAAAACTTCGCCGGTGATATAGCTGGCCTCCGGCGAGGCGAGAAACGCTACCGCCGCCGCCACTTCTTCCGGGCGACCGGCGCGGCCGAGCGGGGTGTAGGTGGCCGCGTGGCGCTCTTCTTCGGTCGAGGAGCCGGTGGCAATCCAGCCCGGCGCGACGCTGTTGACGGTGATGCCGTGCTTGCCGACTTCCAGGGCCAGGCTCATGTTCATCCCCAGCATCGCCGCCTTGGCCGCGCTGTAGGCCGACTCGCCAGGGTTGCTGCCACGGGTGCCGGTGGTCGAGCTGATATGCACGATGCGCCCGTAGCCACGGGCCTGCATCCCCGGCAACACGCTGCGGGTGAGCAGAAAGGCGCTGGTCAGGTTGCGCGCGATGGACAGGTTCCAGGTCGCCAAGTCCATGTCCGCCAGCTCGGCGAACGGCTCCGGGCTGCCGAGCATGGCCATGCCGGCGTTGTTGACCAGAATGTCGATATGGCCGAACTGGCCATGGGCCCACTCGGCCAGCGCCTTGACCTGCGCTTCGTCGGTCAGATCCGCCGCCATGGCGCGGGCGTCTATACCTTCAGCCTGCAGCTCGGCGGCACGCTGCTGGATGCGCGCGCTGCTGGCGGTGATCAGCACCCGCACGCCGACACGGCCCAAACGCCGGGCAATGGCCAGGCCGATGCCGCTGTCGCTGCCGGCGCCACTGATCAACGCCACCTGATCCTGCCAGACTGATTCGCGCATTTTCACTCACCCTGTGATCACAAATTACGGCCATATTACCTAAATAGCCGAGCAAATCCAGTTATTGACTTATCTGTGATCACAAATAAGAATGTGCAGAAATTCGAACGAGGTGTTCAAGCATGACTGCCAGTGGTATCAGCCCATCCGCCGTGGAAACCTTCACCGCCCGTGAACGGGCGCGCTTTATCGAGCGCAATCCGAAATCCGTGGCCCTGGCCGAGCGGGCGCGCCACTCGCTGTTCGGCGGCGTGCCGATGCACTGGATGGCCGACTGGTCGACCCCGAATCCATTGTTCGTCAGCCACGCCAAGGGTGCGCGCTTCTATGACGTCGACGGCCACGAATACATCGACTTCTGCCTGGGCGACACCGGCAGCATGTTCGGCCACTCGCCAGAGCCGATCGCCAAGGCCATCGCCGAACAGGGCAATAACGGCCTGACCACCATGCTCCCTGGCGAAGATGCCGTGGTGGCCGGCGAACTGCTGGCCGCACGCTTCGGTTTGCCGTTCTGGCAGGTCACCGCCACCGCCACGGATTCGAACCGCTATGTGCTGCGCTGGGCGCGCGCCATCACCGAGCGCAAGGTGCTGCTGGTGTTCGACGGCTGCTACCACGGCACCGTGGATGACGTGATGGTGCGTTGCCACGACGGCGAAACCCAGCCGCGCTCCGGCCTGATCGGCCAGGCCTATGACCTGACCCAGTACAGCCGCTCGATCCCGTTCAACGATGTCGAGGCCCTGGAAGCTGCATTGGCCAAAGGCGACGTCGCCGCACTGATGTGCGAACCAGCGATGACCAACATCGGCATGGTCCTGCCCACGCCTGGCTTTATGCACAAGTGCCGCGAGCTGACGCGTAAATACGGCAGCCTGCTGATCATCGATGAAACCCACACAATCTCCACCGGCATGGGTGGTTGCACCCAGTTGTGGAACCTGGAGCCGGACTTCTTCGTGGTCGGCAAACCGATTGCCGGCGGCGTGCCGTGCGGCATCTTCGGTTGCAGCGCAGCGATGGCAGACGCCATGCAGGCTGCGCGCCAGCGTGCCAGTGCCGGCAACCACGGCCACGGTCACAGCGGCATGGGCACCACCCTGTCGGCCAACGCCCTGGCGATGCACTGCATGCGCGCCAACCTGGAACAGGTGATGACCCAGGCCGCCTACGACCATATGTTGCCGCTGGCCAAGCGCCTGGCCGATGGCTTTCGCAGCCTGATCGGCAAACACGAGCTCAAATGGTCAGTGACCGAACTGGGTGCGCGCAGTGAATTCCAGTTCTGCCCGCAGTCGCCGAAGACCGGCGCCCAGGCCGAGGCCGCATTCCACGATGAACTGCAAATGGCCCTGCACCTGTACCTGATCAACCGCGGCATCCTGATCACGCCGTTCCACAACATGACCCTGTGCTGCCCGGCCACCTCGGCCGCCGACGTTGACCAACTGATCGTCACCCTCGACGAGGCCCTGGCCGAGCTGCTGGCCATCCCCGGCGCCCGCGAATAAGCCGTAGTCCGGATGCACTCCGGGATCAATCGAACATGCCCCGGATTGCATCCGGGCTACCCAAGCAGGCACCCGCGCAAGGGGCCATGAGGTTCAGATGAAATTTGCCGACATCCAGGAAGCCCACGACTTCCTCACCCAGCACCCCGACGTGCGTCTGATTGAACTGATTCTGATCGACGCCAACGGCATCCCGCGCGGCAAGCTGCTGCACCGCGACGAGTTGCTGGCCATCTACGAAAACGGCCGACCACTGCCCAGCTCGATCCTGGCCCTGACCATTCAGGGTGAAGACGTGGAAGAAAGCGGTCTGGTCTGGGAAGTGGCCGACGCCGACTGTTGGACCTACCCGCTGGCCGGCAGCCTGACCCTGCAACCCTGGCGCAGCAAACCCACCGGCCAGCTGCAGGTGAGCATGCACCCGACCCAGGGCCTGCCGGCCACCCCGGCCGACCCGCGGCATGTGCTGGTGCGCGCCATCAACCGCCTCAAGGCCGACGGCTACCACCCGGTGATGGCCGTCGAGCTGGAGTTCTATCTGCTGGATAAAAACCGCTCTGCCTGCGGCCGCCCGCAACCGGCACTGCAAAGCAACGGCGTGCGCCCGCAGGCACCGCAGGTGTATGGCGTGGCCGAGCTGGAGCAGTTGCAGCCGTTCCTCGACGACCTTTACGACGCCTGCGACGTGCAGGGTCTGCCGGTGCGCACAGCGATTTCCGAGTACGCGCCCGGCCAGGTTGAGCTAACCCTGGAGCACCGCTTCGACGCGCTGCAGGCCATCGACGAAGGCCTGCGCTACAAGCGCCTGGTCAAGGGCGTGGCCAACAAACACGGCTTTATTGCCTGCTTTATGGCCAAGCCGTTCGGCGACCTGGCCGGCAGCGGCCTGCATATGCACATCAGCCTGGCCGACGCCGAGGGCAACAACCTGATGGCCTCCGAGCTTTCTGACCTTGAAGGCAGCCACGGCACGCTGTTGAAGCACGCCATCGGCGGCATGATGGCCACCCTGAATGATGCCCTGGCGATTTTCTGCCCCAACGCCAACTCGTTCCGTCGCTTCCAGGCCAACAGCTACGCGCCGCTGGCCAAGAGCTGGGGGGTGAACAACCGCACCGTGTCGTTCCGCGTGCCGGGTGGCCCGGCCAACAGTCGGCACGTCGAACACCGCATCTGCGGCGCCGATGCCAACCCGTACCTGGCCGCAGCGGCGATCCTCTCCGGCATCCATCACGGGATCAAAAATCAGATCGACCCCGGCGAGGCCATCATCGGCAACGGCTACGAGCAGGCCCGCGAAACCCTGCCCACCGACTGGCTGACCGCCCTGCGCGCCCTGGAAAACTCGGCGTGGGCCAAGGACGCCCTCGGCGAGGAATTCCTCAAGGTGTTCCTGGCGATCAAGTGGAACGAGTTCCGCCAATTTATGGGCGAAGTTGGCGAGCAGGACTGGCGCTGGTACCTGACCCACGCCTGAGCACCAACCCAGGCCGGCTAAACGCCCTTGCACGCGCCTGGCCTGAACCGAGCATGGCGCGCCCGGTACGCCCAGTTACGGGGCACGCCGGTGCGCACCAGGGGCCGGCAGTCACTCCGGCCCTGCGTCCATAAAGACACAGCGCAAGCACGCCAAGCCCCGCAGCGGCCCGCCAGAGACGCCCTGACAAGCCCGCAAATACCCGACAAAACAAGCGCTTAGGCAGAATTATTGCTACCAGCCAAGACGCCTGGCGTTATCCTTGCAAGGGTTCACCAGGCTACTTCGGCCCCCTGCACCTGATAAAGAGTCCGCCATGCAAAGCGCAAACAACCAGCTGTCGATGACCGTGCTGATGACCCCGGACATGGCTAACTTTTCCGGCAATGTTCACGGCGGCAACCTGCTCAAGTACCTCGACCAGGTCGCCTATGCCTGCGCCAGTCGCTATGCCGGCTGCTACGTGGTGACCCTGTCGGTGGACCAGGTCAACTTTCGCCAGCCCATCCATGTCGGCGAACTGGTGACCTTTCTCGCCTCGGTCAACTATGCCGGGCGCAGCTCGATGGAGGTCGGCATCAAGGTGATCACCGAAGACATCCGCGAAAAATCCGTGCGCCATACCAACAGTTGCTTCTTCACCATGGTCGCCGTGGATGACCAGGGCAAACCCACCGCCGTGCCGCAATTGCCCCTCACCACGGCCGACGAAAAACGCCGCTTCCTGCAGGCCCAGCAACGCCGACAAATTCGCCAGGAACTCGAACAACGCTACCAGGCCCTGCACCTGCAAGCCTGAGCCGGACCGCCGGCCAGGCCATAGCCGGCGGCGAATCCAGGCAGCGACCACCCAGGTAGTTTGGCGGCAGCCTGTTAAGCTCTGCGTACCTGTCGAGGAGTTCCCATGCTGAGCCTGGCCGATCTGTTTGTTGTTTTACTCTTCACCAGCGCGGGCGCCTGGTTGTGGCGCGGCCACGGCATTCGCGAGCGCGCCCTGGCCCTGGTGCGCCGTCATTGCGAGAAAATGGATGTGCTGCTGCTCGACGACAATGTTGCCCTGCGCCGCCTCAGCCTGCTGCGCGACGCCCACGGCCAGCGCCGCCTGGCGCGGGTGTATGGCTTCGAGTTCACGGTCACCGGCGAGCAGCGCCACGTCGGCAGCATCAGCATGTTCGGCCAGCACCTCGGGCAGATCGAACTGGACGCCCACCCGTTCAGCGCCAACGCCGAGGACGCCCCCACGCCGGCTAACGTGGTGCAACTGAACGACTGGCGCCAGCGTCCACCGCCCGCCGGCTAAGGCCGGGTTGGCGCAGTCTTAACGCAGTAAAAACGCGCGTATCCGACCCGCTGCCGTCTCGGCATCTTCCTGCATAAAGCAGTGACCACCGGCCAGGGTGTGGCTGCTGACATGGGGGTTGATGACCATCCAGCGCGCCACGGCGCCGGCAATAAAGGGGTAGGTGGTCTGCCCGTAAAGCACCTCGGTCGGGGTTTGCACCTTGGCCAGGGACGACCACAAACGCTTGGGGAAGGAGCCGAAGATATCCGCCTCACGGCTGGGCCGACATTTCAGCTCGACGCCACCCTCGACCTCTTTCAGGCCGTGCTCGACGTAAGCCTGCAGCGCCTCGTCGCACCAGCCCTTGAACATCCCGCGGCCGTGCAAGCCGGCAAACGCGGCCTGCCGATCCGGCCATTGCCGGCGCCGCGAACGGGCCTTGCTGGCCATGCTGTTACGCCGGTACAGACCGACCACGTCAGACAGCGCCATCACCCCGATCATCGCCGGGGTGAACAGCACCGGGTCGAGCAGCACCGCACGCTGAAACAACTGCGGCTGCTGGGCCAGCATCAGGCTGGTGAGCACCCCGCCAAAGCTGTGGCCGAGGGCCAAACAAGGCACCGCGCCGAACGCAGCGCGCCCGGCCACAAAGGCCTCCACGGCCAGCTCGGCACTGCGGTTCCAGCCATGGAAACGACCGCCGTGATCGCTGTCGCCATGGCCCTGGACGTCACACAGCCAGAGATCGAAATCCGCCGCCAATAGCCTCAGCAGGGGTTCATAGGTACGCCCGCAAAAACCATTGCCATGCAGAAAATGCAGCAACGGCTTGCCCGACGGCGGCGTATGCCAACCGCGCAGGGTGAAACCGGCGGAACAGGAATGGGACCAGGGTTGCAGCAACATAACGACACTCATTAGACGCAATGGCGGCAGTCTAACCAGCCAACCGGCACAAGGAAAATTCCGCAGCGACTGCTAGGATGGCCGCCTTTGACCCTTCGACGTGACGCGCCCCATGGATATTTCCGCCCTGTTTGACCTGTTTCTGCACCTGGATCGCCACCTGGATGCGCTGATCACCCAATACGGGGTGTGGATCTACGCCATTCTGTTTCTGGTGATTTTCTGCGAAACCGGGCTGGTGGTGATGCCCTTCCTGCCGGGCGACTCGCTGCTGTTTATCGCCGGCGCCGCCGCCGTACACAGCGGCCTCGATCCGTGGATTCTCGGCGTCAGCCTGTTCTTTGCCGCCACCCTGGGCGACAGCTGCAACTACTGGGTGGGCCGGCGCTACGGGATTCGCCTGTTCGAGCGCGGCAACTCGAAGATCTTCCGCCGTGACTACCTGCTGCGCACCGAGATTTTCTACGCCGACCACGGTGCCAAAACCGTCACCCTGGCGCGCTTCCTGCCGATCCTGCGCACCTTCGCACCCTTCGTCGCCGGCCTCGGGCGCATGCCCTACGGTCAGTTCCTCAGCTACAGCGTGCTCGGCAGCCTGCTGTGGATCGGCGGCCTGATCACCCTCGGCTACCAGTTCGGCAACGTGCCCTTTATCAAGCAGAACCTGACCCTGCTGATTCTGTTCATCATCGGCTTGTCGCTACTGCCGATGCTGCTCGGCTGGTGGCATCAGCGCCGGCAGAGCAAGGCCTAACCCGCCAGTAAGCAGGCGGCCAGCCCCTGATTGAGCGCCTGCTGATCCTGAGCGGCACTGAAGATCAGCTCCAGCCGCGAGTCCTTCCTCCATTCACTGCTGCGCCAGTGCGGCACCTCGCCATCCAGGGCATTGGCCGACAGCCAGCCGGCGTTGCTTTGCAGCACCAGCTTGGCGCGGCGCCAGGGCCAGGTCGCCAACCACTGCTGCACCCGCAATAGTTCGAACTGCTGACTGGGGTGCCAACGCCAACCGATGCTCCAGCCTTCGGCCTGCTCCTGTACCTGGCAAATAGGCTCACGCGGGTCGCGCCACAGCGCCGGCAACGCCGCGCCGCCTTCAGGCAGTGGCAACGCGGCGCCCGCGGCTTGGGCACGCGCGTCGATGCCCGGCACAGCGCTCAAGGGCAGTTGGCCCTGAGTCGTCCAATACAGCGGCAACGCCGGCAATTGCGCCTGCACTCGCGCCCGGCTGGCGTCATCGAGCTGCTCCGCCTTGTTCAGCAGCAACAGACCGGCCAGACCGAGGGCCGCCTGCTGACTGACCGGCAGCGGCTGACCGGCCGCCAGGGCCGCCGCATCCAGCACCAGCAGCGGCGGCTGCAGGGCCAGCACACCGGCCCACGGCGGCTCGGCCAGTTGCCGCAGCAACTCGGCCGGATGGCCCAGGCCGGAAGGTTCGATCAGCAGACGATTCGGTCGCGCCTGGCGCAGCAGACGTGCCAGGCCAACCTGAAACGGCGCGCCGTTGACGCAGCACAAACAGCCGCCGGGCACTTCCGCCAGGCTGATGCCGTCCGCCGCCGTGGTCAGCAGGGCTTGATCCAAACCGATCTGGCCGAACTCGTTGATCAGCACCGCCCAGCGTTCGTCCGCCGGTTTGTGCGCCAAAAGGTGGCGAATCAGGCTGGTCTTGCCGGCACCCAGGGGGCCGGCGATCAGATGGGTGGGAATCTGGCTGAGCATGGGCAATCTCGATAGGTGCGCAGTCGCCATGCTGCCGCCTTTATCGGCACCAGGAAAGCCGCGTGGTAAAGTCCCGCGCATTTCGTCGAGGAGGATTATCCATGCGTCGCGGATTTGTTTGGTTGTTAAGCGCCCTGCCCCTGCTGGCCCAGGCCGAAGCCTGCATCGTGCACAGTCAGAGCGCGCAGGTGGACGTCAAGGTCTGCCAGCAGAACCGCAGTATTCCGGCCGGGCTGTTCCACGACGGCTTTTGCCAGCCGCAACTGGCCGGGCAGAAGGTCGAGGTCACCTACACCGAGCAGTGCCCAAGCGGCGCCTTCGGCAGTTGCCGGAATGCCAAGGTGGCCGGCACGCCTTATCAGCAGGACATTCACTACTACGGCGTGGCCAGCGATGCGCGTCTGCTCAAGCCGGCCTGCGAGCAGCAATCCAAGGGCGTGTGGGTGGCTTTTTAAGCAACCCGCAGCGCAGACGCAGTAACTGTTCAAGCCGGATCAGGCCGCCTCTGTATCCCAGGGCCCGAACGGGTCCGGCAGGCTGCGCCAGGCCTCGCTGCCCAGGGCCATTTCCGCGTCGTCCAGCAGGCAGGCCTCCAGCTCGGCGGTCAGTTGGGCGAAGTCGATATGCTGGCCAATAAACACCAGCTCCTGGCGGCAATCGCCGACCTCGGCCTGCCAGTTGCGCATGATCGCCTGCACGCCCTCGTCGTCTTCTGGCCACTGCTCTTTCGGCACAAAACGCCACCAGCGTCCGGCAAAACCGTGACGCATCAGGCCGCCGGCCTGGGACCAACTGCCGGCCTCCTGATACTTGCTGGCCAGCCAGAAAAAGCCCTTGGAGCGCAGCAGGCGGCCATTGCTCCATTCGCGGTTGATAAAGTTGAAGAAGCGCTCGGGGTGCAACGGCCGGCGTGCGCGCCAGGCTGTGGAGGCGATGCCGTATTCCTCGGTTTCCGGCACATGCTCACCGCGCAACTCCTTGAGCCAGCCAGGCGCCTGGGCGGCCCGCTCGAAGTCGAAGCGGCCGGTATTGAGAATTCGCTCCAGCGGCACCTGGCCCATGCTCATCGGCACGATCTCGGCGTGGCTGTTGAGCCGGCGCAGGATCGCCAGCAGCTCGTCGCGCTCGGCGCTGCTGATCAGGTCGATCTTGCTGAGCAACAGCACATCGGCAAACTCCACCTGCTCGATCAGCAAGTCGGTGATCGAGCGCTCGTCCTCTTCGCCGAGGCTTTCATCGCGGCTGGCCAGGCTTTCGGCGGCATGGAAGTCCTGCAGGAAGTTCACCCCGTCGACCACCGTGACCATGGTGTCGAGGCGCGCAATGTCGGCCAGGCTGTGGCCATCTGCGTCACGGAAGGTGAAGGTTTCCGCAACCGGCAGCGGCTCGGCAATCCCGGTTGACTCAATCAACAGGTAATCGAAACGCCCGTCACGAGCCAGGCGTCCAACCTCCTCCAGCAGGTCTTCGCGCAGGCTGCAGCAGATGCAGCCGTTGCTCATTTCCACCAGTTTTTCTTCGCTGCGATTGAGGCTGACATCGCGCTGCACTTCGCTGCCATCGATATTGATTTCACTCATGTCATTGACGATCACCGCGACCTTGAGGCCTTCGCGGTTACGCAAAAGGTAATTGAGCAGGGTGCTTTTGCCGGCACCGAGAAAGCCGGAGAGCACGGTGACGGGAAGACGAGCAGACATGGGCCGTTTCTCATTCAGTTGACGGGACAGTGAATATTTTTGTTATAACATAACACTAATTACTCAAAACAGCCGATCCCGTCACAATGAACAGCCTCACCCTGCCAGACATGGCCGCACAAACGCTCGACCAGCAGCAACCTCTAGACTGGGTTGGTATGCACGGTATTGCCCTGCCCTTGCGCCTGCATGGGCAGTTGATTGCCGGCCGTGCGGCGGCGGGTGTCAGCCTGGATGATGGGGCGGCGCGCGGGATTCATATGTCGCGCCTGTACTTGGCGCTGGAGCACCTGCACGAGGCCGAGCTGAGTCCGACCTTGCTACGCCAGGTACTTGAACAGTTCCTCGCCAGCCATCACGGCTTGTCGCGTTGCGCCTACTTGGATTTAGACGGCCAAAGCCTGTATCAGCGCCCAGCCCTGATTAGCCCACTGGCAGGCTGGAAGGCTTATCCCTTCAGCCTGCGCAGCCGCCTGGATGAACAGGGGTTTCACGTGGAACTACAGGTGGAAATCGGCTATTCGTCGACCTGCCCGTGTTCGGCGGCCCTTGCCAGACAATTGATACAGGCGAAATTTAGAAGCGATTTTGCTGTCAAAAGCATCGATCATGCCGCCATTGAGCATTGGCTTGGTAGCACCCATGGAATTCTGGCCACTCCCCATAGCCAGCGCAGCACGGCGACCTTGAAGGTACGTTTGCACCGCGACTGCAGCGAACTGCCTCTGCTAGCGCTGATTGATGCCGCCGAGAATGCCCTCGGCACGGCGCTGCAAACCGCAGTCAAACGCGCCGACGAGCAAGCCTTTGCCCTGGCCAACGGACAAAATCTGATGTTCTGCGAAGATGCCGCCCGCCGCCTGCATCGCATGCTGCGTGAACAATCCCAGGTGGCGGGCTTCCAGCTGCGCGTGGTGCATGCGGAAAGCCTGCACGCCCATGACGCGGTCGCCCACAGCAGTTGGCAATGGCAGCCGTGCAACACGCCAGGCAAGTAGCTGGCTAATCGGCTTTGCTGTTAGGGTTACGGCTGATTGCATCTCAGCTCAGCTTGATCTTTACCGAGAAAACCCATGTTTCCTGAAAGCAGCATTCCCGAACTGGCCCACGTGATTCAGTTGGCCGTCGCTCCGGTGTTTTTGCTCACCGCGCTGAGCACCATGCTGTCGGTATTGATCAATCGCCTGTCGCGGGTGGTCGATCGTACCCGCAAGCTCGAAGCCTTTATCCTCGACAACCCGGCACGCTCGTCGCAGCCGCACAGCGAACTGTTCACCCTGTTCCGCCGCACCGTGCTGTGTAACCGTGCGATCAACCTGTGTACCTTCACTGCGCTGCTGATCTGCACGCTAATTGCCTTGCTGTTTATCAGCGAGCTAATGGCCTTCAACGCTACCTACGCGGTGGCGGCGTTGTTCGTGGTCAGCATGGGTACCTTTATCGTGGCCCTGCTGAGTTTCCTGCAGGAGATCCGCGTGGCCTCTACGGCCCTGGAAAATTCCGCCAAGCAGATTCTCGACCTGACCAATACCATTGAGAAACCCTGACCTGCCGGCGACCCGCTATGTTGCTGCTCTCCAATAACGTCCACTTGCCCGCCAGCGAGATCGAGCTGAGCGCCATTCGCGCCCAGGGTGCCGGCGGGCAGAACGTCAACAAGGTGTCCAGCGCCGTACACCTGCGCTTCGATATCCAGGCCTCGTCCTTGCCGCCGTTCTACAAGGAGCGTCTGCTGGCCCTGCGCGACCAGCGCATCACCAGCGATGGCGTGATCATCATCAAGGCCCAGCAATACCGCACCCAGGAACAGAACCGCAGCGACGCCCTGGAGCGTTTAAAAGAGCTGATCCTGGCAGCAATCAAGGTGGAAAAGACACGCCGGCCCACCAAGCCGACCCTCGGCTCGAAGAAACGCCGCCTGGAGGGCAAAAACCAGCGCAGCAGCATCAAGGCCGGGCGTGGCAAGGTCGACTACTAAGCCCTTGCCTGAGCAGCTGCAGCGCCGCTTAACCCAGGCTTGAATGCCCAGGGTCGAGGCCCTGCCCCTGGGCAGCCGGAGCGGCGTTCGCGCGTCCGCTTTGCGCCGCACAAATAAGCGGGAAAAGCAGCCGACAAAGGGTGAAAAAATACTCACCGGGGATCTTTTCGCGGGGGGCCAGTGGGTGAATAATGCGCGGCCAAGGTGTTCAGTAAAACAAGACGCTACATCGAATATATCAAACGCCTTTTGACCCTTAAGTGAGGTGACAACCCCCATGCCACAGCGCATTTGCATCCTGGAAACCGATAACATTCGCCCGGAACTGGTCGAGCAGTACAAAGGCTACGGCCACATGTTCCAGCAACTCTTTGCCACCCAACCGATCGCGGCAGAGTTTGAGGTTTATAACGTGGTCCAGGGCGAATACCCGGCCGAGGACAAACGTTACGATGCATACCTGATCACCGGCAGCAAAGCCGACTCGTTCGGCAGCGACCCGTGGATCGAGACCCTGCGTGGCTATGTGCTCAAGCTCTACCAGCGTGGCGACAAGCTGCTCGGTGTGTGCTTTGGTCACCAGTTGCTGGCCCTGTTGCTGGGCGGCAAGACCGAGCGCGCCAGCCAGGGCTGGGGCATGGGCATCCATCGCTACCAGGTGACGCAAAAGCCCGCCTGGATGACCCCGCAAACCGACACCCTGGACATGATGATCTGGCACCAGGACCAGGTCACCCAGTTACCTGAAGGCGCGACCCTGCTGGCCTCCAGCGAGTTCTGCCCGAACGCCGCCTACGCGATTGGTGATCAGGTGCTGTGCTTCCAGGGCCATCCGGAGTTCTTCCACGACTACTCCCGCGACCTGCTGGTATTGCGCCGCCACGCTTACGAGCCAAGCCTCTACCAAAGCGCCATCGACAGCCTCGACCAGGCCCACCAGGGCAGCGCCGTGGCCGAGTGGATGATGCGCTTCATCTCCCAGGGCAAGACCGCCTGATCCGGGGCCGCGCCAACGCCTGAAGGCCCCGCGCCTGGCAGTCCTGGCGCGGCTGGCTTATAACGGCGGTTACCCGACCCAGGATGACCGCCATGCTCGAACTGCGCCCCAGCTGTGAACACTGCAACCAGGCCTTGCCCCCGGCGGCCGAGGACGCCCGCATCTGCAGCTTCGAATGCACCTTCTGCGCCGCCTGCGTGGCCCTACTGGAGAACGTCTGTCCGAACTGCGGCGGCGGTTTCAGCCCGCGGCTGATTCGCCCGGCCCGCAACCACAAGGGCGATAATTGCACCGCCCATTACCCACCAAGCAACACGGTCAAACACCGGCCGGTGGACCTGACCGCCCACGCCCTGTTCGCCGCGCGCCTGCGGCAGATTGCACCTGGCGCGCGCTAAGCGCTTACTCCACCGTCGAGGCTGTAGGAACTTTTGTGTAACCGGTCCATGTACTGAAAAGGGAAAGGGAAAAGGGAAAGGGAAAGGGAAAAGGGGACAGCCGCATCACCGGCGAAGGCATGATAGTGATCAAAGCCCAGCAATACCGCCCCCAGGAACAAAACCGCAGCGATGCCCTGGAGCGGCTAAAAGAGCTGATTCTGGCCGCAATCAAAGTCGAGAAAGCCCGCCACCCGGCCAAACCCACCCTAGGGTCTGTTCCCGTTTCATCACGAACCGCGTTGCTGCGAGAAATGGTCCCCGGTTAGGCGCAGGACGCAGGTAATGGTCATTCCCTTATCAAGTCCTGCAACAACAGCGGG
>Ga0209343_10003114_pt1 | contig 21033 bp, 17 predicted proteins | sample RifCSPlowO2_02_FD_184026 | JGI IMG/M metagenome (GOLD analysis project Ga0209343, IMG submission 184026) | Groundwater microbial communities from Rifle, Colorado - Rifle CSP2_plank lowO2_0.2 (SPAdes) (version 2) | ecosystem: Environmental > Aquatic > Deep subsurface > Groundwater | place... | reverse complement strand
CAGGCCGCAGAACGATCCTGATCATCACGGCGCTCATCGCCTGTGCCGGAACGCCGGCTGCGGCGCAGCAGATCGCGGTCGCGGCGGCGGCGGATCTGCAGGCGGTCTTCCCGGAAGTGGCCGCGCGCTTCGAGCGCGAGACCGGGCGCAAAGTCGCCCTCACGTTCGGCTCGTCGGGCAACTTCTTCGCGCAAGTCCAGAACGGCGCGCCCTTCGATCTCTTCTTCTCCGCCGACATCGAGTACCCGAGGCGCCTGCAGGCCGCGGGTCTGGCCGAGTCCGGAAGCCTGTACGAATACGCCACGGGAAGGCTCGTTCTTTGGAGCCGGAAGGACAGCGGAATCGACGCCGCGCGAGGCCTCATGATCCTGGCAGATCCCCGGGTACGCCGCGTCGCCATCGCCAACCCGGAGCACGCGCCCTACGGACGCGCGGCAGTGGCCGCGCTCCGACACGAGACGGTCTACGACGCGGTTCGCGGCAAACTCGTGCTCGGCGAAAACATCTCCCAAGCCGCACAGTTCGCGCAGTCGGGCAACGCCGACGCCGGCATCCTCGCGCTGTCGCTCGCCCTCATGCCCGCGCTCCGAGACACGGGCACGGTCTACCGGATTCCCGACGCGTTCTACCCGCCGATCGTGCAAGGCGCCGTCGTCCTCGCGGCCTCACGCCAGAAGGAAGCCGCGCGGCAATTCCTCCGGTTCGTGGAGCGGCCGGACATTCAACAGCTCATGCGGGAATATGGATTCGCGCCGGCAGCCGACCTCCGCTGATTCGCGAATTTGAGAATCTGAGGACTTGAGGATTTGAGGATTTTGAGAATCTGAGGATTTTGGGAGTCTCGGATTGGATTATTCGGCCATCCTGCTGAGCGTCAAGCTCGCCGCCGTCGTCGCCGCGATTCTGCTCGGCGTCGGGCTGCCGATTGCCTACTGGCTGACGTTTTCTCGCTGGCGTTGGAAGTTTCTGGCCGAGGCCGTGGTCGCGTTGCCGCTCGTCCTGCCGCCGACGGTGCTCGGCTTCTACGTGCTCGTCGCAATCGGGGCGCGCAGTCCGGTCGGCCGGCTGTGGACCTCCTGGACCGGACACGGCCTCGCCTTCACGTTCGAAGGCCTGGTGATCGCGTCGGTGCTGTACAGCCTGCCATTCGCCGTGCAGCCGATCGCCGCCGCGTTCTCGCAGGTCGACGCGTCGCTCATCGAAGCCTCGTCGACGCTCGGCGCGTCGGAGCGGCGGACCTTCTTTCGAATCATCCTCCCGCTTTCGCTCGAGGGCGTGATCGCCGGCGCCGTGCTGGCGTTCGCGCACACGATCGGTGAGTTCGGCGTCGTGCTCATGGTCGGCGGCAATCTGCCGGGTGCGACGCGCACCGTGTCGATCGCGATCTACGACAGCGTGCAGGCGCTCGACTACGCCGCCGCCAACCGTACGGCGCTGCTGCTCCTGGCGTTCTCGTTCGTGGTGCTCGCCCTTGTCTACGGGCTCAGGCGAAAGCCGTTGGTGGCGATATGAGCCCGGAAGGCCCTCACCGGGCGCTGGCTGGCTCGATCCAGAAGCGCCTTTCACCTGGTTTTGCGCTCGACGTACAGGTCTCGGCGCCTGCTGGCATCACGATCGTGTTTGGCGAGTCGGGCTCGGGCAAGACCACGCTGCTCCGCTGCCTGGCCGGGCTCGATCGCCCCGACGCGGGACGCATCGCGGTTGGCGAGCGCGTGCTCTTCGACTCGCCTTCCGGCTGCAACGTGAGCGCGCGGGACCGCGGCGTGGGATTCGTATTCCAGCAGCTCGCCCTCTTCCCGCACCTGTCGGTCAGAGACAACATCAGGTACGGACTCCACCGCCTGTCGCCCGAGGTGCGCGCCGAACGCACGCGAGCGGTCGCCGAGTCGTTCCGGATCGATCACCTCCTCGATCGGAAGCCTTCGGCGGTCTCCGGCGGCGAGCGGCAGCGCACGGCGCTCGCGCGAGCGCTGGTGACGGACCCCGATCTGCTGCTGCTCGACGAGCCCCTGTCGGCGCTGGACCACGCCACCCAGTCGCGCATCATGGCCGACCTGCGCGCGTGGAACACCGCGCATGCGATTCCCATCCTGTATGTCACCCACGCGCACCGCGAGGTCTTCGCGCTCGGCGAGCGCGTGATGGTGCTCGACGCGGGGCGCGTGCTCGCCGAAGGGACCACGCACGATGTGATGGAGGCGCCGGCGCACGAGCCTCTCGCGCAGCTCGCGGGTTTCGAGAACTTCTTCGACGGCGCCGTCGTGGCGCGCCGCCCCGACGCCGGCACCATGCAGTGCCGGCTGGCGCAGGCGGGCATCCCGCTGGAGGTGCCGTTGTCGCACGCCACGGAAGGCGAAGCCGTCCGTATTGCGATTCGCGCGGGCGACATCCTGCTCGCCAACCAGGAGCCGCGAGGGCTGAGCGCCCGCAACATCCTCCGAGGCCGCGTACGATCGCTCACGCGCGAAGGCCCGACCGTCCGGGCCGACGTGGACGCGGGCGCCGCGTTCGCCGTGCACCTCACGCCGGGGGCGTGCGAGTCGCTCCGTCTCGAAGAGGCGGACGAGGTGTGGCTCATTATCAAGACCCACTCATGTAGACTGGTGGAGCCATCGGGAGCGCTGTCGTGAAACAACTCACCGTGCGCGCGGCGGCCGATCGGCTCGGTGTCGGATACTCGACGCTGAAGCAGTGGATCTATCAGGGACGCGTCCGGACGACGACGACCGCGGGCGGGCACCATCGCATCGCCGACGCGGAAATCGATCGGCTGATGACCCGACAGCACCCCGGGGCCAGGGCGCGGGCGTCTGCGAAGCCCGCGGCCACCGGCTTCATCGTGGCGCTGAGTGGCAGGAATCGCCTTCGCGGATTCGTCGAAGAGGTAAGGTCCGACGGCCTCCTCGGCCAGGTGCGCCTGAGGATCGGCGACCAGACGCTCACGGCTGTCATCACGCGCGACGCGATTCAGGAGCTGAACCTGCGGCGCGGCGACGATGCCGTGGCCATCATCAAGTCGACCGAGGTGATGATCGCGCGCGAAGCGGCCAGCCCTCAGCTATCAGCTGTCAGCTCTCGGCGACGCAATCGGCCGAAAGCTGCGAGCTGAGAGCTGCGCTGAGAGCCGAAAGCTGAAGAGAGCCCCCCGTCCCGTGTGCTTCGGGGCTAACGCGCCCGGACGGCGCGGTCGATAATGCGGCGAAGGCTTGGCTTGCGGGCTGGCCCCAAGAGGATTACCTGAGATGCTCAAGAAGGCGCTCATCGCGGTCGTTGTGCTCGTCCTGCTCCTCTCGGGGGGCCTCTTCGTCTGGGCGCGCTCCGTCCTCGGGCAGGAGGGCGTCAGAAGCGCCATCGCCGGGCAGCTGTCGAAGAACCTCGGCCAGCCGGTGACGATTGGCCGCATCGGCGCAACCATCTATCCACGAGTGACCATCACCCTCGGGGATGTGAGCATCGGCCAGCCGGCGAAGATTACGGTCCAGAGCCTGCACGTCGGCACCGATTTCGGCGCGCTGCTGTCCCGCCGCATCGAGCACGCGAGCATGACCCTGTCGGGCGCGCGCATCGAGCTTCCGCTCCCTGATTTCACCGTGGCCTCGAGCGCCGCGCCCTCTGGAGGCGCACAGGCCTCCGCGTCTCCCGTGGAAATCGTGTCGATCGATGAAATCGTGCTGAGCGACGTGGAGATCGTGAGCGGCGGCCGCACGCTCAAGGGCACCGTCGAAGTGGTGCCCCAGGGCAAGGGCCTCACCGTACGCAGAATCTCGCTCGGCGCCGACAACGCGACGATCGACATCACGGGCCAGTTTACCGATCTGGCGGGTCCCTCGGGCGAGCTCAGCGTGAAAGCCGGCGCGCTCAACGTCGACCAGCTGCTCGCCTTCGTGTCGGACTTTGCCGGCGGCGCGGGCATGAGCGCGGCGACGGCCACGGACACGGCGCCCGCTCCCGCTGCTCCATCGGCGCCGGCCGCGGGATCCGCGCCGCCGATGGATCTCTCGGTCGCGATCGAGGCTGACAAGGCCTCAATGGGCGCGCTCGCCCTCGACAGGCTGTCGGGACGTGCACGCGTGACGCCGGACGCCGTGACGTTCGACCCCGTGAGCTTCGGCCTGTTCGGCGGACGCTACGAAGGCACGCTCGCGCTGACGCTGGGCCAGACGCCAGACTTTCACATAAAGGCCAAGCTGTCAGGCGTGGACATGGCCGCCGCCACGGCGTTTGCGGGCAGCCCGAACCAGATCACGGGCAGGCTGTCGGGAACCATCGACCTCACCGGAAGCGGCATGGAAGCCCCTGCCGTCCTGAAATCAACGCGTGGCACGGCCCGCGTCGACATCACCGACGGCACGGTGAAGAACCTCGGCCTCATTCAGACGGTCGTGGTGGTGACGTCGGGACGCGCCGACGCCAAGAGTCGGCTCGGGAGCGGCTCGAGGGACGAGCCGTTCACGCGGCTGGGCGCAACGCTCTCGGTTGCCGGCGGGGCGGCCAGCTCGCAGGACCTGAAGTTCGAAGCGAAAGACGTGACCCTCGCGGCCGCAGGCGCCGTGAAGCTGGACGGCTCGGCCATCAACCTTCAAGGGCAGCTGCAGCTCTCCGAGGAGCTGACGAAGCAGGCCGGCAGCGATCTCGTGCGCTATACGCAGGAGCAGGGCAAGGTCACGTTCCCGGCCACCATCACCGGATCGGCCGACAGTCCACAGGTGCGCATCGACATCGGCAGCATGGCCAAGCGCGCCGTCACCAACAAAGTGACCGAGGAAGCGCAGAAGGCGATCAAGAAAGGCCTTGGCGGCTTGTTCCAGAAGAAATGATGCGCTGACCCTTGTACACGCCCGTCCTCTCCATCCATTCCTGGCTGCGCTGGCTCACGCTGCTGCTCGCCGTCGGCGCCACGATCAACGCGTGGCGCCCCGACCGGGATCTGTCGCTGAAGCCACCAGGCCGCCACTGGGACACGTTCTTCATGATGGCTCTGGATTTCCAGGTCCTCTTCGGGCTTCTGCTCTACTTCGGGCTCAGCCCGGTCACGAAGTTCGGTCTGGAGAACATGGGCGTCGCGCTCGGGAACTCGAACCTTCGCTTCTGGACGTTCACACACCTCGGGGCCATGGTGGCCGCGACGGCGACCGTCCGGGTCGGCCGCGTGCTGGCCATCAACGCGAAGACACCCGCCGATCGTCGGAAATGGCGCTTCCTGTTCTTCGCGCTCACGACGCTCGCCATCCTCGCCGGCATTCCGTGGCCGGGGCTCGCCAACGGACGGCCGCTCTTCCGATTCTGAGCGCGCCATAGCGATCAACGCAGAGGGCGCATCCCTCGACGCACTGTTTTCTCCGCGACCTCCGCGATCTCTGCGTTCAACGTCGTACTGTCGTTTGCAGATAGTCAACAGAGTCGGCCGAACCCGTACCCGCGAGCTCGCAACGCCGGCACGAGCTGCTTGGTGGCTTCGACCGCGTAGCGGCGGTCCGGCGACGGATCGACGTGATGGCCGTCGTGCATGACGACGATGTCGCCGCGAGAGGCGCGTTTGGACAGCCGCCGGGCCAGGCTCTCGGCCTCGCGCGGCCGGTACCAGTTCCAATCCCATAGGCCCCAGCTCCATCCGACTAGACGATGGTCGATCAGATCCAGCCCTTCGTACATCGACCCGCTGCGCCAGCCGGCGTGCGGCCGGAACAACTGACACGGGCGCTGGCCGGCGAGCTGCTCGATTCGATCGGCGTTTCGCGTTAGGAGCGCCGCGAGCCGCTCGGGCGTCTTGATCATCAACGCGCGAGAGTCGGCGTGCAACGCCACTGAATGTCCTTCCTCGAACATGCGGCGCACGATGGGCGCCGTCGATTCGTCGAGATGCGCGTCGATCAGAAAGAAGGTGGCTCGAGCTTGCGCTTCACCGAGCGCGTCGAGCAGCGCCGGCGTCGCCGTTGGGTTCGGGCCATCGTCGTACGTGAGGTACACGAGCGGCTGGCCGCCCTGATGCGGCACCTTCCAGATCGAGCGTGAAGGAGCAAACGCCTCGAGGAGGAACGGGAACGGCGCCGTGTGCGCGAAAAAGACGATGCCGATGCCGACGATGAGGAACCAGAGCATGAATCAGTGTTCGTGGCGGAGCACCGTACGCTTATCGGAGTACGCGAGGCGCGCGTCGATGTACTCGCGGTGGGTGAAGCCGAGCTCGCTGGCGATCTGCCGGATCTGCCCTTCTTCTTCACCGGTAATGGCTTCGTCTGCCGCAGAGACCGCAAACAGGCAGTCGAGCAGCTGCCGGCGCTCCTCGTCGGTAGCGATCTCCCTGAACTCGCGCGTGACGAGATAGTTCTCCGTGCCGCCGAAGAGGCGGTTCTGGCTGTTGGCGATTTCGGCCACGAGCATGGCCTGCTCTTCTGGCAGGCCTCCAAGCTTCTGCACGACCTCGACGATCTTCTTCGTTTCCACCTCGCTGATGTGAAGGTCGGCGTTGGCCACGCGACTGAGCACGTACGCGAACGCGGCCACGTGCCGCGCCCGATCCGGATCGAGTCTGTTCAACTCGCCGACGATGCGGCGGACGGTCTCGGTGCCGGAAATGCCCTCCGGCGCCTTTGCGCGGCGAGTCAGCCAATCGAGGAGAGACATAGATAGCCTCCAGCCGCTAGCCTCCAGCCCCCAGTCGATCAATTCCCTCGTCATCGTAGCCGACCTCGCGCAGGACTTCGCGCGTGTGCTCACCGAGCAGCGGCGCCCGGCGCCCGGTGGCGGGAGGCGTCTCGGACATCTTGATCGGCGAGCCCAGCGTTCGCAGGCGGCCAAGCGTCGGGTGATCGGTCTCGACCACCATGCCGCGCGCGAGCACCTGGCGGTCGGCGAACACCTGCGCATAATTGTTGATCGGCCCACACGGCAGGCCGTTCGACTCGAAGAGCGCGATCCAGTGGTCGCGCGGTTTGGTCCGCGTCACCGACTCAATGAGCGCGGCCAGCTTCGCGCGGTGGCGGACCCGGTTCGTGTCGTCGGCGTAGTCGGGATTGGTCGTCCAGTCGACGTGGCCGAGCAGCTCGCACAGACGAAGGAACAGGCGGTCGTTGGCGGCCGCAAGCGTGATGTAGCCGTCCGCGCAGCGCACGGCCTGGTACGGCGCCGTCATGCGATGCGCCGATCCCATCGGCTGCGGCGCCGCTCCGCTGGAAAAGTACTCGGCCGCCTCCCAGACCGACAGCGCCACGCCGGCGTCGACGAGCGACGTGTCAATGTGCTGGCCGCGGCCCGTACGGCCCCGGTAATAGAGAGCCGCCAGAATGGCCGACAGCGCGAAGAGTCCGGCGCCCAGATCGGTGAGCGGCACGCCAACCTTCACCGGAGGGCCGCCGGGCTCGCCCGTGATCGACATCAGACCGGACACACCTTGCGCGACCAGATCGAAGCCGCCCTTGGCGGCGTACGGCCCAGTCTGTCCGTACCCGGAGATCGAGGCGTAGACGAGCTCGGGGTGGCCGGCCGACAACGACGCGTAGTCGAGCCCGAAGGCCTTCATCACGCCAGGACGGTAGTTCTCGATGACGACGTCGGATCGCCGCGCGAGGCGCCGGAACGCCTCCTGCGCGGCCGCCGCCTTGAGGTTCAGCACGATGCCGCGCTTCCCGCGGTTCACGGCGTTGAAGCTCGGGCTGTCGGTGCCCCTGGCGCCCGACATGCGGCGCGTCGAGTCGCCCTCGGGCGGTTCGACCTTGATCACGTCGGCGCCCATGTCGCATAGTTGCATCGCGCAGAACGGGCCCGCCATCACCTGCGTGACGTCGAGCACTCTGAGACCGTCGAGGGCCGCACCGGCATTCGCGTTCATGAACGTGCTAGTGTCCCGCTGAGGAGCCCTGCGTGTCCACCCCGCACACCCTGTTCCACGTCGAAGGCCCGATCGCGTTTCTGACGTTCAACCGTCCTGAAGCCAGAAACGCCATGACCTGGGACATGTACGAAGCGCTGGTGACCGCGTGCGATCACGTGGACACCAGTCCGTCAGTCCGCGTCCTCGTGCTGCGCGGCGCCGGCGATCAGGCGTTCGTCGCCGGCACCGACATCGGACAGTTCACGCGGTTCTCGACGCGAGACGATGCCATTCAGTACGAGCGCCGGCTGGACGCCGTGATCGATCGGCTCGAGCGGGTGCAGGCCGCCACGATCGCCCAGGTGCGGGGCGTGGCCGCCGGCGGCGGCTGCGCGATCGCGCTCGCGTGCGACCTGCGTGTCTGCTCGCCCGAGGCGCGCTTCGGCGTGCCTGTCGCCCGCACGCTCGGCAACTGCCTCTCGGCCGCCAACTACGCGAGGCTCATCGATCTCATCGGCCCCGCGAAAACGAAGGAGATGCTCTTCACGGGGCAGTTCCTGAGCGCGGCAGACGCCGCCTCGCTCGGCCTGGTGGCGCGGATGGCCGACGCGGCCACCTTGGACAGCACGGCCCGCGAGCTGGCGGCGGCGATTGCCGCGAACGCGCCCCTGACGATTCGCGCGACCAAGGAAGCCGTGCGGCGCATTCAGGCCGCCCGACGCCCCAACGCCGCCGCGATCGACGATCTCATTGCGTTGTGCTACGGAAGCGAGGACTTCAAAGAAGGCGTCTCGGCGTTCCTGGCCAAGCGCACGCCGGTGTTTAAGGGACAGTAAAATTAAGAATTGGGAATTTAGAATTAAGAATTCGTACAACAGTCACTCGATTTCGTGCCACGCATTCTTAATTCTTAATTCCCAATTCTTAATTGTTCGAGTGCCGCACCGACTCCACCTTGTCTGTACGGCACTCCAGCGACGGCCAGCGACATCTCGACGCCGCACAGCGTGCCGGCCAGCATCAGCGCGTTGAAATCTCCCAGGTGCCCGATGCGGAACGCGCGGCCCTTGAGCCTCCCGAGTCCCGCGCCGAGCGACAGGTTGAACCGCTCGGACGCGACCGTTCTGAGCGCGTCCGCGTCGTGCCCCTCGGGCATCACGATCGTGGTCACGGTGTTACTCATTTCTTCCGCGCGCTGGCAGCAGATTTCGAGGCCCCAGGCGCGCACCGCGGCGCGCGTGGCCTCCGCGAGCCGTCGGTGCCTGGCGAAGACGCGGTCCAGGCCTTCCTCGTTCAACATGTGCAGCGCCTCGCGCAGTCCGTACAGCAAGTTGGTCGCGGGGGTGTAGGGGAAGAATCCCGACGCGTTGGCGGCGATCATCGTCTCCCAGGACCAGTACGACTTCGGCATCCGCGCCGTTTTCGATGCGGCCAGCGCCTTCTCGCTGACGGCGTTGAAGCCGAGGCCCGGCGGCAGCATCAGGCCCTTCTGCGATCCGGTGAGGGTGACGTCGATTCCCCATTCGTCGTGGCGAAGGTCGATCGACCCGAGGCCCGACACCGAATCGACCAGAAACAGCGCCGGGTGCCCCGCGCGATCGATCGCCTGCCGGACGGCCGGCAGCCGGCTGGTCACGCCCGTCGAGGTCTCGTTGTGCACGATGAGAAGGGCTCGAATGCGCCGCGCGTTGTCTTCGCGCAGTCTCGTTTCGACCGCTTCCGGGGACACGCCCCGCGTCCAGTCACCGGACACGATCTCGACGTCGAGACCGATTCGCCTGGCCAACTCCGCCCACCCGCGCGCGAACTCGCCGTTCTCGAAGGCCAGCACCTTGTCGCCCGGCGATAGCGTGTTGACCAGCGCGGCCTCCCACGCGCCCGATCCCGACGAAGGAAAAATGACGACGTGGCCGGCGGTCTTGAAGATGCCCTTGAGACCGTCGAGCACCTCTCGTGTGAGCGCGGCGAACTCGACGCTCCGATGGTCGATCGTCGGCTGCGCCATGGCGCGCAGCACGCGATCGGGCACGTTGGTCGGACCGGGAATCTGGAGGAAGTGGCGGCCGGACTGATACATGGACAGAATCTGTTGATTGCAGAATTGAAGATTTGCAGAAAGGAACTAACGAGTCTTTTACTTCAGAGATCGGCGTTGTGGCAATTCCTTTCTGCAACCCATTCTGCAATCCTTTCTGCAATCCTGCAATGCTGCAATTCTGCAATTCCTGCAATTCCTGCAATAATCACCGGCGGTGAACGTCGAATCGCTCCGGCGCGAGCTCGAATCCGAGATCGAAGGCGAAGTCCGTTTCGACAAGGTCTCGAAGGCCCTCTACTCCACCGACGCCAGCGTCTACCGGATCGAGCCGGTGGGCGTCGTCGTGCCACGGTCGCGAGAAGACGTGATGCGCGCCGTCCGGATCTGCCGCCGGCACCTCGCGTCGCTGACGATGAGGGGAGGCGGGACGTCGCAGGCGGGCCAGGCCATCGGGCCTGGCGTGCAGATCGACACGTCGAAGTTCTTCAACCGCATTCTCGAGGTGAACGCCGACGAGCGGTGGGCGCGCGTCGAGCCCGGCATCGTGCTGGACGAGTTGAACGCGGCGCTCCGTCCGCACGGTCTGCGGTTCGCGCCAGACATCTCCACCGCCAGCCGCGCCACCATCGGCGGCATGATGGCCAACAATTCGAGCGGCGCACGATCGGTCCTGTACGGCAAGACGATCGATCACGTGCTCGAGCAGCACGTGGTGCTGTCGGATGGGTCCCTCGTCCACTTCCGCCCGATGGCCGGCGCCGAGCTCGACGCGATCTGTGCCGGCGACTCGCTCGAGGCTGCGTGCTACCGCGAGGTGAGGCGGCTGGCGCGCGAGCACGCCGGCGAGATCGATCGCCGCTTTCCGAAGATTCTCCGCCGGGTTGGCGGCTACAACCTCGACAGCTTCGTCCACGCCGACGAGCCATTCAATCTGGCGAAGCTGATGGTGGGTTCGGAAGGCACGCTCGGCGTCGTGCTCGAGGCGAAGGTCAGGCTCGTGCCGCTGCCGAAGGCCAAGGCCGTGCTCGCCATTCAGTTCTCTGAGCTGCTCCAGGCGCTCGAAGCGGCGCCGGTCATCCTCGCGCACAAGCCGTCGGCGGTCGAGGTGATGGACGGCTCCATCCTCGCCAACACCAGGCAGAGCCCGGCGCTCGATCGCATGCGGCGGACATTCATCGAAGGCGACCCGGGTGCGCTCCTGTGCGTCGAGCTCTACGCGGATCGAGCCGAGGAGCTGCCGCCGCGGCTCGACGCCCTCGAGCGCGACCTGGTCTCGCGGCGATTCGGCTATCGCTACTATCGCGCCCTCGACCTTGCGGTGCAGCAGACGATCTGGAGCTTGCGCGAGGCGGCGCTCGGACTCTCGATGGCCATGAAGGAGGACGCCAAGTCGATCTCCTTCGTCGAGGACACCGCGGTCGCGCCCGAGCGGCTGCGCGACTACATCGAGCGATTCCTTGCACTTGTGCATCGGCACGGCACGACGGCTGGCGTGTACGCGCACGCCTCGGTCGGTTGTCTCCACGTACGGCCCGTCGTCAACCTCAAGACCGATGAGGGTGTGCGGACGTTCGAGGCGCTGGCGAGCGACGTGTCGGACCTGGTGCTCGAGTTCGGCGGGGCGCTGTCGGGCGAGCATGGCGACGGCCTCGTCCGAAGCCCGTTCATGGCGAAGATGTTCGGGCCTGTGCTGTACGAGGCATTCCGCCAGATCAAACGCACCTTCGATCCCGATGGACTCTTCAACCCCGGCAAGATCGTCGACGCGCCGCCGTTGACCGCCAATCTCCGCTTCGGCGGCGGCTACCGGACGCCGGCGCCCGAGACGTTCTTCGACTTCTCAACGTCTGGCGGCATGGGCCGGGCTGTCGACATGTGCAGCGGCCTTGGCGTGTGCAGAAAGACGCTCGAGGGCACGATGTGCCCGTCCTACATGGCGACGCGCGACGAAGCCGATTCGACGCGCGGGCGCGCCAACGTGCTGCGACTGGCGATGGCGGGCCGGCTCGGCGAAACGGGGCTCGGCGACGAAGGGGTGAAGCGCGTGATGGCGCTGTGCCTCGAGTGCCGCGCGTGCAAAGCCGAGTGCCCGGTGGGCGTGGATGTCGCCCGCTTCAAGAGCGAGTTCCTCGCCGACTACTGGAAGCGGCACGGCACGCCGCTCAGGGCCCGCGCGCTCGGGCACATTCACGATCTGTCGCGCTGGGGCAGCCGGCTGGCGCCGCTGTCGAGCTGGGCGGCGCGGAGCGCGCCGGCGCGATGGCTCAACGAGCAACTGCTCGGCCTGGACCGGCGCCGGAAGCCCCCGGCCTGGGCGTCCAGAACCTTTGCTGAACGGCTGCGGCGACGCGGCGCACGGCCCGCGGGTCCCATCCATATCTTCAACGACACGTTCACGAACTACTACAATCCCGACGTGGGAATGGCAGGCGTCGAGGTGCTCGAGGCGGCTGGGCTCGGCGTGGCGCTGGCGCCGAACGGGTGTTGCGGGCGGCCGCTCATTTCCCAGGGCCTGCTCGACGAGGCGCGGGAGAAAGCCGCGATGAACACAGACGCGTTGTATCCCATTGCCGAGCGCGGCGGGCGGCTCGTGTTCTTCGAGCCGAGCTGCCTGTCGGCCATCCGCGAGGACGCGCCCGCGCTTCTGCGCGGCGAGGCCCAGCGGAGGGCCCATTCGGTGGCCGACGCCTCCGTACTGTTCGAGGAATTCCTGGAGCAGGAAGTGCAAACGGGCCGCGCGCCGCTGGCCCTGCGGCCCGGGCCCGCGAGGATCCTGCTGCACGGCCACTGCCATCAGAAAGCCATGGGGCTTCTCCCGCCAGCCAAGGCGTTGCTGGCGCGAATCCCGGGATCGACCGTCGTGGATCTCGACGCGGGGTGCTGCGGCATGGCGGGCTCGTTCGGTTACGTGCGCGACCACTTCGACGTCTCCAAGGCCATCGGCGAACGGCGCCTGCTCCCTGCGGCGCGCGGCCTCGACGATCGGTCCGTGCTCGTCGCCAGCGGCGTCTCGTGCCGCCACCAGGTCGAAGACTTTACCGGCGCGCGGGCCGTCCACGCCGCCCAGCTGCTTCGTTCCCTTCTGGAGCCTCAATGAGCCTCGCTGTCATCTCCGTCTGTGCTCTCGGCCTCGCCATCATCGTCAGCTGCGTGACGACGCTCAACGTGGGCGTGCTGTCGATCGCGATGGCGTGGATCATCGGTGTCTATATCGGCGACATGCGGGTCAACGACGTCATCGCGGGATTTCCGACGCCGCTCTTCCTCACGCTGACCGGCGTGACGCTGCTCTTCTCGCTCGCCCAGTGCAATGGCACGCTCGACAAGCTCGCGCACCACGCCGTGCGGAGCTGCCGCGGGAACCGCGGCGTCGTGCCCATCATGTTCTTCCTCCTCGCGTCCGCGCTCGCGTCGATGGGCCCGGGCAACATCGCCACGGCGGCGCTGGTGGCCCCGATGGCCATGACGACCGCCGCGCGCTTCGCCATCCCCGGGTTTCTCATGGCGATCATGGTGGGCAACGGCGCCAACTCGGGCTCGTTATCGCCGTTTGCGCCGACGGGAATCATCGTGAACGGCCTCATGACGCGCATCGGCATGCCGGGCCACGAGGTGTCGACCTATCTCTCGAACCTGGCGGCGCACGCCGCGGTCGCGTTCGCCGGCTACTTCCTCTTCGGCGGGTTGAAGCTCTTCGGCGGGCGCGCGGACGCGGGCGCCGCGGCCGCCGCCACAGGCGGATCGGGTGAAGGCGGGTTCGAGCCCAAGCATTGGCTCACGCTCGCGGTGATCGCCGCGCTCATCGGGAGCGTCATCGTGTTCGAGGTCAACGTCGGCTTTGGCGCTTTCCTCGCCTCCGTGTTCCTGGTCCTCACACGGGCGGCCGACGATGGGGAGGCGATCAAGCGGATGCCGTGGAGAGTCATCGTCATGGTGTGCGGCGTGACGGTGCTGATCTCGATTCTGGAGAAGGCCGAAGGCATCGACCTGCTGGTCTCGATGATCTCCAGAATCTCGACGGCGGGCACCGTGACGGCGGTGGTCGCGTTCATCACGGGCATCATCTCGGTTTACAGCAGCACATCTGGTGTGGTGCTGCCGGCGTTCCTGCCGATGGTACCGGGGCTGGCTCAGCAGTTGGGCGCCGACGCGCTCGGAATCGCGAATTCGATGAACGTCGGCGGGCACCTGGTCGACGTCTCGCCGCTCTCGACGATAGGCGCGCTGTGCATCGCGGGCGCGCCGGTCGACGACAGCCGGAACCTTTTCAACAAGCTCCTCGCCTGGGGCCTGTCCATGGCCGTTGTCGGTGCGCTACTCTGTTACATCTTCTTCTAGCACGCTGATTGACACTCGACGGCTCACACAGTCGCAGGCGGCAAGCGTGTTTGGCGTGACCCAGCCAAGCGTGGTGTCCAGCCGGCGTCTTCTTCCACCAGCGTGACGTCCACCTCCATTCACGGCGGCAAGGCCAAGAACGACAAGATCGACTCGCACAAGATCGCGAGCCTTTTGCGCGGTGGCTTGCCACCACAAGCCTCCGTCTACCCAGGCTCCGAACATCACTGGAAGCGACCCACCGAGTGCGCCGCTGAGAGAATGCCTTCAGGATGCCCGGTGACGGCTCGCCGGTCCATCAGATCCTTCTTTTACCCAGCACCCTGGCGATCGCGGTGATGGTATTCCAGTTGCGCGTGGTGATTGGGACCCCAAAGAGTCGGTCCAACGTGCCGAGGTAGCTGATGACCTTCATGTGGCGCCGGTACACGCCGAAGACGAACCGGTTGTCCCTCGCGAGGATCTTTATCAGCCACTTGCCGCTGGAAGGAAAGCTCATCGGCGTCGACGGCGCCGAGCGAGGGCGTTTGGACAGGACGCTCACGAAGCGGACGATGTCGGGGCGCACGGGCTGGTCCGCGAAATGATTCCCAGACATCAGCCTGACAATCTCGCGGCCCTGGCAGATCATGATCTCGGTATCAAACGGGAGCCTGCGTGCCAATTCGACGCGGAGTTGCGCCCGGGTGACTGGCCGCCGGATCACGAAGGTGCCTGCCGCGCCGATGTTGACGGCATCGAGGTGCTTCAGTTGTTCGGCGAGCGTGGTCGGTCGGAAGGTCCTATGCCCGCCGACGTTGACCCCTCTCAGAAGAACCACGAGTGCCACGCGTGTCCTCCGGCGCTGGCGCCGCTCGAAAACCATCCGCGCGGCCGGCCGAACGTCTGCGCTTCAGCCGCGAAGGCGCGTGTCCGAGCGCTTCGATTTTCCAGATTCTCGACGCGCCTTCGTCGGCTGCAAGCGCGGGTTAGACCTGTTCCGAAACCCCGTGAAGCCCGCTCGACATGATCCACAGTCGCTCGAAACCTTGACGGGGCGGGAGCCGTTGCCGCCTACGGCCTGGACGGGCACGATGACCATCGTGGTGGCCGATGGCGTGCGCCGGCAGTGCCCGAGTGGTGCCCTACGCTATAGACTAGGGGTCTGAACCATGAATACAGGCTCGAGGTGCGCCGCTCGCCTCGCCGCCCTCGGTGCGACAACGAACTTCGGAAACACCACACGAGCAGCCACGCTGGTGCGGGTTGCGCTCGTCCTGATTCTGGCCGCCACGAGCGTTGCGGCGCAGACCAACACGGGCGAGATCGCTGGCGTCGTCCGCGACGACTCCGGAGCGGTCGTGCCGGGCGCGACCGTTGTTGCGCGGCACGCCACGAGCGGAACCGTCGTCGAACGGCTCACCGACAGCCTGGGCCGGTTCTTCCTTCCGGCGTTGCGCACCGGACGCTGGGACGTCACGGCGACGTTGGCGGGCTTCGCTCCACACACGCACACCGGCGTGGAGCTCGAAATCGGCCGCGCGCTCACGCTCGAATTCACCCTGCGGGTCGGAGGACTGGCGGAACAGGTCGTGATCACGGCCAGCGTGCCGCTCTTGCAGACGACCACTGCGGAGTTGAGTGACGTCATCGGCAACCGGGAAGTCGTCCACATTCCCCTCAACGGCCGCAACTTCCTCTCACTCGCGCAACTGAGCGACGCGGTCGTGCTCCCGCCTGGCGGCACGCGCGGAGAAGCGCTGCAGCAGGCGGGCCCGCTGCCCAACGTTGGCGGGCAGCGATCCGGCCACAACATCTACCTCCTCGACGGCGCGAAGGTCACCGACGAGCTGTTCAACAACCTGGTGATCAACCCGTCGGTCGATTCGATCGAGGAGTTCAAGATTCAGAAGTCCATGTACCCGGCCGAATTCGGGGGAAAGGCGTCGGCGCTCATCAACGTCGCGACCAAGGCGGGCGGCAACGCGTTCCGTGGCAGCCTGTTCGAGTTCGGCCGCAACGACCGCCTCGACGCCCACAACTACTTCGACCCGGCGGATCGCCCGGTGCCGCCGCTCGAGCAGAACCAGTTCGGCGGCGTGTTCGGCGGACCGCTGGCGAAAGATCGCAGCTTCTTTTTCGTCAGCTACGAAGGCGTGAGGATGCGCCGGTCCCAGACACACACCTTCTCGGTGCCGTCAGACGCGGTTCGGCTCGGCAACTTCTCGGGCCTCTCGACGATCTGCGATCCGCGCACGATTTCGACAACCGGGTCGTGCGCGCCGTTCGCGAGCAACCAGATTCCCGCCTCTCGCCTCGATCCGATTGCCGTGGCGTTCCTGCAGAGCGTACCCCGCGCGACGTCGGGCGGGCAGCTGCAGAACCTCACGTCGGTCGAGCGCCTGACTCGTCACATCGATCAGGTCAGTCTCCGCGTGGACCATCGCCTGACGGGCGCCGACCAGGTCTTCGCGCGTTTCAGCACGTTCGACGCCGACGAGATTCAGCCGTTCGGCACGAGCGCGCTGCAGGAAGCATTGGTACCGGGCTTCGGCAGGTCCCTGACGACGACGACGCGCAACCTGATGGTGAGCCACACGCACGTGTTCGGCGCCTCGATCCTGAACGAGCTGCGCGTGGGGTGGATGAGCGTCAAGGGCGGCCAGGCCAGCTTGAACCAGCGAACGGACTTCGCTGGGGCCGTCGGCCTCCTCGGCGTCACGCGAGATCCGAGGGACGTCGGCTTTCCGCAGATCACCACGCGAGGCCTCTACAGCACCATGGGCGACCCGACCTCGTTCACATACCGCGACAACCAACACGTCGAGCTGTATGACAACGTGACGCTCGATCGCGGCGCGCACCGGATCAAGTTCGGCGGGTATTTCTTCCACCTGCGGCTCAGGCCCGAGCAACCCGACAACGCGCGCGGCTCGTTCACCTACACCGGACAGTTCACCGGCAATGCGTTTGCGGACTTCCTGCTCGGCTATCCGACGTCGGCTGCCTCCGGCATCGGCCGCGGCGACGAAGACGGGCGCACGAGCTGGCTGCACCTCTACGCGCAGGACGATTGGCGCGTGCGCGACAACCTCACCCTGAATCTCGGACTCCGGTACGAGCACAACCAGCACATGTACGACGTGAACAACCGGCTCTCGTCGGTCGACCTGGCGACACCCGGCGGCCGATTCGTGATCGCGAGCAACGATGATGGCACGATCAGCCAGGACGCGCAGGCACTCCTCCCCCTGATCCCTCTGCCCTATGTCACGTCGAAGGAAGCCGGATGGGGACGGGGCCTGCTCGATCCGAGCGCCGTGCGCCTTGCGCCGCGGACCGGATTCGCGCTGACGTTGAACGATTCGCGCGCCGTTCTTCGCGGCGGGTACGGCGTGTTTCTCAACCAGTGGGCCTACAGCGTGCAGACGGCGTTCGCGCGCAATCTGCCATTCTTCTTCACGAAACAGGTGGACGTTCCCATCGACGCCAGGGTCCCCACGCGGGAGACGCGCGACATCCTCACGAGCACGGCCACGGGAACCATCGGCGCGTCGATCATGGACTACGACTACAACGTCGAGTACAGCCAGACATGGAGCGGCGGCCTGCAGTACGAGCTGTGGCCGTCGATGATGGTGGAAGCCTCGTACATGGGCACCTGGACAGTTGGCGCCGACAACGCCACGATTCGCAACGTGCCCGAGCCCGGGCCGGGACCGATTCAGCCGAGGCGTCCGATTCCGCAATTGAGTCGCGTCAACGCGATCCGATTCGACGGCAAGTCGATCTATCACGGCGTCACGCTCAAGGCCGAGCGACGGCTCACCGACAGCTACGGGTTCAACGCGTCCTACACGCTCTCGACCTCGAAAGACGATGCCTCGAGCCCGGGCTCGACCGAAGCGGAAGCCAACGTGCCGCAGGACGTGCGGAACATCTTCAGCGACGGCGGGGAGTGGGCGAGGTCGAGCTTCGATCGCCGCCACCTCTTTGTGGCGAGCGGCGTCTACCAGCTGCAGTTTTTGGTCGGGAAGGGCGGCCTCGCCGAGGCGGCACTGGGCGGTTGGCGTCTGAACGCGGTCCTGATCGCGCAGTCGGGCGCGCCCTTCACCGTGAACCTGGGCGTGGACCAGGCCAATATCGGCGCGGGACCCGCGCAGCGGCCCGACGCGCTGCGCGATCCGAATCTCCCGGCCCGCGAGCGCACGTCCGATCGGTGGTTCGACACGTCGGCGTTCGCGCTGCCCGCGCCCTTCACCTTCGGCAGCGCACCGCGCAACAGCGTCGTCGGGCCGGGGTTCGCCAACGTCGACTTCGCCGTCGCCAAGACGTGGCGCCTGGCGGGAACCTCACTGCTCGAGTTCCGCTGGGAGATGTTCAACGTCTTCAACCGCGCGAACTTCGACATCCCGAACCGCACGTTCGGCACGTCGAACTTCGGCCGGATCTTCAGCGCGAAGAGTCCGAGGGAGATGCAGATCGGCGTCAGGCTGGCTTTCTAGGCCGACGACGTCCTGCGCTACCACGCCGGCTGCGAGGCAGGACTGAAGTCCTGCACTACACGCGCCGGCGCAACACGCTCTAGAACTGGAACAACGCGCTCACTTTCATGATCCGCGCCTGCAGTATCTGAGCTGGCAGCCCATATCCCGCGGTGCCGTAGTTGAAGGATCGCACGATCTCAATCGGATTGGCGTTCAACAGGTTGAAGAAGTCGACCTGCGCGTTGTACGTCCAAGAATCCTGTGCAAAGATCGCCACGTCCGCGTTCATCAACGCATCCGCGAAGTTCAGAGGCGAGTTGCGAACCAGGACCGTGTCGGGCACGCCGCTGCGATATTCCTGCTGCAGGTCGCCGTTGGACTCCGAGAAGCTCCGCGGACGCCGGGCTGGTACCTGATGGTGTTGGTCTGCACGTAGTGCGTCTGGCCCACTTCGATGAGCAGCCGGTTGCTGACCGTCGACGTCCACTTCGCCGCGCCCCAGTAGTACAGCGGGTTGTCATGGATGCGCGAGCCTTCGAGATCGAGGAAGACCTGGGGCGGCTCGTAGCGGTGACCTCGGTACTTGTACATGCGGTCGTGGTGGATGGCGATCTTGTTCCGCTCGGAGACCTGCCAGGTCACGCGACCCGTCGCCAGCTTGATGAACTGGTCGTCGACGATGGTGCTGCTCGGGATCTGGTTGTCCACGCCGTACTGTCGACCGGCGAAGAGAAACCAGACTTTGTCTTGTTTCAGAGGTCCGCCCACCGAACCATTGAAGTCGTACATCTTGAGGATGGATCCGCTCGAGGTCAGCCCGAGGGCCCTCAACTCCGGCGTGAAGTTGTTCCCCTGCCACGACTCGTGGTTACGTGGCCCTCGTTCTGCCGCACGCAGCCTTCCACCTGGCCGCCATCGCCGCCCGGTCGAGCTTCGTGCCCCGCAGGTAGACGTCGGCGATCTTGCGCGTATTCGTGATGTTGTCCAAGGGATTGGCATCGAGCACGAGGAAGTCCGCGCTCTTCCCGACGGCCAGCGTCCCCAGTTGATCGTCCACGCCAAGGAGCTTGGCCGCGTCGCTCGTGGCCGCGACAATCGCCTCACGAGGCGTCATGCCGACCCAGTTCACGAACGCCTCGAGCTCCATGTGGCTTCCCCAGCCCAGCGGCCGAGTCCCGCCCGCATCGTGGCTTCCGAGCGCCATCCGCACGCCCGCTTTGCGGAGCGCCGCGATGTTCTCGCCGGTCAGGTTCCCGGTCGGCGTCGGCACCCGTTTGCTCTTCACAAATGACTGGCCCCAGCTCTCGAGATGCGCGTCGCACTTGACGGCGCGGAGCAGCGGGTCGTCGAGCCACTTGGGCCTCTCGCCAGGCGCCCGAGGCGCGCTGCCACCCTGCCCGGCCGGCGTGATGACGGGAATGACCCAGAAATTCGGCCGGGCCTTGAGCAGCGCCAGCAGCTCCGCGTCAACCGCCACGTCCTGAATCGGATGCGTCTGGATATCGAGTCCCGCTCGGATCATCGCTTTAGTGTCGGCCAGCGTCTTGACGTGGGCAATCGTCTTCATCCCGAGCCTGTGCGCCTCTTCGATCGCCGCCGTATAGCTGTCCTGACTCAGAACGAATGGGCCTTTCTCTCCGGGGATCTGGTAGCCGCCTCGGTCTTCGAGCCACAGCTTGGCGAACTTGATCCCCTGCGCATGCAGCTCACGCACGGCCAGCCTGGCCTGCAACGGTTTGAAGATGGGGTACGGCGCGCTGCTTCGCGGGTTGCCGGTCCCCTCCCAGGCCAACCCCCGTCCGATCGTGTAGTACCGAGCCCCAGTGAAAGAGTCCCGCTGCGACTCGGCGCGCAGGTCGACGAAACTCGCGGGGTTATCGGCATAACGGACGTCGAACATTCCCGGATTGTCGTTCCCGAGACTGTGCGTGAGCGCGTGTCCCGTGTACGCAAAGCGCTCCAGATGGTCGATGACGTTCGCGCGCGTGAAGTTCTTCTCGTCCTCGTCGTTGGCCGTGGTGTCTTCGTATCCGATGTGGCTGTGCAGATCAACCAGCGCCGGCATCACCGTCTTGCCGCTCAGGTTGACGCGGGTCGCGCCTGCCGGCGCTTGAACTTCGCCAGAACGCCCGATGCTCGTAATTCGGTTCCCCTGTACGACGAAGGCGGCGTTGTCGATTGTCGTCGTGCCGTCTCCGACGATCACCCGAGCACCCTCGAACAGGATTGCCGCGCGCGCCGCGGGTGCCTGACCTGCTGTCTGAGCGGCGGTCGGAGAGCAGGCCGCCGTCGAAACCGCGCAGGCCACCGAGAGCAGCCAGAAACACCCGGATTTCAGCAACCGCATACAACCTCCTCAAGGCGAAAGTTTCCAGACAATG